>Ga0182013_10002003_pt1 | contig 27171 bp, 25 predicted proteins | sample 612S2MmetaG_FD_120487 | JGI IMG/M metagenome (GOLD analysis project Ga0182013, IMG submission 120487) | Permafrost microbial communities from Stordalen Mire, Sweden - 612S2M metaG | ecosystem: Environmental > Terrestrial > Soil > Wetlands > Permafrost | place: Sweden: Stordalen | collected...
GACGGTCTGATCGCTGAACTGACGCGGCAAAATCGGGCGAGCGCTCTCGGCCAGCTCGCTCGGGGCGGCGGCGAACAGACCGAAGCGGCGGAAGTAGTCCTCCATGCGCTCCGGCCCGGCTTGAAGCGCCATCTTGGCCGCGCCGATGTTGGAGGAGTGGGTGAACACCTGCCAGAGCCGCAGGGTCGAGTCCCCCTTGTCGAAGTCGTGCACCAGTCGGCCGCCGAGCTCGATAGGATGAGCGACGTCGAAGCTGGAGTTGAGGGTGACCACCCCCGAGTCGAGGCCCGCCGCCAATGTGAAAGCCTTGAACACGGAGCCCAGCTCAAAGACCGAGCCGGCGCCGCGGTTGAGCATCTGGTCCGGCGTCGCCTTGCCCGGGGCGTTGATGTCGAAGTCGGGCTGGCTGGAGAAGCCGAGGATCTCACCGGTCTTCACATTGACCACGATGCCGACGCCGCCGAGGGCCCGGTACTTGGCGACGGCCTTGCGCAGCTCGTCGTCCAGAGCGGCCTGCACCCGCAGGTCCAAGGACAGGGCAACCGGCCCGGCGCCGGCCTCGCTCTTGATGGAATCGTCCAAGGCCCGCTCAGCGCCGGACAGGCCCGATCCACCCTTGTCGGAGAAGCCGATCAGGTGCGCCGCGGTGGTTCCGAGGGGATAGACCCGTCGTTCCTCTTCCTCGAAGCTGACCCCTGGAAGGCCCAGATTCTGCAGGCGCGCCTTGTCGTCAGGCGTCAGGCCTCCCAGCAAATATTCGCGGCGGCCAGAGACCAGGGCGTGCTCAATACGGGCTGGATTGAGGCCAGGCGTGGCGGCGGACAGCACGCGTCGTGTTTCGCCGGTGTCCCATATCTCGCGCGGGTCGAGATAAAGACCATAGTGCGTCAGGTCGACCGCCAGGAGGGAGCCATGCCGGTCCACCAGATCCGCCCGCGATCCCGAGGGGGGCGGGGCGGCGACGGCGCTGCGGTCGGTGTCTGAGAACAGAGCGCACTTGGCGGCCCCGAGCGCGAGGGTGAAAAAGCCCGCGCCGAACATGGCCAGGACGAAAAAGATGCGGATGCGCGCGTCGGCCTCGGCCTGGTCCTTGGCCTTGGCGCGCTCGAAGGCATGCTCCAGCTTCCAGACCAACTCCACCAGCCAGCGCCAGCCGACCGGGAGGCGATACAGCACCAGATCGCTTGGCCTCATCGCGGAGCCCCCGCCGGGCTGGAAGGCGACGGTTTGGCCGGCTGGGGATCGGGCAGGACCGATTGGCGGGCCAGGTCGGGCAGTTGGTCCAGGGTGGCTTGCCGGTTGTCCGAGGTGGGGCCCAGGCCGGCCGCTGCGGCCAGACGCTGCAGACGCTCAGGCTGCTCCAGATGGGCCACCTCGGCCTGTAGCAGCCGGACATGGCGCCGCTCGTCGACGATCTGGTCCTCCACGGTGGAGATATCGCCGGTTTCGCGCCCCGCCCGGGCCTTGACCATGTAGACAGCCAGCGCCAGGGCCAGCAGCACCGTCAAGGCGCCCAGTTCCAATAGACGCGCGCCGCGCAATGTGCGCTTGAAGAAACCGCTCATGCCGCCGTCCTCCAGGCCGGAGCTGCGGTGCGTTCCGCGGCGCGCAGCTTGGCTGAACGGGCGCGCGGGTTTTGCGCCGTTTCGGCCTCCGAGGGAGGACGGGCGCGGTTGAATAGCAAGACGAAGCTGGGCTCGGGACCCGCCTTATCCGGCGGCAGATGGCGCGAGCCCGAGGGCGTGCGTCCGGCCCGCTCGGTGAAGAAGGCCTTCACGATGCGATCTTCCAGGGAATGGAAGGTGACCACCGCCAGCCGTCCGCCAGCGACCAGGACGCGTTCGGCGGCGGCCAAGCCGGCCTCCAGCTCGCCCAGCTCATCATTGACCGCGATGCGCAGGGCCTGAAACACCCGCGTGGCCGGATGGGTGGGCGCGCCGCGCCGACCGCCCAAGGCCCGCTCGACCGTCTCGGCCAGGTCCGCTGTACGCGCGAAGGGCTGCTCGGCCCGGCGCCGGACCAGGACGTTGGCGATGTGGCGCGAGGCGCGCTCCTCCCCGTACAGCCAGAAGATGCGCGCCAGCTCCGCCTTCTCGGCGGTGTTGACCAGATCGGCCGCCGTCTGACCCTCGCCTTCCATGCGCATGTCCAGCGGACCGTCGCGCATGAAGGAAAAGCCGCGCTCGGCCTCGTCGAGCTGCATGGAAGAGACGCCCAGATCCAGCGCCAGGCCCTCGCAGCCCGTCCAGCCGATCGCCTCAAGGTGGTCCTCCACCTCGGAAAAGCGGCCCAGGGCTAAGTGGAAGCGTCCGGGATAGGCCTCGAGCAGCGGCGGGCCGAAACGGGCGGCGGTGGGGTCACGGTCGATGGCCAGCACGTCAGCCCCGGCCCGGAGCAAGGCGCTGCTATAGCCGCCCGCCCCGAAAGTCCCGTCCACCACGCGGAGGCCGGGACGCGGGGCGATGCAGTCCACGACCTCGTCCAGCAGAACCGAGCGATGGGCGGGCGAGGCTGTGCTCATCCGCCCCCTCCCAGGCGCTGAGCGCGCTGCTGCAGGCGCAGGGCGGGCAAGCCCTCTCGGGCGAGCTGGCGCTGCTCGGAGCGGTGGGCGCGGAACGCTTCGCGCTCCCAGATCTGAAAGCGGTCGCCCAGGCCAACCAAAGCCACCCAGTCGCTCAGGCCGAACGCGTCGCACAGGGACTCGGGCAGGGTGATGCGGCCGGCGGTGTCGAAGCCGAACTCATGCATGCCGCCGTAGACCACCGTCTCAAGGGGAAGACGCAGGGGGTCGCCCAGGGGCAAGTCCTCGATCAGGGCCTTGTATTGGTCGAACAGGGGTTTGCCGCCGCCCTCGATGCAGTCCGCCTCGATGGAGGGAAAGCAGAACACGCCGCCGAAGGGGGCGACGGCCAGGGCGCGAAACTCCTGCGGCACAACGATGCGCCGCTTACTGTCCAGTTGTTTCTCGAAGGTGGAGAGAAACACCCCGTTGAGCCCCGATCCAGGCCGAACCGCCCCATGCGTTCGGCCCTTCGCATCCCACGACCGCCCACGCCCGGGCCGAAGCGACGCGATACGTTTGGGTTAACATGGGATGAATTGGGAGACAATGACACCACTACCCATTTTCCGTGGATTTCATAGTCATCGCGCCAAGCCGTCGCACCATATGACCGGGTATCAACAGAACATACAAAGAACACGAGTGCGGCGCTAAGGTTTAGCGATACCGGGAATGCGGATCAGACGGCCTGTAAGCCGGGTTCTGTGCCGCCCGGACGCAAGTCCGGACGCGGCGGTCATTCCTCTGGACCGTGCATCGCTGCGCGGTTCTCGCGACCTACCCGGACGGCTCGGACCGGCGACGGTCCTACCCTGGCGAGCCAGGGCGCGCCGTCCCTATTTGGTCTTGCTCCAGGCGGGGCTTGCCGTGCCGTCCCTGTTGCCAGGTCCGCGGTGCGCTCTTACCGCACCCTTTCACCCTTACCCACCGGCGCTCCGAGGAGCTTAGGCGGGCGGTTTGCTTTCTGTGGCGCTATCCCTGGGCTCGCGCCCGGCGGGCGTTACCCGCCGCCTTGTCGCCGTGGAGCCCGGACTTTCCTCGACGCCGCAAGCGACGCCGCGACCGCCCGGCCGTCTGATCCGCGCGGAAGATGAGCGCACAAGCCCGCAAAAGCAACCGCCCGCAGGTCAGGCCGCGGCTCTCAGCAGATGCACCAGCCTGGCCCGGGTCTCGCCATCGGCCACGCCATCCACGCGCTGCGGGCGCCAGTGGCGCTGAAAGGCGGTGATGATGGCCCGCGTGTGCTCATCGAACCGGCCGCTGGGCGCGCTGTCGTAGCCTAGGCGCGTCAGCCCGGCCTGCAGGGCGAACACCCCCGCGCCGTCATCGCCCAGCGACAGGGCCGGGCCGGGCGCCGCGGGAGGCTCGACCCACAGGCCATGGCCGGCGTGGGCCAGAACATGCCAGGGAAACAGCTCGCCGGGATCGGCCTTGCGGTCCGGCGCTACGTCCGAGTGGCCCAGAATGCGCGCGTCGGGGATATCCCACCGCTCGCGAATGGCGCGCAGCAACGCCACCAGAACGCCGACCTGCGGCTCGGGAAAGGCGCGATAACCCCATTCGTGGCCAGGATTGACCAGCTCTATGCCGATCGACACCGCGTTGATGTCCCGCTCGCCCTTCCAGAACGAGGCGCCCGCGTGCCAGGCTCGCCGCTCCTCGGCCACCAGGCTGAAAATGCGCCCGTCCTCCTCGATCAGATAGTGGGCCGAGACCTTGGCCTCGGGCTCGCGCAACCGCTGGAGCGCCTCTTCGCCCGATGGCATGCCGGTGTAGTGCAGCACGATCATGTCGGGCGGCGCGCGGCGGGCGTCGAAATTAGGCGAAGGCGCGGGGATCAGGTCCATGGCGCTTGTTAGGCCGGGGGCGGCGGCGGGAGCAAGCCGCCTCGGCCCATCACTCTGCCGGATTGTGCTTGGTCACGAAGGCGACGGCGGCCTCGATCATCTGGGTGCGCGTGGCCTGGCGGGAGAGGAAGTGATCCTCGTCCTTCAGTTCGATGAACTCGACCGGTTTGCCCGCGGCCTTCAGCGCCGAGTACATCTCCTGGCTTTGCGCGAACGGCACGCGGGTGTCGTCCTTGCCGTGGATCAGCAGCACCGGCGCGTCGGCCCGGTCCGCGTGGGCGGCGGGGGAAACCTCGCGCACGATGGGATCGTCCGGCGACTTCGCGCCGAGCAGTCGATCATAGTAGCGGACCTCCGGATTTCCCCGGCCGCCCTCCCAGTCCTCCATCCGGTTGATCATGCCCTTCAGGTCCGAGACCCCCGCCACGGACACGGCGCAGCGATAGAGCCCCTGTTGCAGGGTGACGCCCGCCAGCGCCGCATAGCCGCCGTAGCTCGCGCCGACGATGCAGGCGCGCTTGGGATCGACAAGGCCTTGGCGCACCAGTTCCGCCAAGCCGTCGGAAATGTCGGTCTGCATCTTGCGGCCGTACTGACCCCAGGCGGCGGCTTCGAAGTCCCAGCCATAGCCTTCGGTGCCGCGGTAGTTCGGCTGAAACACCGCATAGCCGCGCGAGGCGAAGGCCTGGGCCATCCAGTCAAAGCTTATGCGGTCGCCTTCCACGAGCGGGCCGCCGTGTGGCATGACCACCACCGGCAAATTCTTCGCTTCGCGGCCCGGCGGGAGGGTCAGCACCCCTTCCATGGCCAGACCGTCAGCGGCCTTGTAGGCGACCATGCGCGTGGGCCCGACCATCTCGCTCGTGATCGAGGGATAGGCGCTGCCGATCTGGCTAACCTTGCCGGTTGCGATGTCGACGAACCAGTAGGCGCCCGAATCGTCGCCGCCATCGGTAAAGACGATCATGCGGCTCATATCCGGCGTGAACGAGTTGAGGCGGACCTGGTAGCCGGGAAAGGCCTTCTGGGCGCCCTTCCAGCGCGCGGCCATGACCGGGTCGAACAGGATGACCTTGCCGCCGCTCGCCCGGGCGCCCAGGAGGAGCCCTGTGCGGGGATCGTGGTAGAATTGTTGGATATCCTCCCCCTCGAACAGCGACGTCGGATCGCCGCCAGCGAACGGATACTCGAGATAGCGCTCAGGCTTGCTTCGCTGGTCGTCGACGAGCACGGCGCCGGGCGTGCGGCCCAGCCCTGCCACCGCGATGCTCTCCAAGGGTGAGTTGGTCTCCAGCAGCAGGCGCTGCGCCTTGTCGTCCGCGAACAGGCGCCACTGCCCCGTCCTCGACGTGAACTCGCTGTGGGCGACGACCCTGCCGTCCACCCCCGGAACCCAACTCGAGTCGGAATACTCGCCGCCGACGGCGGCCGTTCGGGCTTGGCCGGACTCCAGGTCGACGCGATAGAGCGTCAGATAGCCGTGGTCGACGAAAGGATGGCCGCTGGCGCTCGTTTGGTACTCGTAGCCGCCGAAAAAGCCCACGGGCTTTCCATCGACGATCCGCACGTCGCTCTGGCCGAACACGGCGGGAACGAAATGCCCCTTCTGGAAAATCACGCTCAACTTGCGGGCGTCGACGTCGATGTTGCCGACCGAAAAATTCTCGTCGCGATAATCCCCGAGGGCGTCGCCCCAATAGGGCGTCAGATCGACAGTCGTCGTGGCGGAGATCAGCAGGTGGTCGTCGCCCGCCCATCCGAGACCGCGCACCTTGGCCGAGCCTGCATTGAGTTTGAACATCGGGGCGCCGTCGACGGCCAAGCCCACGGCGTAGCGATCTTCGCCTTTGACGAAGATCAGGCCAACGCGTGCGCCTGACGGCGACAGGGCGACGTCTTCCACCTGAGGCAAAGCGCCGTAGGCCGAGAGCGGCGGCGGACTCGCCGCTTGCGAAACGCCAACGGGCCACAGCGCGGCTACAACCGCGAGCACAAGAAGCTTGGACATGTTCCCCCCGATTTCCACGAGACGCGGATTTTCTAACCTTGGTCGCACAGTGAAGCTTGCGCGTCTACATGCATAGGTTGTGAATGCCGTGCTGATTAGGGGGCTGCCACCTTGCCCGCCGACAGGCCGCTGCTCGTGACCTGATCAACCGCCTCGCGCTTAAACGACTCCGGAAAGATCCGCCGCTTCACCACACTCATCAGACACGCCTCTCCAGCTCCGAAAAGCTGACATGGGTGTCCAATGAAACGAGGGGGGATCAGACTGCTAAGACGGTCGGCACCAACCAGACGGCGAGCGCGCTAGCGATGATGGCGGGAAACCTCGTGAGGCAAAGCTCTGCGACGATCGTGATCCGCAAGTTCCCTTTCCAACCGCCGCATCGGGGCTAGGGCCGACTTCCAACCCAAGATTAAAAGCCGCAAAAAACCTGGGTCCCGGCCTGCGCGGGGACGAGCCGAATCTAGCGCCTACCGCTTGTCCCAGCCGTAGGCGACCCACGAATGTCCGCCGACGTTGTGGGCTTCGATGATCTGGGGATCGTTCTGGGCAGGCGAGCGGCGCAGAGCGCGGCGAGCGCGGGCGGCCAGGAGGGCGAAGGCGACCAGGGCCGCGGCCATCACGGCGATGACCACGAGGCTCGCCGTGAACACCAGCGCCAGAACCGCGGCCACCACCGATGCGGCCAGGCTGGCGAGCGCCCCGCCCACCCACGCCAGACTCCGATAGCCGGAAGCCGTCAAGCCGGAGCCAGGGATTGCGGGATTGGTCATGTCCTTCTCGCCTTTGGCTGAAGGTGGGGGGTGAAGATGGACGTCCGAAGACTATGTCGGCGCCCGTCCCTCATCCGTCAACTCACAGAATCGAAATCTGTTCAACCCGCCACGGCCGCCGACAAGGCCCGACGTTGGCGCGTGATCGCCTCATAGGCGGCATTGATGGCCGACGCCTTGGCGTTGGCCACCTCGACGAACTCGGCCGGCAAGCCGCGCGCAAGGGCCCTGTCGGGGTGCGCCTCGGACAGGGCGCGCCGCCAAGCGGTCTTCACGGCCGCGTCATCGGCGTCGTGGGCGACATCCAGCGCCACGTAGGGATCGCCGGGCGCGGCGCCCAGATGGGTGGCGCGCATGCGTTGGAACGTCAGGGAGCCAAGGCCGAACAGATCGGCCACCCGCTCCAGATAGGCTAACTCCTCACGGGTGACCACGCCGTCCGCCTGGGCGATGTGGAACAGGCCGTCCAGCACATCTTCCAGCAGCCGCGGGCAGTTGCGGTAGCGCTTGGCCAAGCGCCGGGCATAGCCCTCGAAGCCCAGGGTGGTCTGCCGCGCCAACTCATATAGGCGCTCGATATTCCGTTCGGCGGCCGGATCGGGGTGAAACACTTCGGTGAAGGCGGCGAATTCATCGCGATCGGCGCGCCCATCGGCCCGGGCCAGTTTGGCGCCGAGGGCCGTCACCGCCGTGGAGAAGGCGGGGTCCTCGCCGGGTAGGCCGGGCGGGCACTGATCGCACTGAGCGTCATCCACGCGGCGGGCGGCGAGATTTGCAATGTTGCGCCAGAAGATCATGTGAGTAATCGGAGTGTAGAATTGCGGCGGCCCGATGACAACCAAAATCAGCAACAAGGACGGTGGCGGATGGTCGTTCTGGATCGACCGGGGCGGCACCTTCACCGATGTGATCGGCGTAGCGTCGGACAGCGGGCTGCGCACGCTGAAACTGCCATCCGCCTCCAGCCTGTATGACGACGCCGCGGTGGAGGGCATGCGTCGCCTGCTGGGCGCAGCGGCGGGCGCGCCCTTTCCGGCCGAGCGCGTGGCGACGATCAAGATGGGCACGACGGTGGCCACCAACGCCCTGCTGGAGCGCAAGGGCGCGCGCACCCTGCTGGTGACCACCGAGGGCTTCGGCGAGGCCCTGGAGATCGGCGATCAGGCGCGCCCGGATCTGTTCGCCCTGGACATCCATAAGCCCCAGCCCTTGCACGCCGGAACCGTCGAGGCGCGCGAGCGGCTGGATGCGGCCGGCCAGGTCGTAATCGATCTGGATGAAACCGCCCTGGCCGGCGCCCTGAAGCGAGCCAAGGCTGAGGGCTTCGAGTCCGTCGCCGTCGCCTTCCTGCACGCCGACCTCAATCCCGCCCATGAACAGGCGGCCGGCGTCCTGGCGCGGGCGGCGGGCTTCGTCCACGTGACCCTGTCGCACGAGGCCTCGCCCCTGCCCCGCTTCATCCCACGGGCCCGCACCGCGGTGGTCGACGCCTATCTCACCCCCGTGCTGCGGGCCTATGTGGACCGGGTGGAGACAGCCGTGGGCGGCGCTCCGCTCTATTTCATGACCTCATCGGGCGCCCTGGTCCGGGCGCGGGCCTTTCGCGGCAAGGACGCGGTGCTGTCGGGGCCAGCGGGCGGGGCGATGGGCGCAGCGCGCACGGCGATGGACGCGGGCGCCAAGGCGGTGCTCGGCTTTGACGTGGGCGGCACCTCCACCGACGTGTGCCGCTTCGCCGGCGCGCTGGAGCGGCGCGAGGGCGTGAGGATCGCGGGCGTTGAGCTGCGCGCGCCGACGCTGGACGTGCAGACGGTGGCGGCGGGCGGCGGCTCGATCCTCAGTTATGACGGCTTTCGCGCTCGCGCCGGTCCCCACAGCGCGGGCGCCATGCCGGGTCCCGCCGCTTATGGCCGAGGCGGCCCAGCCACGGTGACCGACGCCAATCTAGTGCTAGGACGCCTGGACGCGCGCTTCTTTCCCAGCCTGTTCGGCCCCAAGGCGGATGCGCCGCTGGATGTCGAGGCCGCCCGTGCGCGCCTCGCCGAGCTGGCCGAGGCCATGGGCGCGCAGAGTCCGGAGGCCGCGGCCGAGGGCTTTGTCGCCATCACCGTGGAGCAAACCGCCCAAGCCATACGCCGCATCTCCACCGAGCGCGGGTTCGATCCGCGCAACCATGCCCTGGTCGCTTTCGGCGGGGCGGCGGGCCAGATCGCCTGTTGGACGGCCGAGGCGCTGGGCGCGCGCGAAGTGCTGTGCCCGACCCATGCCAGTCTCTTGTCCGCCTGGGGCATTGGCCAGGCCCAACTCAGCAGCCTACAGCAGGGCGGCCTGGAAGCGCCGCTGGACCCGTCCGGGCTCGCGCGCGGCGCGGCGCTGGCGCAGCGGCTGGAAGCGCGGGCCGCCGCCGCGCTTGAGGCCCAGGGCGCCAAGGCCGGGCGTGCGCAGCGGCGGCTGATGCTGCGTTACGACGGCGCGGACGCCGTGCTGCCGGCGCCGTTCGGATTGGCTGAGACCGTCCGCGCCGAATTCGAGAACGCCCATCGCCGATTGTTTGGATTCGCGGAAGCAGACCGCTCGATCCTGATCGCCAGTGTTGAAGTGGAATGCACGTCGCTCCCTTCCCCCTCGATGGGGGAAGGGCTGGGGATGGGGGTGACGCCTCCGTCGAATAGCGATGAGACGAATGAGGCGCGCCACCGCCTGGATTCCTCCAACCAAGCGGATAGGTCACCCCCACCCCTACCCCTCCCCCATCAAGGGGGAGGGACGCTTTATGCCAACGGCCATGCTCACGACGTCCCCATCGTCAACGCCGCCGACTTCACCGAAATCGACGGCCCCGCGCTCATCATCCGCGGGGACACCCAGATCGCTCTGGCGCCGGGATGGAGGGCCAGGCGCGAAGACGACGGATTGATCCGGCTGACGCAGGTGGTCGCCGCCAAGGTCCAGCCCGAAGCCGCCGATCGCCCAGATCCGGTGACGCTGGAGCTGTTCAACCGCCGCTTCATGGGCGTGGCCGAGGCCATGGGCGCGGCGCTGGAGCGTACGGCCCATTCCGTCAACATCAAGGAGCGGCTGGACTTCTCCTGCGCCCTGTTCGATGCGGATGGGGGACTGGTGGCCAACGCCCCCCACATGCCGGTGCATCTGGGCTCCATGGGCGCCAGCGTGAAGGCCGTAAAGGCGCGCCACCCCAAGCTCGCGCCTGGCGACGCCTTCGCCCTGAACAACCCCTACGCGGGCGGCACGCATCTACCCGACGTGACCGTGGTGGTCCCGGTGTTCATGCCAGTGCTCGAGCCAGCGCTCGGGCCCGGAAACGAGGGAGCGCCGCCGGCCTTCTACCTGGCCGCGCGAGGCCACCACGCCGATATCGGCGGCGTGCAGCCCGGGTCCATGCCGCCCTTTTCGCGCACCATCGCCGAGGAAGGAGTGCTGCTGGACGCCCTGCCGATCATGAAGGGCGGCGTGCTTCTGGAAGCCGAAATCCGAGCCGCATTGGCCGCCGGACCCTGGCCCGCCCGGTCGCCGGACCGCAACCTGGCGGACCTGAAGGCTCAGCTCGCCGCCTGCCAGGCCGGAGGCGCGGCCGTGGCCGCGATGATCGAGACGCATGGCTCCGCCGCCGTGGCCCGCTACATGGGTTTTGTGCAGGACAATGCCGAGGCCTGCGTGCGGCGGGCCATCGGGCGGCTGAAGGACGGGCGGGCGCGCGTCCCGATGGATGGCGGGGCGCAAATCTGCGTGCGCATCACGGTGGACGCCGAGACCTGCGAGGCGGTGCTGGACTTTACCGGCACCAGTCAGATCCAACCGAACAACTTCAACGCGCCCACCGCCATCGTCCACGCTGCGGCGCTCTATGTGTTCCGCACCTTGGCGGACGACGACATTCCGCTGAACGCGGGGTGCCTGAAACCGCTGAAGATCGTGGTGCCGCAAGGCTGCATGCTCGCGCCCGTCCCGCCCGCTGCGGTGGTGGCCGGCAATGTGGAGACCAGTCAGCACGTGGTGGACGCGCTGTATCAAGCGCTGGGAATGATGGCCAACGCCCAGGGCACCATGAACAACTTCACCTTCGGCGACGAGGAGCGGCAGTACTACGAGACCCTGTGCGGCGGCGCGGGCGCCACGGCCGGCGCCCCCGGCGCCTCGGCCGTGCATACGCACATGACCAATTCACGGCTGACCGATCCGGAAATCCTGGAGCGGCGCTTCGCCGTGCGCCTGGAACGGTTCGGCGTGCGCCGCGGCTCGGGGGGGCCCGGCGCCCACGCCGGCGGAGACGGCATCGTGCGGCGGTTGCGGTTTCTTGAGCCTATGCAGGCCGCGCTCTTGTCGACTCGCCGGACGACCGCGCCGCAGGGCCTTGCCGGCGGCCGAGCCGCCCGATCCGGCCATCAGTGTTTGATAAGCGCTTCGGGCGAGGTTAAGGACTTGCCAGGCTGCTTTTCCATATCCGTGGCCGCAGGCGAAGCGATCGAAATCCTAACCCCGGGGGGAGGCGGATACGGCGCGGCCGCCGCACTGTGAGCACCAAGGAAGGACCTCGATGCTGCTTGTTTCCCTATTCGCCCTGGCTCTGACGGGCGCCGACGCCGCTCCCCCGCCGGCCGCCGCTGAATCGACCGCGACCCTTGTCCAACCGGCCGCTCCGACCTCAAAGCCCGAACCCTTCACACCAGCCCCCGATGAGCCCTGGCCCGTCGGCGCCCCCCACGACGATTACGGCTTCGTATCCTGGTGCTACGGCGCCCTGGCCGGACACATGCAGCTGTACAAGGTCGTCAAGCCCGAGCTCGACAAGTTGCCCGACAGCAACCCCAAGGAAACAGCCGACCTCGACGCCGAACAGATGAAGGCCGGCACGGAATATCTGGCCCTGTATAAGCGCGCCATGGAGACGGCGGAAAAGGCCAGCCCACAGCCGATCAATGTGCGCGGCGCCCAGGCGGTGAAATCCGGCGCCGCCATCTGGGCCCCGGCCGAGGAAGCCGAGCCCAAGACCCGCATGTGGTCCTATCTGAGCTGGGACCTGCCAGGCCGCTGCGAGACCACCGCCGAGAAACTATACGAGAAGTCGCTGCTGTCGGCCCAGGCCCTGGGGATCACCATCGACGATCCGGCCGATGCGCAGAAGACCGCCGCCGCCTCAACCGCCGTCCAGCCGGCGTCGCCAGCCACGCCCACGCCCGCCGCCGCCGCGCCCGAAACAACGACGCCCGCCGTGACCTTACCGAGCGTCCAGTAGCGTCTAAGGCGTATAGCTCAGGATCGGCGCGAGCCAGCGTTCGGCGGTCTTGAGCTCCCAGCCCTTGCGGCGCGCGTAGTCGGAGACCTGGTCGCGTTCGATCTTGCCGACGCCGAAATAATGCGCCTGCGGGTGCGCGAAGTAGAGCCCCGAGACCGAGGCCGGCGGCGTCATCGCGAAGCTTTCCGTCAGCGTGATCCCGGTCGTCGCCGTGGCGTCCAGGATGCGGAACAGCGTGTCCTTCTCCGTGTGATCGGGTTGGGCCGGATAGCCGGCGGCGGGACGAATGCCGCGATACTTTTCGGCGATTATCTCGTCGATGTTGTCGCTCTCGTCCGGCGCATAGCCCCACAACTCAGTGCGCACACGCCGGTGCATGGCCTCGGCGAAGGCCTCCGCTAGGCGATCGGCCAGGGCCGCGGACAGGATGGACGAGTAATCATCGCCCGCGGCCTTGAAACGGGCCTGGACCTCCAGCTCCCCATGGCCGGTGGTGACGGCGAAGCCGCCCACATAGTCGGGCTTGGCACCAACGGGCGCCACGAAGTCCGACAGGGCGACATTGCCCTTGCCCGCGCCCTTGGCCATCTGTTGGCGCAGGCTGTGCAGCCGCCCGATCTCGGCGGCGCGGCTTTCGTCGGCATAGAGCACGATGTCGTCGCCAAGGGCATTGGCTGGCCAGAAGCCGACCACGCCGCGCGCCTCGAACCAGCGTTCCTCGATGATCTGCTTCAGCATCACCTGGGCGTCGGCATAAAGGCCGCGCGCCGCCTCGCCCACGACATCATCTTCCAGAATCTGCGGAAAGCGCCCCACCAACTCCCAACTGGCGAAGAACGGCGTCCAGTCGATGTAGGTCGCCAGCTCCGCCAGGTCATAGGACGCGAAGGCGCGCGTCCCCAGAAAGCTGGGTCGCGGCGGATCGTAGGCCGCCCAGTCGATGGCGAAGGCGTTGGCGCGGGCATCGGCCAGGGGCGTGCGCGTCTTGGCTTCCTGGCCGCGGGCGTACTGCTCGCGCACCTTGATGTACTCGGCGCGGGTCACCGCCATGTTCGTGTCCCGCTCCTGCGGCGACAGCAGGCCCGAGACCACGCCGACCGCCCGAGAAGCGTCCAGCACATAGGTGGTGGAACCGGAATAGGCCGGCTCGATCTTCACCGCCGTGTGGGTCTTGGACGTGGTGGCGCCGCCGATCAGCAGGGGCATGGTGAACTTGCGCCGCTCCATCTCGGCGGCGACGAACACCATCTCGTCCAGCGAGGGGGTGATCAGGCCCGACAGGCCGATCATGTCGACCTTGTGCTTTTCGGCTTCCTCCAGGATGCGGTCGGCCGGAACCATGACGCCCAGGTCGATCACCTCGTAGTTGTTACATTGCAGGACCACGCCGACGATGTTCTTGCCGATATCGTGCACGTCGCCCTTGACCGTGGCCATCAGGATCTTGCCCGCCGCTTCGCGTGGGCCGCCGTCCTTCTCGGCCTCCATGAAGGGTTGCAAGTAGGCCACGGCCTGCTTCATCACCCGGGCCGACTTGACCACCTGGGGCAGGAACATCTTGCCCGCGCCGAACAGGTCGCCGACCACGTTCATGCCGTCCATCAAGGGCCCTTCGATGACGTGCAGCGGACGCGCCACCCCTTGGCGCGCTTCTTCGGTATCGGCCTCGATGAACTCGGTCACGCCATGCACCAGGGCGTGCTTGATCCGCTCGGCTACGGGCGCATCGCGCCACTTGTGCTCCACGACGGCGGCTTCGCCCTTCTGGCCTTTGTACTTGGGGGCAAGATCCACCAGGACCTCGGTGGGGCTTTGGCCGTCCGTCCGCTGACGATTGAGGATCACGTCCTCCACCGCGTCGCGCAGCTCCGGGTCGATATCGTCGTACACCGGCAGGTCGCCGGCGTTGACGATGCCCATGTCCATGCCCGCGCCGATCGCATGGTACAGGAACACCGCGTGGATCGCCCGGCGCACCGGCTCATTGCCGCGGAAGCTGAACGAGACGTTGGACACCCCGCCGGAGATGCGGGCGTAAGGCAACAGTTGCTTGATGCGTCGCGTGGCCTCGATGAAGTCCACCGCGTAGTTGTTGTGCTCGTCGATCCCCGTGGCCACGGCGAAGATGTTGGGGTCGAAGATGATATCTTCAGGCGGAAAGCCGATCGTTTCGGTCAGCAAGGCATAGGCCCGCCGACAGATCTCCACCTTGCGCTCGGCCGTGTCGGCCTGGCCTACCTCATCGAAGGCCATCACCACCACGGCGGCGCCGTAACGCCGGCATTGAGTGGCCTGTTCCAGGAACTTGGCCTCGCCCTCCTTCATGGAGATGGAGTTGACGATGCACTTGCCCTGGACGCATTTCAGGCCCGCCTCGATCACCTCCCACTTGGAGCTGTCGATCATCACCGGCACGCGCGATATATCCGGTTCGGCCGCGATCAGGTTGAGGAAGGTGACCATCGCCTGCTTGGAGTCCAGCAGGCCCTCGTCCATGTTCACGTCGATGATCTGGGCGCCGGCCTCCACCTGCTGGCGCGCCACGTCCAGGGCGGCGGTGTAGTCGCCCTCGACCACCAGCTTGCGGAACCTGGCCGAGCCGGTGACATTGGTCCGCTCGCCGACATTAACGAAAACAGGGCGCATCAAGCCAACTCAAACGGTTCGAGGCCCGAGAGCCGCAGCGCCTTGGGCCGCTCGGGAATGGCGCGCGGCTTGATCCCCGCCACCGCTTCGGCCACGTGGCGGATGTGGTCCGGCGTAGTGCCGCAGCAGCCGCCCAGGATGTTGACCAGACCCTCCTGCGCCCACTCGTGCAGCAGATGGGCGGTCTGGTGCGGCTCCTCGTCGTACTGGCCCATGGCGTTGGGCAGGCCGGCGTTGGGGTAGGCGGCCACCAGGGTGTCGGCGATGCGCGACATCTCGGCGATGTGCGGCCGCATCAGCTCGGCGCCCAGGGCGCAGTTGAAGCCCACGGCGAAGGGCTTGGCGTGGCGCACGCTGTTCCAGAAGCCCTCGACCGTCTGGCCGGTGAGGGTGCGCCCGGAGCGGTCGGTAATGGTGCCGGAAATCCAGATCGGCAGGGGCTCCAGGCCGTCGTCCTCCAGATCCAGAATCGCCTTCAGCGCCGCCTTGGCGTTGAGCGTGTCGAAGATCGTCTCCACCAGGAACAGGTCCACGCCGCCCTCGTGCAAGGCCAGCACCTGTTCGCGGTAAGCGGCGTAGACCTGATCGAAGGTCACCGCCCGCGCCGCCGGATCGTTCACGTCCGGCGAGATGGACAAGGTGCGATTCAGGGGGCCGATGGCGCCGGCCAGAAAGCGCGGCTTATGCGGCTCCTTGGCGGTCCAGCGGTCGGCGCTCTCGCGGCCCAGACGCGCGGCGGCGAGGTTGAGGTCGCGCACGGCGCTTTCCAGGGCGTAGTCGGCCTGGGCGATGGCGGTGGAGGAGAAGGTGTTGGTCTCGCTGATGTCGGCGCCCGCCGCGTAATAGGCGTCATGCAAGCTGGTGACGATGTCGGGCCGAGTCAGGCACAACAGGTCGTTGTTGCCCTTCAGGGGATCGGGATGATCCTTGAAGCGGTCGCCGCGGAAGTCCGCTTCGGTCAGGGTCTCGCGCTGGATCATCACCCCCCAGGAGCCATCCAGGATCAGCACGCGCTCGCGAGCGGCCGCCTTGAGGGCGGCGATACGGTCGGCCCGGGTCATGGCGCGGTGGTCTCCTCGGCGGGCGCGCTGACGCCCAGCACCCGGCAGATGGCGTAGACCAAGTCCGCCCGGTTCAGGGTGTAGAAGTGGAAGTCGGTAAAGCCCCGCTCCTCCAGCTCCGCGCACATCTCACAGGCCACGGAGGCGGCGATCAGCCGGCGGGTGTCGGGGTCGTCGTCCAGGCCGTTGAACAGGCGGTGCAGCCAGGGCGGCAGGCGCGCCTGGCAAAGCTCGGCCATGCGCACCAGGCCCTTGAAATTGGTCACCGGCATGACGCCCGGAACGATGGGGATAGTCACGCCCGCCGCGCGCGCCCGGTCCACGAAGCGCAGGAAGGCGTCGATGTCGAAGAACACCTGGCTGATGGCGCGGGTGGCCCCGGCGTCGACCTTGGCCTTGAGCACGTCAATATCGTGGTCGATCGACGGGCTTTCTGGGTGCTTCTCCGGATAGCAGCCCACCGATATCTCGAAGGGGGCGATACGGGTGATGGCCGCGGTCAGCTCAGTGGCGTTGGCGTAGCCGTCCGTAGGCGGAACATAGGCCCCGCCCACCTGCCCTGGCGGATCGCCGCGCAGGGCCACGATGTGGCGCACGCCCGCGTCCCAGTAGTCGCGAATCACGCTGTCCACCTCCTGGCGCGTGGCGGCGACGCAGGTCAGATGGGCCGCAGGGGTCAAGGTCGTCTCGGTCAGGATGCGCTGCACCGTGCGATGGGTGCGCTCGCGGGTCGAACCGCCGGCGCCGTAGGTGACGGAGACGAACTGCGGCGACAAAGGCTCCAGCCGACGGATCGCCTGCCACAGGCTATCTTCCGATTGCGGAGTCTTGGGCGGAAAAAACTCGAATGACACCCGCACCTTGGACTGGCGCGCGCCCAGCCGGGCCTGGACGCCGACGGTGTTTGCGATATCGGCGGGATTCATGCCGCGCTCCTTTGGTCCTGGCCAGTCTTGTTTGGGAGGGCGCGTCCGCCGCTCCAGATATGGACGGTCAAGCCGTCCGCCTTGGAGGGGGGCAAATCGAAGCGGCCCAGCAGAGAAAGGCCGGCGCCCTCCAGCCAGCGTTTGATCTCCTCGTCGGAGAAGCCCAGGCGACGGTGCTGATGCTGTTCGCGCAGAAACTCAAGGCGATGGGGCGCGAAATCGGCAATGATCAGCCGCCCGCCCGGCGCCACCAGGCGCGCGGCCTCGGCGACCGCGGCGGCCGGGTCCGACAGGTAGTGCAGCACCTGATGCACCACCACCAGGTCGGCGTGGGCTGAGGGAAGGCGCGTCGAGAAGATATCGCCGTGACGCAGCTCGCAGTGGGTCAACCCCGCCTTAGCGGTCTGATCGCGAGCGATGTTGAGCATCTGCTGGGACAGATCAAGGCCGAGCGCGGTGTGCGCCAGGGGTCCGAACAGGGCCAGCATGCGCCCCGAACCGGAGCCCAGGTCGATCAACCGCTGGAACGGGCCTGGCCCCGCCGCCTGCAGCAGGGCGGCCTCCACATCGGCCTCATCCACGTAGAGCGAGCGCATCTCGTCCCAACGGGCCGCGTTACGAGCGAAATAGGCCGCCGCTTCGTCCGAGCGGGCGGCCTGCACCTCGGTCAGGCGTTCAGCGTCACGCGCCAAGGCGGAGTCGTCTGGGTCCACCAGGGCGAGCAGAGCCTGAACCGCCGCCCGCGGCTTGGCCTCGCCGGTCAGGCGATAGAACACCCAGGCGCCGTCGGGAAAGCGTTCGGCCAGGCCCGCTTCGACCAGAAGCTTCAAATGACGCGAGACGCGCGGCTGGCTCTGATCCAGAATGTGCGACAGTTCCATCACGGCCAATTCGCCGCGCGCGAGCAGGGCCAGGATGCGCAGGCGCGAGGGCTCGCCGGCGGCGCGCAGAATCTCGATCGCTTGATCGGCCTTCATCGTCATGGATCATATAAAGATATCTTTATGTCTTTATGTCAAGTTGGCTCAGTGATGAGCGGGCCTGGCCATTTGGCCAGTTAAAAGATTGTTGGCGTCTGGCTGCCATAACTGGACCATATGCCGCAGCTAACGACCAAATTGCGCGCCTTGAGCGCCAAATGCGCCTACGGGCCGGAGTACGACGCCACGGCGGCGGACGCCCTGGCGCTGTCGACGGCGCGGCTGGCGTTTATCGGCGTCTTTTACGTGGCGCTGCTTCCGAGCCTCAGCGTGGCCCTGGCCACCACCTGGCTCGCGGTCATGCTTGCGTTCGAGTTTTGCCTGCGGCGTGTCTTGAACCGCCAGGTGCAGAGACCCACGCGGATGACGCGCCGCCTGCGCATTCTAAGCTCTTTGGCCAGCACGGGCGGTTGGTTGGGCATGGGGGCGCTCCTGTGGCTCAGCCCCGACGTGAATCTGCGCGTGGCGGGCTTTGGCCTGTGGGCCGCCATGTTCCTCTACGCCATGCGCTCGTGCAGCAGGTTTCCGGGACATTTCGTGCTGACCGGCGGGCCGCCGCTCTTGGTCATCATCCTGGCGCCCTTGGCGGCCGCGAACATCTCCCTCTACAGCCGCATCACCATCGAAGGCGCGGTGTTGCTGTTCGCGCTGCACGCCATCACCTCGACGGTGATGACCTATCGCCAGCACAGGAACCTGCAACAGGCGGCAGAGGATCTGGCCGCCCAACGGGCGGCGGCCGAGAACGCCAGCAGGGCCAAGTCGGATTTTCTGGCCATGATGAGCCACGAGCTGCGCACGCCGCTGAACGGCGTATTGGGCCTGGCCCATGCCCTGACCGCTACGTCGCTGGACCCCAAGCAAAAGAGCCTCCTGCTGGGGATCACGCGCTCCGGCGACGGGCTGATGATGATTCTCAACGATATCCTCGACCTGACGAAGATCGAGGCCGGCTGCATGGAGATCGCCGCCGTCCCCACCGACATCCACACCTTGGCCGAGGACGTTCACGACCTGTTTGCACCGGTTGCATCGGCCAAGGGCCTGCGCCTTTGCCTGGCCATCGCCGACGACGTCCCCCGCTGGGTGTCGGCCGATCCCTTGCGGGCCAAGCAGGTGGTGATGAACCTCGCCTCCAACGCCGTTAAATTCACCGACGAAGGCGAGGTCCGCATCAGCCTGAACGCCCGTGGCCCCACAGCGATCTTCCGTGTGGACGACACCGGACCGGGTCTGACCCCGGCGGCGAAGGCCAAGCTGTTCCAGCGCTTTTCGCAGGGCGACGCCGGCGTCGCGCGCAGCCATGGCGGCACGGGCCTCGGATTGGCGGTCTCGCGCGAACTGGCCCAAGCCATGGGAGGGGATCTGTCGCTGATTGAACGCGACGGGCCAGGCGCCAGCTTCGAGCTGGTCGTGCCGCTGCGCCCATGCGCGGCGCCCTCCGCGCCGGGCCTCGAAACCCAGGTTGGCGACAGCCCCGCAATCGCACACCCCCTATCTCTGCTGGTGGTGGAGGACAATCCGATCAATCGTTCGGTTGTCCAGGCCCTGCTGGAGCCCACCGGCTGGCGGCTGGTCTTCGCCGAGAACGGGGCCATCGGGCTGGAAACCCTGGTGATCGCTGGGCCGTTCGACCTGGTGCTGATGGACATCCACATGCCGGTGATGGACGGCCTTACCGCCCTGGCGGCGATCCGCGCAGGCAAGGCCGGCGCGCGGGATATTCCCGTGGTCGCCCTGACCGCTGACGCCATGAGCGGCAACCGCGAGGAGCTGCTGGACGCCGGCTTCGACGGCTATGTGGAAAAGCCGATCCGCCCGCACCTGTTGCTGTCCGCGATCCAGGCCGGCCTGACCCCGCGCGAGGCCCCGACGTCCGAGCAACTGACCGCTTGAACTCGAACCTGACTCGACTGGCGCAGGCGGACTGGCCCACCTGGGATCGGGCCGTCGCCTGGCGCAACATCCTGCTGGGCCTGATCGTCCTGGGCCTTCTGGCGTTCAAGCCGCATCTGGGGCTGATCCTGCCGCTGGCCCTGGTCCTGGCGGCCCGCTGGAAGACCACCGCCAGCGCCACGGCCACGGTGCTGCTAGCCGCCGGGGCCAGCGTGGCCCTGTTCGGCGCCGATACTTGGCAAGCGTTCCTGGCAGACTAGCGCCTAGCTCGCGTGACCCTGGAGCAGGGCCTGGCGCACCCTGGCAAGATGGTCAGCGCCTTCGCCGGGGTGTCTTCAATCGCGTCCCAGACGCTGGCGAAACTGTCGTTGCTCATTGAGCCAAGTCCTTCACCGACAATCCGTGTGCAAGCTCGACTACGTATCACAATACGTATAAACTACCATCCATGGTCAAGAAGCTCACCATCACCGTCGACGAGGACGTCTACGACGGCCTGCACCTGCGTATCGGCGCGGGCAAGATCAGCCGTTTCATCAACGATCTGGCGCGCCCCTATGTAGCTAATGACGCCCTTGCTGAAAGTTACCGGCAAATGGCGGCGGACGAGCTTTACGAAAAGGAAGCCGCTGAGTGGGTCAGCGCCCTGGAGGGCGAGACCTGGCCCCATGGCGACTGAGACTCCGGGCCGAGGCGAGATCTGGTGGGTCGCATTCGACCCCGCTGTCGGCGGCGAAATCCGTAAGACAAGACCTGCGGTGGTCGTGAGCAACGACGCCGCCAACAACGCGCTCAACCGCGTTCAGGTCGTTCCGCTGACGAGTAACGTCGAGCGGCTCTACGCCGGCGAAGCCTATGCCGAGGTCAATGGTCAGCGCCATAAAGCCATGGCCAATCAGATCGCCACCGTGTCCAAGCTGAGGCTGCGCGGGTTGGTCGGACGGCTGTCGAGCGCCGATCTGGCAGCCGTGGAGCGGGCGGTGCGGGTGCAACTGGGGCTTTAGAAAGAAGGTCTGCAATGGGGGGGGGCAGGCAATCCCTAGTCTGAGGCCCTTCGAGGCATCTTGAGGGTCTTCCCGAACATAGGATGATCTTCTCCGACTTCCAGCGGGCCGAGGTCATCCCATAGGCATCCGTCGACCTCGATCTCTTCTGGTCCCGTCGGGTACATGATGTAGTCGCCGCCCGGACCTTGGAAGACGTGAAGATCGAAGCCAGTAGGCTCCGGCCAACAACGCCGCTCAACCTCTCCGTGGGCTTGGCCGATCACGACATCCGCATCGGAGCCAGCCTGCGCCCGAGCAATGTCCGTCAGTTTGATCTCGACCATGCTTCCAGTAACCGGACAATTCCGAAGTCCGCAGCGGGGCGAAAGCAGGCGCCTCGTTTCACGAATTACCGCGTAAACTTCTGAAACTTGATCCGCTTCGGGATCAGGCTATCGGCCCCCAGCCGCCGCTTCTTGTCTTCCTCGTAGGCCTCGAAGTTGCCCTCGAACCATTCCACGTGGCTGTCGCCCTCGAAGGCGAGAATGTGGGTGCATAGGCGGTCAAGGAACCAGCGGTCGTGGCTGATGACCACGGCGCAGCCAGCGAAGTCCTCAAGCGCCTCTTCCAGGTTTTGCAGGGTCTCGATGTCCAGATCGTTGGTCGGCTCATCCAGCAGGATCAGGTTGCCGCCCTCGGCCAGGGTCTTGGCCAAGTGCACCCGGTTGCGCTCGCCCCCTGACAGCAGGCCGACCTTCTTCTGCTGGTCGCCGCCCTTGAAGTTGAACGAGCCCACGTAGGAGCGGGTGTTCACCTCGCGCTTGCCCACCATCATGATGTCGGTGCCGCCCGAGATTTCCTGCCACACGGTGTTGGTGTCGGTCAGGGAGTCGCGGCTCTGGTCGACATAGGCCAGCTTGACCGTCTCACCGAGCTTGACCGTGCCCTGGTCGGGCTTTTCCTTGCCGGTGATCAGCTTGAACAGGGTCGATTTGCCCGCGCCGTTGGGACCGATCACGCCGACGATGCCGTTGGGCGGCAGCTTGAAGGTCAGGTCCTTGAACAGAACCTTATCGCCGTATTCCTTTTCCAGGCCGTTCACCTCCAGCACCACATTGCCCAGGCGCGGGCCGGGCGGGATCTGGATCACGGCGTAGCTTTGGGCCTGACGGGCGTTCTCCTGCTCGTCAGCCATCCGCTCATAGGCGGCGAGGCGCGCCTTGGACTTGGCCTGGCGGGCCTTGGCGCCGGAGCGCACCCACTCCAGTTCGCGGGTCAGGGCGCGTTGGCGAGCCTCGGATTCGGACTGCTCCTGCACCACGCGCTTCTGCTTTTGCTCCAGCCAGCCGGAGTAGTTGCCCTCGTAGGGGATGCCCTTGCCGCGATCGAGCTCCAGGGTCCACTTGGTCACCTGATCCAGGAAGTAGCGGTCGTGGGTGACCAGGATCACGCAGCCTGGGAACGCTTCCAGATGGTGCTGCAACCAGGCCACCGACTCCGCGTCCAGGTGGTTGGTCGGTTCGTCCAGCAGCAGCATGTCGGGCTTGGACAGGAGCAGACGGGCCAGGGCGATGCGGCGCTTTTCACCGCCCGACAGGTTGTCGACCGGCCAGTCGGCGGGCGGGGTGCGCAGGGCGTCCATGGCCATTTCGATGCGGGAATCGATGTCCCACATGTCGCCGGCGTCGATCTTCTCCTGGAGGGTGTTCATCTCCTCCATCAGTTCGTCGGAGTAGTCCTCGCCGAGCTGGGCCGCGATCGCGTTGTAGCGGTCGAGAATCTTCTTCTCCTCGCACTGGGAGATGACGTTGCCCCATACGTCGAGCTGCTCGTCCAGGTGCGGCTCCTGGGACAGGTAGCCCCGCTTGATGCCGTCCGCGCCCTTGGCCTCGCCCTGAAATTCGGTGTCGATGCCCGACATGATCTTGAGCAAGGTCGATTTACCCGAACCGTTCACCCCCACCACGCCGATTTTGGCGTCCGGATAGAACGACAGCCAGATGTTCTCGAACACCTTCTTGCCGCCGGGATAGGCCTTGGTCAGGCCCTGCATCTGGAAAATGTACTGTGCGGCCATGGAGCGGCGCCTCGGACGTTACGGGTAAGGGGGGATTGGCCGCTCAGATAGCGGGGCGCGCGATTGGAGGCAATCTTTCCGGTGGGCTTGAGACGTGTTCAACTACGAAAGTCAAAAATCCTCGGAGATGGCGCATGCGTGGAGTCACGAGCCTGGCCGCTTTGGCGGCTCTTGCGATTTTCGCGACGGCGGACGCAGCATCCTCGTTTACGCTATCGGTAGACGGCCTTGGACGCGTTAAGATTGGTATGACCGTGCGGCAAGTTGAAAAGGCCGTAGGCCAAAGCTTGGCTGTCGACTACCCGGAAGACGAGAGTTGTGGCGAAGGCGTCGTAAGGGGTGGTCCCGACGGGGTGGCCTATATGTTTGTCGACCACCATTTAGCGCGTATCGACATCGACGTACCCGACAAAGGACAGTCGCCTGACATCAAAACGGAGGCGGGCGTTGGCTTGGGCGCGTCCATGGCTGATGTTCAGCGGGCGTATGGGCCGCGCCTGTCCATTGAGCCCGATCCATACGACGAAAATGAGCACTATCTGGTGATCAAAGGTTTGCGTCGGGGACGAGAGATTATCTTCGACACCGCCATGGGCCGAGTGGACGGATTCAGAGCCGGTTTGTCCAAACCCGTCGAATACATCGAGGGCTGCCTTTAGCCAATCCAACGGCCCGACAATCGACTAATGTCTAGGCCCGATCGGCATTTACAGCGTTTATCCCCATCCGCTCATCCCCGCGAAATGACCCTACTTTTCCAAACATCTGATTTTGCTTGAGAAAAGAAGGGTCCATTCCGCCTGTGTAGGAATTGTGCAGATAAAAATCTGCACGGGTCGGCTGGAAGAGGCCAACCTTGGCAATTCCTAGCGATTCTCGCAACGGCTGACGACAGCCGATTGCGCCAGAAGGTGGGCCTGCCGCTGCGCGAAGCCGCTATATGCGGCGGCGGCGAAAGACGCCTGAGAGTGTCGAACACGGCGATCATAGGTCTTCCTCCCGTCCGTACTCGTGGACGCTCTGGGCGGCCACCCGTAGCTTCACATGAAAGAGCCTGCGCGCGTCCGTCACGCTCGCCTCGAACCGCTCGCCGTCTTCGCGCTGGGCGATGATCGCCACCAGCCGCTCGCCCTGGGCCTCATAGTGGGCGTGGATGGCCAGCAGCTTGCGCAGCAATCCGCCGAGAATCACGATGCGGCCGGAATCGGGATCGGAGCTGGCCTCGGCGGGTCGCGTTCTCCGATAGGGCGCCTTGTACATGCATGGGACAATCAAAAGAGGTTGGCCGCCCACATGCCGCAGCGGCCAATCCCTGACAATTGCCGTCTTGGCGGCAGGCCGGAGCCCGCCGCCAAGTCGCGACCTCACACGGCGGCCTCGGGCCGGGGCTCGATGAGCCGTAGGACGATCCGGCCGGTGAGCGGGACCGCATCGCAGTTCAGGTTGAAGCCCTTGCCGTCCTTGTTCGGCCAGGCCGCACCGATGGGTGTCCAGATCGCGGCCTTCCCATCGCCGTTGACGCGGTAGAGCCGATGGGTTGGCTGACGGGGCGTTTCGGCCGGAGCCGAAGGTTGGGTCGCTGGGGATTGGGACTTGGTGGCCATGGTGGTTTCTCCGTCATCCGCCGCGGGACCATCCCGCGGCTTCATGGGGAGCCAAGGCGCCAGGCCATGAGCCGGCGGTCACACCCCGCGCGTTAGCGCGCCCGAAGGGAGCGGAGCTGCACGGAGCCGAAGGCGGAGGAAGCGAGCTGGGTTGATCGGTGGCGGGCCTGGCGCACAACGCTCACCGTTCGAAGCCGTGACTTCATCACTCGCGACGGCCGTCACATTCCCATTCATCGGTCAGGCGGGTGCAGCGGGAGTGCAGGCAGTGTCTCGCGCTGGGGACGTTCCGAGGCGACCGAGTCAGCGTGTTTTAAGACGCTCTGCCCTAAGGGATGCGGAGCCGACGTGTTCTTCATCCGTCACAATGGCGGAAGCGTCTGGGTTGACCCTCCACTCGGCTGGCCCTGGGACAAGCATGGATGCATGTATCCGGACGAACCCAAGGCGAGAGGCAAGTCCGCGCTCGGGGATTTCGTTTTCGATGAACCCGATTTCTCAAATCCCGACCTGATTCTGGCGGTAGCGATGGAGATCGAGTTCTCGATCGACTGGAGCGAATGGCGCCTAATTTCAGGTGAGCACGACGAGTGGCGCCTCCACACAAATGGCGATTGCCGCTTTCTCGTAGGCGAACTTGTTGTCCTCGACTTGGCCAAACGTACCCTGATCCCATGCTTCAGGCGGGGCCTGCGATTCCGCATCGTGGAAATGAGCAAGACCTCCGACGGTTTGGACGAAACGTCGTCGCCAAAGACCTGACTCAGGGCTTGGGTGCTCGGTGTATCCGCCCCTGTGCGATCGGGCGGTGCCGCCGCTCGCAATTCGGCCAATGCCATGTTACAAAACCTCGGCACTCACCTCTAGTTATCGAGGATTCGGAACAGCCTCATGGAAGCCCGCCACCATAAGGATCGCGCCATCGAGGTCGCCCGTGAACGCGGGATCGCGCGCGGCGCCGACTTCGATCAGGCCGGCGTGCCGCGAGTCTATCTCCAGCGGCTCACGCGGGACGGGGTCCTGCAACGGGTCGGGCGCGGACTCTACAAGCTCAGCGACGCCCCGTCCGACGCCGCGTCCAGCCTGGCGGAAGCATCCCGAACCCAGCCGAAGGGCGTGATCGGCCTGCTGTCCGCCCTGCAATTCCATGAGCTGACCACGCAAACGCCGCACGCCGTCTGGATGCTGCTGGGACCAAAGGACTGGGCGCCGGTCAATCCGGCCGTACAGATCAGGGTGATCCGCGCCAGCGCCCCCTCCCTGCGCGCCGGGGTCGAGGTTCACACAATCGACGGCGTGCCCGTGCCGATCACCTCGCCGGCCAAGACCGTCGCGGACTGCTTCAAGTACCGCAACAAGACAGGTGTCGGTGTCGGGGTGGAGGCGCTGCGGGACCTGTTCAGTCGGCCTCGGCGCCCGCCTATCGACGATCTTTGGCGGTATGCCGAGGTGGACCGCGTGCAGACCGTGATCCGGCCCTATCTGGAGGCGCTGGCGTGACCAAGGCGCCGGTCAACCTGGCCGTCTCGGCGCGGGCGCGGCTGACGCAGCGAGCCCGCGAGCGCAGGGAAAACGCCCAGCTCGTCATGACCCGCTACGCAATCGAGCGCCTGCTGTACCGGCTCAGTCTGTCGCCCTTCCGGGAGGCGTTCGTGCTCAAAGGCGCCATGCTGTTCAGCCTATGGGCGCCGACGCCTTATCGGGCGACTGGAGACCTCGACCTGCTCGGGTTCGGCGACAACGCGCCCGCTCGGGTGGCCGAGATTTTCCGCGAGGTGCTGGAGATCCCGAGCGAAGACGGCGTGATCTTCAAGCCGGAGACGCTCAGGGCAGCCGCGGCACGGGCGGAGGACGAGTACAGCGGCGTTTCCTTGGACGTTCAGGCTGAGCTGGCCGGCGCGCGACTGCCGATCCATGTGGACATCGGCTACGGCGACGCCATTACGCCCGGCGTCCTCGACATCGACTATCCATCGCTTCTCGATATGCCCATGCCTCGACTCAAGGCCTATCCGCCTGAGACGGTGCTGGCGGAGAAATTCCAGGCAATGACGGCGCTCGGGATCGCCAACTCCCGCATGAAGGATTTCTTCGACATCTGGGCGATCGCCAACACCTTCGCCTTCGAAGGCCCGGTGCTAGCTGAGGCCATCGCCGCGACCTTCGCCCGGCGCGAAACCGAACCGCCCGCCGAACCGCCGCTGGCGCTGTCGGCCGCCTTCGCCGACGCCAAGCAGGCCCAATGGACCGCTTTCCTGCGCCGGACAGACATTGCCCTTGCGCCGGAGCCGTTTCCCGACATCCAGGCGCAGATCGCCGCGCTCATGATACCGCCGGCCCAGGCCGTGGCGGGGGGCCAGGGGTTCGATCAGCAATGGACGCCGGGCGGGCCTTGGCGAAAGGTATAGGCTGAATGAATGCCACGAAGCTGCTCGGCCTTCCGAGTTCTCGTCGATCGCGCAGGGCGGCGCGATCGACCTGGATTGGACTATAGGCGGATCGCTGAACGCGGCCGACTTCACTGTCGTCTAATTACTGTGCGAGCACGCA
>Ga0182013_10002013_pt1 | contig 27090 bp, 24 predicted proteins | sample 612S2MmetaG_FD_120487 | JGI IMG/M metagenome (GOLD analysis project Ga0182013, IMG submission 120487) | Permafrost microbial communities from Stordalen Mire, Sweden - 612S2M metaG | ecosystem: Environmental > Terrestrial > Soil > Wetlands > Permafrost | place: Sweden: Stordalen | collected...
CCCTGACGCCTGCACTTCGCTACGTCAGTCACCCGCACCACCACCAGATCATCCCACCCCAACACACCCGGCGCCACCCCCCGACGCCACCGCTCACCGCACCCCACAACACGCCCCAAAACCGCCGACACGCCCACACCCGCCAGAACTACCAACAGCCCGACAGACAAGATGCACGCCCCTCCGGGCGCTGTGCGATCACTGTCGCCAAAGCGCGTCCTCGAACACGGACCAGCGCCTCAGAAATCCCGAAGAAATGTCCGCGCAGCCCTTGACTTTTCATCCGCAGATACACGGCACACCAATCGGTACCTTTCCGGTACCTCCAGGCGGCCGTGACAATGCAGGGGATGCACTACCGGGGGTCGGCGAGTCGACGAGGCGTGTCGCTCTCGCCTAGCGGGAACTGCCTCAGCCGCCGGATGCCTGGCCCATGGGCTGGCACTCTGCCCCTGGCTGCCGCCAGTCGCCTCGGGCGCGGGCTACGGGCGGTTTGCGAGCGACGGTTCCGGCGAGCTTTAGTCGAGGTTCCTTCACTACGCGAGTATTGTCAGCGAGGGAGGGCATATCGCGTGAGGTCGGCAAGGCTGGCAGCACACCCTGACTTCCATGGGTTACCCAAGCCTTTGGAGGTCGCAATGCCAGTAATCAAGCCACCGCCGCGAACCCCGCACTACGGATCGAGCGGCGACGCACTCGCCTCCTTGACCGACGACGGCCTGCGCAGCGCATGTGTTCGCCGGCACGAGGGGCCCTGCACCTCTGAGCCTAGTCACCTCGCTCTAATGCGAACCGAACTGCAGTCGCGCCTACGCGGCGATGTCCTGGACAGGCTGGGCCTCGCGCTGATCACAGTCATCGAACCCGACCTGGCCATCAGCCTAGGCATTCGGGCGGGTGCAGCCCCACACGCGAGCCTGCCTGCCCGCGACCTCGAGACGGCACTGAATCTACGTACTTTGCCGCAAGCCAGCCGCGGGACGTTCCCGACGCGCCGCTCAGGGTCGCTTGCTTTCATCTGAACGATGGCGACATTTGGAGAAGACAATCCAGGTTCGAAGACCGCGATGGACGCACTCCGCAGCCACGGCGATGTGCTGACGGCCATTTCCGACGGCATGGTCGGGCTTCTCAAGGAATTTTACGGGCGCGGCCCAACGCGCACCAAGTCCTACTACGCCGACGACCTCGTGGTTTGCCTGCTGCGAGGCGGCTTCTCGCGCGTTGAGGAGACCCTCCTGGAGGGCGGTCGAGGGCCCGCGGTCATCGAGCAGCGGATGGCCTTCCAGGACATGATGCGCCACCGCTTCGAGCAGGTTGTCGAAGGCGCGACGGGCCGACGCGTGATCGGTTTCATGAGCGGCAACCAGCAGGACCCGGACATGATGTGCGAGGTGTTCATCCTTGCGCCAAGCGACACGCCTCGCGGCGGAAGCTCATCCGCCATCTCCTCGCTCGAGTGGCCGGCCTGAGGGCCACCCCGCCGATCCGGCGACCCGGCCTCCCTGTCGATGCACCGGCTTCGCCGCGGCGCTCAGCAGACAGGGCCCGTCCGTGGAGGCAACTGAAAGCGACTAGCATGCCCTGACGGAGGGCTTTCCATGCGATGTCGGCCCACGGCCCGGCAGCGCAGCCTGACTTCCTCTTGTTGAACAAGTTTGGAGGTCGCGGTGCCCCAAGCCGGCGAGCAGGTCCCTTTGCAGCGACTGCTCCCTGCACGAGTCTCTGGTGCGCTCATCTTGGGGCGCGCATCCTCAAACGATGTGGTCAGCCGGGCACCCCGGAGCCTCCCTCGCTCCACGGGTTGGCGAGCGCCCGTCCCTTCGCGCCGCCGCCGCCTGACCCTCTCGGCGCTGGTCCTGCCGCCTACCCCTGCGGCAGGACCAGCGTCCTCCCCCTCCTCGGCACGAGGCCTGCGCCGGCCCGCAGCGTCAGCGAGGCCGTGAGTGTCCAGCACCAGTTTGCCGCTGAGCGGCGAGCCAATGCTGCTGGCGATCACCGATGCGATGGTCGCCCTGCACGAGCGCTACCACCATCGCAAGCCCGTGACCGCCAAGACCCTGCTGCTCGGCGACGACCTGCTCGCCTGCGTCATGGGCGGCGTCTACACCGATGTCGAGCAGACGATGATCGAGCTCCAGCGCACAACGATCGTGCAGGAAACCCGCAGCATCTTCCAGGAAGCCATGCAGCATCGCTTCATCTCCGTCGTTGAGCGGACCTGCGGCCGCAAGGTACTCGCGTTCATCTCAAATCAGCACGTCGGGCCGGACATGGAGATCGAGCTGTTCATCCTGAAGCCCACCATGCGCGAGGCTCCGGCGGGCGCACCCGCGTGACCCCGGAAGAGGGGCCCGCGATCCAGGCTCGGCAGCTGACCAAGGATTTCGAGCCCGACGGCCCACTGGCGGTCGACCACCTCGATCTCGATGTCCACGCGGGCGAGGTGTACGCGCTGCTGGGAGCCAACGGCTCGGGGAAGTCCACGGCCGTAGGCATGCTCGCGACGCTGATTCGACCAACATCCGGCTCCGCTTCGATCCTCGGGATGGACGTCGCCCGACGAGCCCCCCAGGTGAGAGCACGAATCGGCCTGGCGCTGCAGGAGGCGGGCCTTGACCGTGCCAGCACCCCGCGGCGCCTGCTGCTTCTGCACAGCTCACTGCTGGGCGCATCCGCTTCTCAGGCCGCCGTCCGGACGGCGGAGCTACTCGCCGAGCTCGACGTCGAGGACCTTGCTGACCGCACGATCGGAAAGCTCTCAGGCGGCAACCGCCGCCGGGTGGACCTCGCCCTGGCGCTCGTCGGTCGGCCCGAGGTGATTTTCCTGGACGAGCCCACCACAGGACTCGACCCCCTGTCACGCACCGCGTTGTGGGGGCTCGTCGAGCAGCTCGCCGCGGCAGGAACGACTGTGCTTCTCACGACCCAGAACATGGAGGAGGCCGACCGGCTGGCTGACCGCGTTGGGATCCTCGCCGCGGGGCAAATCCGAACGCAGGGAACGCCCGGGCAGCTCAAGGCACTCGTCGGCGGCGACGTCCTGGCGATCGACGTCGATGACGGTGCACAGGAGAAGGCGGCCACGGTGCTCGCAGCGCGTACCGAAGGCGACCGGCGCGTGCGACTTGCGACGCCCCCCGGCGGCGCCGGGGTCCCGGCGGCGATCACCCTGCTCGCCGCGGAGGGCATCGCCGTGCACGGCGTCACGCTCACAGCACCCACACTGGATGACGTGTTCGCCGCCGTCGTGGGCGGCGGTACCGCTGACGGCGCCGACGCGGCCAGCGGTACCGGGGAATGAGCACCTCGGCAGGTGTAGGACCGCCTATCGAGGTGGCTGGCAGAACGCCGGTCACCGGCGCGGCGCACACGTGGGCCGCGCCGACGCCGCCGGCACGCCGTCAGCTGACGCTGCTGTTCATGCGCCTCCTGCGGGAGCAGGCACGGGCGCCGACGACGTACATCAACCTGCTGATCAGCCTGTTCTTCCTCGCCGTCTTCACCGGCGCGTTCGGCAACGCTGACGCTGTCGAGCGGCTCACCGGCGCGAGCTTTCTTACGTTCATACTCCCGCTCACGGTCCTGACGGCATCGGTCAGCGGCTCGATCGCCGGGCAGGTGCTCGTCTTCGACCTCGAATCCGGCTACCTGAGGCGCCTGCTCAGCATGCCCCTCTCACGTGCGGCGATCGTCGGCGCGGCGATCCTGCTCGGCGGAACGATGGTGCTCGCTCAGGCGACGCTCGTACTCGGGCTCGGACTGCTTCTCGGCGCGAGCCACGCCTCCGGCGTCCTCGGCCTCCTGGCGGTCCTCGCGCTCGCTCTCCTCTGGGGGCTCGCGTTCGCCGGCTATTCGGTCGCGACGGGGCTGATGGCGGGGAACGCGGTCGGTGCGCAGACCGCCGTGTTCGTCTTCTTCCCGCTGCTCTTCCTCGCGCCAACTTTCCTGCCGCGCGCGGCGCTCAGCGGATGGCTGCGGACAGCCTCCGCGTACAACCCCACCACCTACGTCCTAGAGGCGATGCGCAGTCTGCTCATCTCGGGCTGGCAGGCCGAGCCGCTGCTCGCGGGCTTCGGGGTCGTGGGAGCTCTGTGCGTCATCACGCTCGCCTGGGCGACCTTCGTTGCGAACCGCGTCACGTCCCGCTCGTGACCACAGCCCCCGGGCCTCGCGCCTGCGCGGGATGCCCGGTAGGCGGAACTCGAGCCTGGGACATCTGCTTCTATGAGCCCGCGTCCTGCGCTGTCGCCGTCTTCCAGCCCGGTCTGCGATAGCGGTGCAGCAGCAGCGGTGGGAGAACACCGAGACCGAGAATCCCAACCGCGACAACCGACGCATAGACGACTGCGCTGGAATGACCGAGCTGTGACGGGGATAGGAATCCGATGAGGAACGCGACGACCGATGAGACACCGCCGACCCCGCACAGCATGATCAGCGCGGGCGCACGGTACCCGCGTGGATGATCCGGCTGCCCGCGGCGCAGACGCACCGCCGCTACGAACATCAGGACGTACATGATCAGGTACACCTGCGTGGCCATCGCGGTGAAGATCCAGTAGGCGCGCGACACGTTCGGGACGAACGCATAAAGCAGAGCGATCAGCGTGATCACGACGGCCTGCGCTGAGAGAATGTTGATCTCGATGCCATGACCGTTGACTCGCTGGAAGTACGGAGGCAGGAAGCCCTCTTCACGTCCGATCCGAACCAGTCCCTCGGACGGGCCATCCAGCCAGGCCATCATTCCGGCCAACGCGCCGATCGCGAGGGCAAGCGCGATCACGGGAACTGCGAAACGTATCCCGAAGTGCCCCATCAAGCTGTTGACCGTTTGCATGACGCCGGCGGTAAAGCTGATGTGGCCGGCCGGGACCACCCAGGCGATCGCCAGCGTAGGGAGGATGAAGACCGCCAGCACAAGCGCCATCGCGAGGAAGATCGACTTCGGATAGTCCCGACCCGGATTGCGAAGCTCGTCGACGTGCACGGCGTTGACCTCGACCCCCGCGTAGGTGAAGAAGCTGTTGACCAACAGGACAACGCTGGCCAGCCCACTCCACGCGGGCAACACGTGACCGGTGTCCATCGGCGCCGCCGAGTGGTTCCCCTGCGCCAGGTACAGGACGCCAAGGCCGACCAGGATGGCCCCGGGGATCAGGGTCCCGATCACGGTGCCGCGCGAGGAGAGCTCGGTGACGAGCGAAACGCCTCGCGAGGACACGAGCACGCCCCCCCAGAAGAGCACGATTATGACCGAGGCCGTGTAGACCCCGTTGCCGGCAAGGCGCCGGTCGATCACGTACGCGAGCGTGCTGCCGACGTAGGCCAACAGCGCCGGGTAGTAGAAGATCGTCTGGGCGAACTGGCACCACACCGCGAGCAGGCCCATCGGGGCCGAAATGCCCTCTCGGACCCAGTTGTAGATGCCGCCCTGCCACCCAGAGGCCAGCTCTGCCGCCACTAGCGATACGGGCACGAGGAATACGACAGCGGGCAGGATGTACAGAAACACCGACGCAAGCCCAAGCACCGCCGTCGCTGGAGCCGACCCCAAGTAGCCAACCGATCCCACCGTCATCATCGCCAGCGCAGGCCAGGTTACGCGTCCTCGAGCCGGCTGGCCCGCAGGAGCCCGGCCGGTGTGCGGGGCGATGGCCGACGCGCCGCTGTTCCGCGGATGGCGTCGCCTGATCACCCACATGCCGCTGGAGTATGACGGCGCTCCCGCGCAGCCCGCACCGGAGGCGCTGCCTCGCGGCCGTCGCTGCGCGAGGTGGTAGAGTTCTGGACGAGGGCATACCCCGCGATTCCGTTACATCAGTATCGGGAGCGCGACCTGACTTCCCACGCAGGAAACGGAACGGGGAGTCACGGTGTGTACCAACTCGCGGTGAGGATGTCCGCGTTCCGCTGCCGGCTTGATATGCCAGGGCCACGACGAGCGTGTCCCGCACAAACAGGGTCACAGGTGCGTTCCACTCGTCACAGAGCCATGGTGCCATCGCAGCTAGAGGAGGAATTAATGAATACCCCGAGCACCGACAGCAGGTTGATGGACAGCGTCAAGCAGGAGCTGGACTGGGATCCGCGTGTCAACGCTTCCCACATCGGCATCTCTGCACACGACGGCGCGATTACCCTCTCCGGTGAAACACCGGCCTATTGGGACAAGATGGCCGCTGTCCGCGCGGCCGAGCGCGTGTACGGCGTGAAGGCGGTCGCTGACGAGATTGAGGTCAAGCTACCCAACGCCAGCGTTCGCACCGACTCCGACATCGCGGATGCCATCGTGCGCGACATGAGTTGGAACAACGCGATTCCCGAGACCGTCAAGGCCGACGTGAGCAACGGACACGTGACACTGCGCGGCACCGTCCACTGGGGCTATCAGCGCGATGAGGCAGCGCGAACGCTCCGCTACCTCGAGGGCGTTCACGGCCTGACGAATCTGATCGCGCTCCAGCCGAGTGCGGCGAAAATCCAGGACGTAGAGACGCGAGTGTCCGAGGCGATCACGAGGATGGCCAACGTCGATGCGCGGTCGGTTTGGGTGACCGCAACCAACGGAACCGTTCACCTTCACGGTCACGTGCACTCGCTTGCCGAGCGGCGTATCGCGGACCGGGCGGCCGCCTCGGCTCCGGGCGTAACGGACGTGAAGAACGAGATTCTCATCACGCCGTAGTTCCCGGCACCGTTCCGCGTCCCCGGCGACCTGATCGCTGGTGACTGGGCATCTGCTGACGCTTCGGCGCGACGTGTGCGTAGCGCCGAGGAGCAAGGACTCAGGCTCCGTCGAGCCGTACGACAGCACGGCGGCGACCTGAGACCACCCGACATTCAGGGCGCGACGATTTCGCGTCATCGATTAGCGGATAGTGAGGGCCATGAGCCAACTCGACACCACCCACCTCGACAATCATCACCGGCGCACCGCCGAGGCCATTCTCTCTCACCCTGTGAGCCACAACATCGAGTGGCGAGACGTGCTCTCGCTGCTTGACGCAACGGCCGAGGTGGAGCAGGAGCACAACGGCAATTTCAGGGTCACCATCGGCGGCGCGACAGAGACGCTGCACCGTCCGAGCGGAAAGGACATCGACGAGCAGATGGTGGTTGACCTGAGGCGCATGCTCGGGACTGCCGGCATCACCTCCGAAGGTCTGCGCGAGCGCGAGCGGGTCAGCGGACCGCCGGCGGACGTACCGCTTGCCGACCACGCGATTCTGCTCATTGGCTACCACGGTGCCGACATCTACCTGACCGATGCAACGGGCAACGGCGGGCCGACGAGAATCGCGCCGGAGGATCCCAGCGGCAGGTTGCGCAAAATGCACCACAAGGCAAACGACCCAAAGGGCTGGTACGGCAACATCGAGAAATCGTGGTACGCCGAGCTGGCCGAGGCGCTCAAGCCCGCGGCACAGATACTGATCGTCGGCAGCGGCAAGGGGCACAGCAACGGCATACTGCAATTCACGCGCTACCTAGCAGAGCACGACCATGAATTGATGAAGCGCATCGTCGGATCGATCGAGTCCGACGGTGAGGACCTAACGGAGGCGCAGCTACTCGCACTGGCCAGACGGTTCTACGGCGACGACGCGCAGCGCGCTCACGCGGACGGCCGCTGGGGCGAGGACTAGCTCCTTAGGTGCAGACGCCGGCGAGGGCTGGGCGACAGCGACGGATATGTACCCGCTGGCCCTCTCGGTTGGCCGGCACAAGACAGGGAGCGCGGCCGAGTTGCCCCCAGAGATCCGTAGGTATGAGCCCTCCCGACAAGGAGTAGCACCGGCCCGCGCGAGCCGGTGCTAATGTCTCTCGTGGAGGGCTTGGCAGCGTGGTCGGCTTCGGAGGTCGGCAGCGCAATCTGACTTCCGGCAGGTAACCACCTAGCCGTAAGGAGTCATTGTGTACCCTCCCATGCCGTCTGTACCGCTCGTTGTCGCCGCTGGTACCGAGGTCGCCGCGCGATTGAATGTCCGCGCGCAGGGTGCCCTCGCCTCACCCGCAGCCCTGGCACAGGCCGCAAGAGCTGTCCGCCGCTCTGGCACCGACGGAGCGCCGAGCGGGTTTCCTCCCCCCCAGCTCTCCACCCGCGTCATCAGCGACAACCCAATCACTCCCTGATCTTGACGACCGAACCCGCCCGCGGCGCCGTGGAGGAACCCTGTCCGGGATATCAACCGGGGTGGGCCCAGGGCGACCCGTCCGGCGCGCCGACGTTATGGGACGCGGCGTCGGCGACATGGGTACGGTTCGCAGGACGCCTCGAGCGCGACAGCGTTGACGCGGTCCGCGACGCGCTGACCGCCGCCGGCCTGCGTTCGCGCCTAATCGCAGTCGACGCGAGGCAGCTCACGTTCATTTCGGCGCCGGCCGCGATGGCGATCCGCGAGTTCTCCACCGCCTATTCACAGCTCGGGGGCCGCACGATGATCGTGCGCAGCCCGAGCGTCGTAGACCGCGCGCTCGCGGTGCTCGCCCGCTCCGGTCACGCGCTGCTCGTCGATCTGGACGCAGACACGCTGCAGCCCCGGCCGACCGGCTTTGCCTCGCCGTCCGCGCTCGCGGGGGCAGGAGCCCGCTGAGCGCGGATGCGGCCGCGGCGGCCAGGTGTGGGCGGGGCCGCCCGCGTGGCCGACAGCAGGCCCGCCAGGGCCATCAGCGCGGTCGACGCGTAGAACGCGGCGTGCAGACCCGATGTGAACGCCGCACGCGCGGACACCGGAAGCGAGATCGAGCCGACGAAGATCGCGAACGCAGCGCGCCGGGAGACGCTCTGGGAGGCGATCAGGACCGCCATCGCGAACGAAAAGACCATTCCGACGTTCGCGAACGTCCGCAGCAGGCCGGAGGCGATGCCGTACTCGTCACCCGGCGCGGGCTTCATGACAGCCGAGTTGTTCGCAGGGAAAAACGCACCGGCGCCCGCGGCTCCCCGACGCCCGTCCCTGCTCAGCGTTGGTGGGCGTGGAGGACGGGCGCGCGTGACTGACGGCGCTGCAACGTCGGCGACTCACAGAGGCACGGTCGCGGCATTCGCCGTGGACCTCATCGAGACCGTGGCCCTGGCTGTTGCCGCAGCGCTCAGTGGCTCAGTCGCCATGCGGGCGCAGACCGCTGCGAACGCGGCCGATCTCGCGGTGCAGGTGTTCCTGCTCATCGGGTTGTTCAGCAGCGCGAGGGCGGCGGATACGAGCCATCCGCTGGGGTACGGTCGCGAGCGTTTCTTCTGGTCCCTGCTCGCCGCACTCGGGATCTTCCTCGGCGGCGGGGTGGTCGCCCTCGACGGCGCTGTGAAAGCCGGCTTGCACCCTTCCGCGATTACCCATTACGCGGCCACATACGCGGTGCTGGCCTCGACCCTCGCGCTGGACGCCGTTGCCCTGGAGGTCGCGGTGCGGCCGCTGCGCAGGGACGCCCGTGCCCGCGGAATCCCGCTGTTGCTTCACCTGCGGCCACACACCGACCCGGCATCGACAACTGTCCTGGTTGGGGGTGCCTGCGCGCTGGCTGCCGGCGTGGTCGCGATGCTGGGGCTGCTCATCAGCCAGGAGACAGGCGCCAGCCTTCCGGACACGATCGCGAGCGCGCTTATAGGTGGGATGCTGCTGAGCACCTCGGCGCTGCTGCTGCACATGAATCGGGAGCTCCTGTCAGGGCGCGGCGTCTCACTTGCCGTGGCGAGAGACATGCGAGAGCTCGTGGCGTCCGAGCCGGGCGTGGTCGAAGTGCCCGACCTATTCGCCGTCGTGGTGGGTCCATCGAGCCTGATCGTCAACGGCGATGTCGTGTTCGCCGACCACGTCGACATCTCGGAGGTCGAGACGACGCTGATGAGGAGCGCCACCCTCCTCCGTCAACGCTGGCCGTCGATCGACTACGTCTATCTCACTCCCGTTGGCCAGGCTCGCCCGCGAAGGGCGCCCTGGACTCGCCGACGAGCAGCGCCCTAGCCCCGGGGCGCTCCGATGTCGGGCGACGCTCCGACCCCCTGGACGACGGCCGCTATATTCACACGCGGAGGGCATTTTCTGGGGTCGGCCGAGATTGGGTCGGCAGCACTGCCTGACTTCCGAGTGAAAACCAACTTCGGAGGTCGCTATGAGCGCAGTCCAGACGACGAGTTCAACCGCTCGACGAGGTGAAGGGTTGACGCCGCCACCCAGTCCGTCGCCGGCGCTCCCGAATCCCCGCGGCAGCTCACCGACCGGAACCGTCCTGTTCAGGCGCGAGCGGGCTCCTGCGCGCGCCGGGAGACGGGTGCGAACAATTGTGATCGCGTCTATCGCTGTGGCCCTTCCGGCGTTCGTCATAGCCGTCGCATCGGCAAACGCCCATCCGGTTGAGGTCGACTGTCTGTTCGGCCGCGTCTCGGTGCCGCTCCCCTGGCTGATCGAGATCACAGCCGTGCTCGGCTGGCTATCCGGGGCGCTCACCGCGAGGCTCCTTCGTCGGCGGGCGACCTTCGGTGGGGCGAGATGAACGGCCCCGGCGACGTCGCCGAGTGGGATAGGACGGGAGTCGCAAGCCTCAGCCCGTTCGAGTTGAAGGACCGGCTGGTCGCGATCGCTTCCTCTGATGATCAGCGGCTGATGTTGAACGCCGGTCGCGGCAACCCGAACTTCATCTCGATGGCGCCCCGGTGGGGTCTGCTCGCGCTAGGCGAATTCGCGATGGCGGAGGCAGAACGGGCACACGACTACCATGGCGGCCCATTCGGAACGATTCCGGAGCCGTGCGGCATCACAGAGCGCTTTGAGTCCCACACCTCTGAGGCGGGCCCCAGCGCCGGCATCGCGTTCTTGACCGACGCTCTCGCCTACTGCACGGACGAGCTCGAGATCGACTCCGACGCGCTGCTGAGCGAGATGGTTTGCGCCTTCCTGGGCTGCAGCTATCCGACACCCCCGCGCATGCTCACAAACGCGGAGACGATCGTATCTGCATACATGGCCGGTGAGCTGTGCGGGACGTTCCCTCCGGTGGGCCCGTTCTCACTGTTCGCGACCGAGGGCGGCACGGCCGCCATGGTCTACATCTTCCAGACCCTTGGAGCAAACCGCCTGATCTCCCCAGGCGACAAGGTCGCGATCGCGACACCGATCTTCTCCCCCTACATAGAGATTCCGCCCCTCGAACCCTACGGACTAGAGACCGTCGAGATCCGAATGGATCCCCGAGATGATTGGCAGCTGCCGGAGATGGAGATCCAGAAGCTGCAGGACCCCGCCATCAAGCTGCTCTGCCTCGTCAACCCCAGCAACCCGCCGTCGACGAAGCTTTCAGGCGGGGTTATCGCTCAGCTCGGAGAGCTCGTGGATCGCCACCGCCCCGACCTGATGATCGTCACAGACGATGTCTACGCGACTTTCGCGGACGACTTTGTCTCGCTGTTCGCGAGGTGCCCGCGCAACGCGATCTGCGTCTACTCGTTCTCCAAGTATTTCGGGGCGACGGGATGGCGCCTGGGTGCCATCGCCGTGCAGGACGAGAACGTGTTCGATGAGGCGCTCGCCGCGCTTCCCCAGGCAGCGCGGCAGCAGCTCGCGATGCGCTACGCCTCGCTGACGACCGAGCCGGGCGCCCTGCGCTTCATTGATCGCCTGGTGGCGGAGAGTCGCGGCGTTGCATTGAGCCACACGGCCGGGCTCTCGACGCCGGCACAGCTTCAGATGGCGCTGTTCGCGCTCAGCGGCCTGATGGACGGCGAGCATCGGTACAAGGACGCGGCCCAGGGCCTGATCAGGAGCCGGCACGGGACACTGCTCAGGAGCATGGGCCTGGACGCTGAGCGAGGCCCGAACGATGTCGGCTACTACGCGCTGATCGACCTGGCAGACCTCGGCCGGGTGCTGTATGGAGCGCAGTTCGCCGCCTGGATCCGGTGCGAGAAGCTGGCTACTGCCTACGTCTTTCGCCTCGCGCGGGAGACCGGCGTCGTGCTGCTTCCGGCCGCGGGATTCGACGGCGGCTATACCGCGGCCCGCGTGTCGCTCGCGAACCTCAGCGAGGAGCAGTACGAAGCGATCGGCGCGTGTACCCGGCGGGTCCTTGACGAGTACTTCCAAGAATTCGAGTCGCAGCTCACCGGCTGATCTCAGCGTCGCGCCAGCCGCCGCCCCCTGACCGTGTCGGGCGCGACGTAACTGAGCCCGTAGTGGTGGTAGAGGACGGACTCCTGGTCCTTCGACAGCTCCTGCCCGCGAGCATCGATGCTGGGCGCGCTCTTGATCTGCGCCTTGGACACCGAGACGTGCAGGTGGTCGGGCTCCACCCGCAGTCCGGCCAGCGGAACGAACGTGAGATGCCGGTGAAAGGTCCCCTCCTTGATCGTCGCGAACTCCGGCTGGTCGCTCTCGATGTCTATGTAGACATCCTGGAGCTTTCCGAGCCTCGCCCCGCCGCCGTCGATCAGCATTCTTCCGTGCCATTCATCCACGTCCCAGGTCACATCCTGCAGTGCCTCAGGAGTGGCGGCCTGCCTATCTTGATCGGCCCCGGCGCCAGACGCTGAGGTCGAGTCCCCGCTCACGAGCCCGCACCGTACTTGCGCAGGAACAACGCCTCCGCGAGCGCGATCTGTTCGATCTCCGAGGGCGCGACGCTCTCGTTCGGCGCGTGGATCAGGCACTTGGGCTCCTCGACGCCGTAGAGTAGGATCTCGGCGTCCGGGAAGGTGCTCTCCAGGACATTGCAGAGCGGTATCGCACCACCCTGGCCCTCGGTCGCGATCGGCTTCCCGTAGGACTCTTCGAGGCCCGACTTCAGGGCGTCGTATCCGGGCCCCGAGAGCGCTCCGACAAACGGTTCGCCGTTCTCGCGGTCCTCCATCGTGCAGTGCAAACCCCACGGAACGCGAGCCCGCAGGTGCTCCTTCAGCGCATGCCGGGCGTCCTCTGCGATCGTGCCCGGCGGCATCCTCAGCGAAACGCGGGCACGTACCGAGGCCTGGATGGCCGGTGCAGACGCATCCACGGACGGGATGTCAAGGCCGATCGTCGTGACGCTGAAGCGCGCCCACAGCATGTCGGCGACCGAGCCGCTGCCGACCAGCGATACGCCCTCGAGCACATGTGCGTCGGCGCTGAACTGTGCCGGCGGGTAGTCCGAGCCCGACCAGGTCCCGTTGCTCTCCAGGCCGTCGATCGTCGTGTTGCCATCGGTGTCGTGGAGCGAGGCGAGGATATGGATGAGCGCGGTCACGGGGTCCGGTGCGGGACCACCGAACATGCCCGAATGCATCGCGTTGTCGAGCGCGTCGAGTTTGATGTCGACGCTCGTGATCCCACGCAGGGAGGTCGTCAGCGTCGGCTGGCCCACCGCCGCGTTGCCCGTGTCGACCATGCAGATGGTGTCGGCCCGGAGCAGGTCCGCGTTGTCCGGCACAAAGCGTTCCAGCCCCCCAGTGCCCTGCTCCTCGGAGCCCTCGACCAGCAGCTTGATCGCGACCGGGAAGGACCCGTCCAGTGCTTTCAGCGCTCGCAACGCGGTCAGGTGCGCGACCACATTCCCCTTGCAGTCCGAGGTCCCGCGTCCATACCAGCGCCCGTCCTCACCGACCGTGAGGTCCCATACGGGGGTTCGCCAGGAGTCCGCGCCGAGCGGCGGCTGCACGTCGTAGTGGCTGTACAGCAGCACCGTCGGCGCGCCGACGGGGCCTGGTGCGTGGCCGTGAACGCAGTCGCTGCCGTCAGGCGTCGTGGCCCTGGTCATCTCCTGCAGCCCAACGTCGGTGAACGCTTTTACGATCCAGTCGGCCGCCATTTCGCACTGCTCCTTCGGCTGTTGCTTCGGGTCGGCTACCGACCGGCACGCGACGAGCTCGGTCAAATCGCTCTTTGCCTGCGGCATCAGCTCTGTGACCTTGCTTCGAAGGGTCTCGATGGATGACTTTGGCATCAGGTCTGTGATCTTGCTTCGTAGGGTCTCGGGGGACATCTAGCTGCTCCTGTCGGTTTGGGGTGAAAGGGGGCGCTGGCGGCGAATCGGGTGGCGGTGGAAGGGATGGTTGAGGGCGCGCGCGAGCGGCGTCTCGTGCTGGTAGATCGCCTCCCTGATCCTGTCGAGAGACGCATCCGGGAACAGGTGCCTGCCCCTCCCGCGCTGGTAGTAGAGGACGAAGCCGAGGCCAAGCGAGACGGCGGCCGCGAGCAGATCGACCGCGTTGTAGGAGACGAACTGCGACACGCACGCAACCGCGGCGATGCCCGGAAGCAGCGGGCCGCCGGGTATCCGAAACCCAGCGGCGGGGAAGCCGCGCCGTGCGAGCACCACAGCAGCGAGGTTCACGACCAGCATTGCCACGAGGGCGGTTATGTTCCCGAGCACGATCACGCTGATGATGTTCGTGAACAGGACGAGCATCAGCGCAACGATGGCGATCAGGCCGACACTCATCCAGGGAAACCCCGCCTTGGTCGTCTTGCCGAGGACCGCGGGGATGTCCTCATCGGCGACGAGGCGCAGTGCGATCTCGCTGCCGCCGAGCAGCATCGCGTTCGCGCCCGACAGGGTCGATAGGCACGCCGCGAAGGCGATCATCTTCCCGCCCCAGCTACCCATCAGGGCCTGAGCGGCCTGGCTCACCCCTGCTAGGCCAAAGTGCGCGATGCCGCTGTCCACCATCGCGACCCCTACGAGCAGGTACATGACGATCGAGATCAGCATCGCGCCGATGATTGCGCGCGGCACCGTCCTGATTGGGTCGCGTACCGAAGGCAGGATGTTCGTCACGACGTTGAAGCCGGTGTAGGCGGTGAACAGCAGCGCGCTCGTTGACAGGACCGGGCCGGCGCCGTGGGCGGCGAAGGGCTTGAAGTGGCTCGAGGAAAGCGCCGCGAGGCCCCAGCCGATGAAGATCAACAGCAGGCCGACCTTCACCGCGACTATCCAGCTCTCGGCGCGCCCAACCCAGGTCGCGGGTCCGAGGTTCAGGGCGCCGAGCAGCACGATGCAAAGGACACCAGCCACGGTTGCGCCCACGCCGGCGAGAAAGTAGTTGTGCAGGTAGACCCCGAACGAGTCGGCCAGGAAAGCCACCGCCAGCAGCGCGTTCAGATAGAAACCCCACATCACGAGGAAGCGCCACGGCCTGCCCAGCAGCTCTGTGACGGGGGCGAAACCCGACTCGCCTGGCTTGGCTCGCGTCGCGATCGCGACCGACGAGAGGGCGGACAGCAACATAACGACGCCGGCGATCGCGTAACTTACGAGCGCGGCGGGTCCGGCTCGGTTGATCGCCTCGCCGGACAGCGTGAACACCCCGCCGCCGATCATCGCGCCGACCGCGAAGGCGAGGACAGGGATCAGCCCAATCTTCTCGTCGCGACCGCTTACTGCGGGCGGGGCCACTAGATGCTCCCCTCGGCTCTCGCTGCAACTGGACGTTGGCGGCGGAGCGGATGGCGATGGAATGGATGCAGCAGTGCCCGCGCGAGCGGCGTCTCGCGCTGATAGATCGCCTCCCGGATCGCGTCCAGTGACGCGTTCGGAAGCAGGCCCCTGCCGCGCAGGTAGTAGAGCGGCAGCCCGAGGGCCATCGCCACGGTCGCCGCGAGAAGCTCAGCGAGTCCGTAGGACTCGAACTGCACCAGACAGGCGACCCCTGCGACCACCGGAATCGCTACCCCGCCGGGGATGCGAAAGCCCGTGCCGGGAAACCCGCGGCGCGCGAGCACGATCGCGGCGACGTTGACGATCAGCATCGCTGAGAGCGCGAAGATGTTGCCAAGCACGATCACGCTGTTGATGCTCGTGAAGAGGACCAGGGCAAGCGCCACGACGCCGACCACGCCAACGCTCGCCCACGGGAAGCCCGACCTCGTCGTCCTTCCGAGGAATGCCGGGATGTCGCCCTGGGCGACCAGCCGAAGCGCTATCTCGCTCCCGCCGAGCACCAGCGCGTTGGCACCGGAGAGCGTCGACAGGCACGCGGCGAACGCGATCATCACGGCGCCCCAGTGCCCCATCAGCGCACCCGCGGCCTCGCTCACGCCGGCTGACCCGAAGTGGCTGATTCCACTGTCGAGCATCGAGACGACGACGAGCAGGTAGACCGCCATCGAGATCAGGACAGCGCAGAGCACAGCTCGCGGCACCGTGCGCGAGGGATCGCGCACGTCGGCGGCCATGTTGGTGACGACGTTGAAGCCCGTGTAGGCCGTGAACAGCAGCGCGTTTGTCGAGATGATCGCGCCGAGCCCATGCGGCGCAAACGGCTTGAAGTGGCTGCCCGAGACCGCCGCGACACCCCACGCGATGAAGATGAACAGCAGCCCGATCTTCACGGCCACCACCCACGTCTCTGCCCGCCCGACCCACACGGCCGGTCCGAGGTTCAGCAGGGCGAGCACAACGATGCAGATGATCCCTGCGACCGTCGCGCTGAGATTGTGCAGGAAATATGCGTGCAGGTAGGAGCCGAACGAGTCGGCCAGGAAAGCGACCATCAGCAGGGCGTTCAGATAGAAACCCCACATCACCAGAAAGCGCCATGGGCGGCCCAGCAACTCGGCCACGGGCCCATATCCCGAGTCGCCGATCTTGGCTCTCGCCGCCACCGCGACGAACGCCACGGCAGAGAGGAACATGATCACGCCCGCGAGCGCGTAGCTGAGCAGCGCGCCCGCCCCGGCGTGGTTGACCGCTTCGCCGGAAAGGGTGAAGACGCCGCCACCGACCATCGCGCCGACGGCGAATGCCAGGACCGGAATGAAGCCGATCTTCCTGTCGCGTCCACTAGCCACCGCCGGCCTTGAGGCGGTGGCGGCCATCAGGGCGTCAGGTCGTAGAGCGTGTAGCCGCCGAAGTGCTTGATGAACGCGGCCGCTCTGGACGGGCAGTACACCTGGATGATCGCGAGCTGCCCGTTGAGCACGGCCTTCTCGATCGGCAGCACGCTGCCGGTCTTCGCGCCGGTGCTCGCGCTGTTCTGCTGGTTGAGGGTCGCGTCCGTAAGGTTGTAGCCAGATGACTTACATACGAGTCCGCCGTTGGTGCCCAGCGAACTCGAGAACACGCTCAGGCTGGTCGGCAGTGGCAGCCCCTCGGCGCGCAGCAGGGTCTCCAGCTTCACGGCCTTTGCCCTCGCGGCAGCGTTGTTGTTTGGCTGATCGAACGCGATCAGTCCGACCACGACGAGCGCCACTACGAGCACGCCGATGATGGCCATCAGCGGCCGGTTGTCGTGGTGGAAGGCGTGGCGCTCGGGAATCGGATGTTCGCCGACGGGTATGTTCGAGATTGCTTCCGCGGTCATCGCCTACACCTCCCCGGTGCCGGTCGCGGCGATCGTGGTCGCCACGCGGACATCCGTGCCGGTGCTCGACGCAGTGGTTTTCCAGTGCGGCTTTTTGTATCTGTCGAGGAGCATCGGGACGCCCGGTCCCATGATCCCGACGCCGCCCGCGACGAGCAGGATGTAGACGAGCGTGCCGCCGCTGTGGAACTGTGAGGGCGGCACGAAACCGATCACGAACGCGCCGATCGTCGAGGCGAATCCCATCCCGCACAGCCACTTCAGTGCCGGCGTGAGATAGCCGCGGGGACGATCCGGCTGGTCGGTGCGCAGCTTGACCGCCGCCATGAACATCAGCAGATAGACGATCAGATAGATCTGGGTCGTCATCACCTCGAAGATCCAGTAGGCGTTTGAGACCGCTGGAATGAACGCATACAGACACGCGATTATCGACGTCACAACTCCCTGCCAGATCATGATGTTCATCTGCATGCCGCGCTTGTTCAGCTTCTGGAAGTAGGGGGGGATGAAGCCCTGCTCGCGACCGATCAGCAACAGGCCGGTGGATGGACCTGCGAGCCATGCGAGCATCCCTCCGAGCATCGCGAGGATGATCAGGATGGCGACGGGAGAGACCAGGAAGGAGACCCCGAAGTAGCCAAAGAAGGATGTGAAAGCCTGCATCACGCCGGCGGTCAGGCTGACATCGCTGGCGGGGACGATGAACGACACGGCGAGCGCGGGAAGGATGAACACCAGCATGATGATCGAGATCGAGGCGATCATCGCCTTGGGGAATTCACGTTTCGGGTCCTTCAATTCGGAGACATGCACCGCGTTCATCTCCATGCCGGAGTAGGACAGGAAGTTGTTGACGATCAGCACCAGGCTCGCGATCCCCGCCCAGGCCGGCAGCAGGTCGTGGACATGGAGCGGAGCGGCCGAGGCATGACCGCCGATCAGATAGGCGGCGCCCATCCCCACGAGGACAACCCCGGGGAGGAGCGTGCCGATGATCGCGCCCGCGCTCGAGAGCCCCGAGACGGCCTTCATGCCACGCCCGGAGACGACCACCGCAAGCCAGTAGACGGTGACGATCACGATCGCCGTGAACAGCCCGCTGCTGGCCAGGTTCGGATTGATCACATAGGCGAAGGTGCTTGCCACATAGGCGAGCATCGCCGGGTAGTAGAAGATCGTCATCGCGTACTGGCACCAGATCGCGAGCAGCCCGAGTTTCGGGCCATACGCCTCGGTGACCCAGCGATAGACACCACCCGGCCAAGCTGAGGCGAGCTCGGCGGACACCAGCGCCTGGGGAATCAGGAAGACGATCGCCGGGACGGCGTAGAGGATGATCGATCCGAGGCCATAGACGGCCATCGTCGGCGCGGCGCGCAGGCTGCAGACGACCGCGACGATCATGAACATCATCGTCCGCCCGCTGATGTAGTTGCGCTTCGCGATTACAGGCAACGGATCGGGGAGCGCGCCCGAAACGGGCGGAAGCGCTGCTGACACCGGCGGCACTGCGACCGAGCTCATGCGTCCTGCCGCTGCTTGAAACGTGCCCAGCGCGTGCGGCGGCTACCGGCTGGCGAGAACGTCAAGTGCGCTGCAACAGTCAACTGAACCTCCGAGGTGGTTTGAACGCTCGGAAGTCAGGCGGTGCTGCCGACGCTCAACCGGTCGACTTCACCATGGATGCCCTCCACAGCCGACGATAGCGCATCCCCGGAGGCCAGCCTTCCTGCCGCCCGCGCCGGGCGTGACGATCGCGGGGCGAGGCGCCGTCCCTAGCATGCGACGACATCAAGCTCGCCCCTATCGCGTCGTCGAGATACGCCAAGTGCGAGCCCCGGCGGTGGCCTGAGGGTTGGGCCACCACAGGTCCGGCCATGTGGTGGGCGCGCAGGACCACCGGAAAGCGGACGCCAAGCGGACCTCTACCGTACGTCCAGGCGTCTGAACGCGACGTTCGCCGTGAATCCTGTGAGGGCGGCGACGCCCGCGAGCACCGCGAATGACGCGAGCCCGGCTCCGTCTGCGAGCTGGTTGTTACCGACCGACCAGTAGAAGAGCGAGGCGAACCGCAGCGGCCTGACCCAGCTGACGATTGGCGCGAGTGTGCTGATCAGGTAGGAGACAGCCGCTATCGCTGTCGCAACACCGATCGCACTACCGCGGCTACCGGTCACGGCACCGACTGTTAGAGCAATGAGCCCCAGGTCGATGCCGAGCCAGAGCACGGCGAGAGATGCGGTGGCGACGTTCCACGGATCGAGCGCCAGCTCGAAGCCGCGGCCCACGTAAACGCACGCGGCGACCACAACGATCAAGACCAGCGCCTGCGCGATCATCGCCGTGATCTTCTGCGTAAGGATCCCGTGCCGCGCGAGCGGCAGGACGACGAGCAGGCCGAGTGTCTCATCGTCATCCTGGCCGGCAATCGCCGCGGCGCCATAGCCGATTGTGAGCAGCAGCATTATCAGCGGCAGAAAGTTGGTGTAGGCGTTCGCGTTAACCCAGCCAGCCGGCGATGTGAGCGGTCCGCTCACGCCGAACAGTGCAGCCAACTTCCCGGAGCTGAGGCTGTTGAGCTCACTCGAATGCCTGAATGAGGGATAGAGCACGACGATGACCAGCATGTAGAGCGCCATGCCGATCGTGTACGCCGACGTCAGGTGTCGACGGTTGTGGAGGTCCAGTCGCGCGACGTCAGTCCGCATCGGTGCTCGGCGTGTCGCGGTAGTAGGTCAGGAACAGTTCATCGAGGTCAGCGTGGCGGGTGACCAGCTCGACGGGATCGTGGTCCGCGATCACGCGCAGAAGCGGCGCGAGCTCCCCGGCAGCCTGCAGCGAGACGCGATTGCCGTCGACCGTGACACGCTGCACGCCGTCGAGCCCTTCGAATGCGCCCGCCGCAACAGGCGCCCTGAAGTGCAGCTCGATCGTCTGCGGGGCCTGCCGGCGCAGCGCCTCAACGGAGCCGGTTACGACCAGCTGTCCGTCTTTGATGATCGCCACGCGATCGGCGACGCGCTGGACCTCGTCGAGCTCGTGGGAGGAGAGGAACACCGTGCGCCCCTCCGCGGTCGTCTCACGCAGCAGGCGATGGAACTCGTCCTGCATCAGAGGGTCCAGCCCGGAGGTCGGCTCGTCGAGCACGAGCAGCTCCGGCCGGTGCATGAACGCGAGCACGAGCCCGATCTTTTGGCGGTTGCCCTTGGAAAGCTCGTGGACATGTCGGTCGAGCGTCACGTCGAAGCGCTCGACCAGCTCGCTGCGGAACGCCGTATCGTCGCCGCCTCGAGCACGGGCGAACCAGTCGAGCACGCGCTGGCCGGTCATCCGCGGGTAGAGCTCGAGATCGCCTGGGAGATATCCGCAGCGGGCGTGTATCGCGACGCTGTCACGCACACTGTCCAGACCGAGCACACTCACGCTACCGGCACTGGGATGGTAAAGGTCCAGCAGAACGCGGATCGTCGTCGTCTTACCGGCGCCGTTGGGGCCGAGAAAGCCGAACACCTGTCCCTGCTCCACACGCAGATCGAGGCCGTCCACTGCCGCAGTCTCCCCGAACACCTTCGTCAATCCACTGGCTTCGATCGCGGCTGGCATCCGTTAGATCGTATGTCCGTGAGGATCGGGTCAACACAGCCCTGCGACGGAAGGCAGCTCGCCACCGTCGCATCGAGCCCGAGGCCGTACGGTCTGCGACACGCTCGAGCAGACACTGAACGTTTAGGCCACTGGAGCGACTCGTTGGCCTAAACCCCCCCGAACTCGGCCCGAATCGGCCGGTTTCCGCGTTCTCATTAGTTGGCGGGATAGTGCCAATTTGCAGGCATAACCATCCCGAGAGGTCCGACTGCGGTACTTTTTCACACGCGAGAGGTCGCAGGTTCGAAACCCGCCGCGCCCATCGACTTAATGGCGGATCCAGCGTTCGCTGTTTGAGCCTGTGGAAGCGTCGTGGAAGCGCCAGCTTCTTGCCATCGCTCTCCCCGCCTTCTCCCGTCAGGCAGGACGGTGGAAGTGCCACGCTGACGCTCAGCGCAACCATGTCGTGCCTGGAGGCGGTCCTCGACAGCGACGGATGCGTGGTTGAGCCCGCGCCGACGTTTCACGATCTGCGCCACACGCATGCGAGCGCTCTCATCGCGCAGGGGTGGGACATCGAGGAGGTATCGTCCCGCCTCGGCCACGCTGGCGTGGGCACCACGCAGCGCACCTATGTCCACGCATTCGATGCCGCGAGACGAAGCGACGAGCGGCGCGCGCGACTGGGCCGACCACGCGAGACAGATACCGTGGCCGTTCTTCTGGCACGTTAGCTCCCACATCTGGGTGTTTATAGACTATAATCATCCATATATGGATGCTAACTGTGATAACCAAACCGCCAAGCGAAAGGCGCGGCCAGTCCCCTTGCCAATCCGCCGGGCGCTTCGAGACGTCGCTGACGACCTCGTCGTTTGGCGCAAGCTGCGGGGGCTGACGCAGGCGCAAATCGCCGACCGTGCTGGCGTATCAACCAAAACCGTCGAACGGCTGGAGGGAGCCGACGGCGGCATCACGCTAGAGAACAGCTTGCGTGTGCTCCGCGCGCTCGGACTCCTTGACACTATCCCGCGCGCGCTCGACCCGTACGAGAGCGCTGTAGGACGGTTGCGATCCGATGAGCAGCTCCCTCAGCGTGTGCGCCCCAGAAACATCACCGGGGCTGATGGCTGAGTCCGGGGTCGATGTCGTCGTGCAGATCGCCGGCGAGGATGTCTTGGCCGGACGCCTCTGGGCGCATCGGCGGCGCGCCGCCCAGTCGGCGACATTCGCATACGACGCTGCGTATCTCACCGACCCGAGGGCCTATGAGCTGGATCCAGCGCTGCCTCTAGTTGCAGATCAGCACCAGACGGCCGTTGGGCAGTTGCTGTTTGGTGCCTTCTCGGACAGCGCGCCGGATAGATGGGGTCGCCGCCTGATCGAACGAGAGCAGCGACTGCGTGCCGAGAGCGATGAGCTCGCGCCGCGACGACCTGGAGAGATCGACTATCTCCTCGGTGTCCGCGATGACCTGCGGCAAGGCGCAGTTCGCTTCCGCGCGCCCGGCGGCAGCGTCTACCTGGCAGAGGAGACGGCGGGAGTGCCTCTACTCGTCCAGCTCCCGGTTCTACTCAACGCCGCGGAACAGCTCGATCGTGATGAAGCCACCGAGGAAGAGTTACGCATGCTACTTAGAGGCGGAAGCTCCCTAGGAGGGGCGCGCCCAAAGGCGCATGTCCTCACCGCAGACGGCCGAGCGGCGATCGCGAAGTTCCCTAGTCCGTCCAAAGACAACTGGGACGTCATGCGTTGGGAGGCAGTCGCGCTCGACCTTGCCCAGCGGGCCGGAATCCGCGTGCCGCGTTGGGAGCTGCTTGAGATCGACGGAAAGGCTGTCGTGATCATCGACCGCTTCGACCGGGCTGGCGCTCTGCGCATCGGTTTCGTAAGCGCGATGACGATGCTTGGCGCAACCGATCACGATCGTGGCTGCTATCTCGAAATCGCCGAGGTGATTGAAGAGAGCTCGCCGCAAACAAGCGACGACCTGCGTGAACTGTGGCGGCGCATCGCACTGTCAATCCTGATCTCGAACACCGACGATCACCTCCGTAACCACGGGTTCCTCCGAACTAGCAGCGCGGGCTGGACCTTGTCGCCAGCATTCGACCTCAACCCTGATCCCGAACCCGGGCCGAAGGAACTCAGCACCGACATCGACTTTGGAGCCCCTTCGGCGTCGCTTGAGACGCTCATGAGCGTCGCGGACCACTTCCGACTTCGAGCGGATGAGGCACGCACCGTGCTTGGCGAAGTCGTAGCCGCCACGAGCCAGTGGCGCGCTGTCGCCGACCACCACGGGCTAGACCGCTCGGCCATCGAGGGCATGGAACCGGCCTTTGAGCATGAGCAGGCCGTTCGCGCACTCCAGATCGTTGCTCCTGTTTCAGCGCCTCAGCCCGCCCGCGACGCGACCTGAAACCGAGACGTTCAGCGCTGATCACGACGACGATCAACGGCACCACCGCACGAGCGGCAGCGACAAGCGGCAACAGACTGGGCAGAATTCACACGCGAGAGGTCGCAGGTTCAAACACGCCGCGCCCATTTCACAGCAGCGTCGCGAGGACAAGATTCGCAAGCTGCGGCACGCGTGCCTGGCACGTGGGTCCCACCGCGTCGACGATCACCCGGGTTGGTAAAGTTGCCCGGCGGCCAGCGACCATACCGGCCGAAACTCCTTGAACAGCTCAGGTTCTACGCGACTCAAGCCTCTCCGGGACACCCACGACGACGACGCAAGGGCACCGCGTCGTCACAGAGCGCTCCTGAGGTGATCCGGTGAGCGGCGAGGGCCTGAGGCTGCCCGACTTCTTCATCGTGGGACAGCCGAAGAGCGGCACCACCGCGCTCTATCAGATGCTGCGCGAGCAGCACCCGGGCGTCTTCATGACGGGGGTGCGCTCGCCGAAGTTCTTCTCGACCGACCAGCTCGCCGACAGCGGGCGTGAACAGCTGAACCTGCCGACGACGCTCGAGCAGTACGCGGCGCTCTTCGCGAACGCGGCGCCGGACCAGATCGTCGGCGAGGCATCGCCGGGATACCTAAGCTCGACCACGGCGGCGGCGAACATCGCCGAGGTGCGTCCTGACGCGCGGATCATCGCCATCCTGCGAGAGCCCGCGGACTTCCTGCGCTCGTTCCATCTCCAGCTGATCGAAGAGCGAGTTGAGCACGAGACCGACCTGCGGCGCGCATTGGAGAACGAACGGTTCGAGCGCGATGGGCAGGTCATCGAGCGCTACGGGCGCTTCCTGAACTACGTGGAGCTGCTACGCCGCTATGAAGCCGTTTTCAGCCCCGAGCAGATACTGGTGCTGATCTACGACGACTACCGCGCCGACAACGAGGGGACGTTGCGTACTGTGCTCAGGCATATCGGCGCGGACGACTCCTTCGAGTTCCAGCTGCTCCAGAGCAATCCGACGGTCAGCGTGCGCTCCCAGCGCCTTGACGGAATGCTCCACAACGTGCGCTCCGGGCGAGGCACCGGCGCGAGCGCATTGCACCGCGCGATCAAGGCGGTTGTGCCGCGCAGCATCAGGCAGAGCGCCATGGAGCGTGCCCAGACCAGTCTCCACGCCCCACCTCCACCGCGCGATGAGGAGCTGATGGCAGAACTGCGCGTGCGGCTGAAGCCGCAGGTGCAGGCCCTGAGCGAGCACCTGGACCGCGACCTGGTGTCCCTCTGGGGTTACGAGCAGGTTTGCTAGCGCCCCGATCGTGCGTGGTTGACGCTGGACGAGAACTTGGACGTGCCGCGTCCCTGGAACAGGCAGCGAACATGCGGCGCACCCGAGTGCGGTCCGTTTCTTACGCGCGAGAGATAGCCGGTTCGAACCCGCTGCGCGATGTGCCGACCGCCGGCGCCGGCCGCTCCCTCGTCTGCGCATATACTCGCGCCCGGTGACGGCAGACGGGGTTGCGGGCGGCAAGGACGGCAGCGGGCCGACGCGCGTCCTGCTCGCCGGCCACGGCACCGAGCCCGCGCGGATGCAGGCCTACGTGCAGGCACTCGAAGCACTGGGGCCGGACTACCTGAGCGCAAGCGATGCAGCTGACGCCGACATCGTGCTGTTCGCGGAGCGCGGCGATAACAAGTTCCGAAGATGGCGCAAGGTCCTCGAAGCGGACCCGGTGTTCAACGCCCACGCGGGAAAGTGCTTCACCTACGACTTCTCGGATACCGCGGTCACGTTTCTGCCGGGCCTGTACCCATGTCTGCCGCGCCGGCGCGTGGACAGGCACTTCGCTGTCGCCGTCGACTACTGGAGGGAGATCGACGGACCGGTCGAGGAGGAGCTCGCCCAGCGCGAGGAGCCGCCAGGGCTGCTGTTCAGCTTCCGCGGCTTTCGCTCCTCGCCGGTCCGCGCCAAACTCTTCGAGCTGCCCCTGGCCGGGGTTCAGTCGCGAATCACCGAGACGTTCCAGTGGAAGGGCTACGGCAGCGCCGACGCCGACCAGGCCAGGCGCGAGTTCCTCGAAGAGATGCGCAACAGCGCCTTTGTGCTCTGCCCGCGCGGGCTGGCACCCGCCAGCTACCGCCTGTACGAAACGATGTACCTCGGCCGTGTCCCGGTGGTCCTCTCCGACGAGCTGGCGCTCGCCGAGGGTGTGCCTTGGGAGCAGTTCACGATCCGCGTCGCCGAGGACGAGCTCGCGTCGCTGCCGCGGCTTCTCGAGTCGCGCAGCGCCGATGCACCGGAGATGGGTCGTGCAGCCCGCAGTGCGTGGGAGACCTACATGCGGCCGGGGCCCACGCTGATGCGCCGATGGCTCGACGCGATCGTCGAGCTGCAACGAGCGATGGACCCAGGGGCACACGGTCGCAGCGCCCTTTCGCGGCGCTGGTCCAGCCAGAGCTTCCAGTGGGAGAACGGGATCCATCCCGCCCAGGGCGTCCGGCAGCGCCTGCGAGGCGTGCGCGGCTGAGAACCCTCCGCGGTGGGACGCTCGCCGTACGACGGAGGAGTTTCGTCGGCGCAGGACGGGCCGATGTGAGCTGTGGCATCATCGCCGCGTACTCGGACCAGCAAGGGGCGATTGATGGAAGAGGCTGAGCTCTCGCGCAGGCGGAGCCAAATGGGCCGCAGCACCCAGGGGTGGGTGCGGCACGCGGGCCCGCGAGCCATCGGTGAGCTCGGGGCCGGGCACTGGCTGATGCTCAGTGGTGCACCCAGTCCCGATGTCAACATGGCTCTCGTCCATGACGGCGACCCGGCCACGCTGGCCGCGACGAAGCACACGGTCGACACCGCCGCCTACCCCTCCCTCTTCATGTTTGCCGGGCCCAGCCGGGGAGCCGACCTGGGAAGCGGATGGCAGCACGCCGGAGAGATGCCGTTCATGTGTGCGGACCTTGGCAGCGAGCATCTTGACGCCGACCCGCGCGTGCGCCAGGCGAGCGAGGGCGACTTCGATGCCGTGGGAGACCTGCTGGCCGAAGCGTTTGGTCTGACACGCGACGCGGCCGACGTGTGCGCGAGGCTGGTGCAGCAAGAGCAGGACGATCTGAGGGTCTGGCTTCTGGTGGAGGACGGCCAGCCGGTGTCAACCGTCACCACGGGAATCGTTGACGAAGTCGTGTGCGTGTGGTGCATGGCGACGCCCGAACACTTCGGCCGCCGCGGGTATGGACGCTCGCTCCTGGCCGACGTCCTGCTGCGTGCGAGGGAACATGGCGCGAGCATGGGGCTCCTCGGTGCAACGCCTGCGGGACAACCGCTGTATGAAGCGACCGGCTGGCGGACACTCGAGGAGTGGGAGCTGTTCCTCAACGCGGAGTCCGTCCAGTTCGCTCACTGACTCCGCGGGATCGTTCGTGTGCGCCGCGCCTGATGTGAGGCGGTCGCTCGCACCCTGTCCATGAAAGGCGATTCAGGGCAAACGCCGGGATGAGATCATCCGAACCCATCATCGCGCGGTGAGAGCCGGGCGGTGACGGGGAACCGCGACTGCGCCGCGCACGCGGCCCGGCTCAGTCGATCCAGTAGCGCCGCTTGTCCGTGCCGCCGGGTTCGGCGCGGATGTCCTCGAGGACGCCTGCGTTCGCTTCGATAGCTCTCGCCGACGGAAGGTTGTCCTCGTCGCACGTCACGAGCACCCGGTCGACGCCCTCGGCTCGCGCTATGACCAGCGCCTGGCGCAGGATCTCCCGCGCGAATCCCTGTCTGCGGTGGCCGGGACGGACGCAGTACCCGACGTGGCCGCCGAAGTTCTCCAGGAA
>Ga0182013_10002014_pt1 | contig 27088 bp, 16 predicted proteins | sample 612S2MmetaG_FD_120487 | JGI IMG/M metagenome (GOLD analysis project Ga0182013, IMG submission 120487) | Permafrost microbial communities from Stordalen Mire, Sweden - 612S2M metaG | ecosystem: Environmental > Terrestrial > Soil > Wetlands > Permafrost | place: Sweden: Stordalen | collected...
CCGAACACCGTTGAGACCTCGGGGAACGAATGGACAATTCGATCCTGCTGCTGCATCAGGGAGGCGGCCTGCGTGATGGAGATTCCTGGTAGTGAGCTAGGCATGTAGAGTGCAGAGCCTTCGTACAAAGCCGGCATGAACTGGCTGCCGAGCCGGAAGCAGAGCGGAATGGTAGCCGCGAGGAAAGCGAGATTGAGCACGATGACGATCTTCCAGTGGCGCAGGCACCAGCGCAGCACCGGCAGGTAGAGCATTTGGCTGATGCGCGCCGCGGGATTCTTCGATTCGGGCAGCAATTTACCGCGCAGGAAGAACGGCATCAGCGCCGGCACCAGCGTGATGGAGAGCAGCGAAGAAAAGATCAGCGCCAGGGTCTTGGTCCACGCGAGGGGACGAAACATGCGGCCCTCCTGTGCTTCAAGCAGAAAGACAGGCAGGAAAGAGACCACGATGATGATGAGCGAGTAGAAGAGCGCAGGGCCGACCTGCTGCGCCGCGCCAACAAGAATCCGGCGGCGTTCCGGGTCGCCGAGCTGCGTTGTCCCATTGCGTTCGGCGATATGGCGGTAGCCGTTTTCAACGATTACGATGGCTGCATCGACGAGCACGCCGATCGCCAGCGCCAGTCCGCCCAGTGACATGATATTCGAGCTCACCTGCAGGTAGTACATGGGGATGAACGCCGCAAGAACTGCGATGGGCAGCGTGATAATGGGCACCAGCGCTGACCTGAAATGGAAAAGAAAGAAGATGCAGACGAAGCTCACGATAATGGCTTCGATGATCAGGTCGCGCTTGAGCGTGCGAATGGACTGGTTGATAAGCCACGAGCGGTCGTACGCCGTAACGATCTCAACTCCCGGCGGCAGGGATGGCCCAATCTCTTTGAGCTTCGCTTTCACGCCGTCGATGACATTGAGCGCGTTCGTGCCATAGCGCGTCACCACGATCCCTCCGACGGTTTCGCCTTCGCCCTGCCAGTCGGCCGCGCCGCGGCGCACGTCGGGCCCAAGCGTCACAGTGCCCAGATCGTGGACCAGCACAGGCGTTCCGTTCTTGGTCGCAACAGGAACATTCTCCAGATCGGCGACATTCCTCAGGTAGCCCAGGCCGCGAATCATGTACTCGGCGCCGCCCATCTCCAGTACGTCGCCGCCGACTTCGTTTGTGCTTTGTCGCACGCGATCGATGACCGTCGAAGCCGCAATGCCGTAGGAGAAAAGCTTCTGCGGATCGAGATTTACCTGGTACTGGCGCACGAATCCGCCGATGCTTGCGACTTCAGCCACGCCCGGAACAGTCTCCAGCTGATAACGTAGAAACCAGTCCTGGAGCGAGCGCAGATCGGCAAGGTTGTGCTTGTGCGCGGGATCGACGATCGCGTACTCATATACCCAGCCGGCGCCGGTAGCATCCGGACCGATCGACGGATGAACATCTGACGGCAAACGCCCGGCAAGCTGCTGCATGTATTCCAGGACGCGCGATCGCGCCCAATAAAGATCAGTGCGGTCGTCGAAGATGACGAAGACGCACGAGTCTCCGAACATGGTTTGCGCGCGCACACTCTTTACGTGCGGCGCAGCCAGCAGCGCGGTGACGATGGGGTACGTTACCTGGTCCTCGACAACATCGGGCGGCTCTCCAGGCCAGTTTGTGTGAACCACCACCTGCACGTCGCTGATGTCGGGCAGGGCGTCGAGAGGCACCCGCTGCACCGACCAGACGCCTGCAATCGTGAGCAGACTGGCGGCGGTGAACACCAGAATCGGGTTACTCGCGCACCATGCAATGGTTCGCTTGATCATCACATACCCCCCGCGGCATCGACAGTTAGCTTTTGGGTTGCGATGGTTGTCCCCGCGCGCTGAACAGTGACGGTGACCTGCCACGTGCCGCCTGAGTCGAGCTCAAGCTGTCCTTCGTAATTGCCCTGGCCCTTGGCACTGAGTGCGGCGGTTGCGCGTGCGGCAGCCATGCCCATTGCCGGCATGGGGGGCATCATGAATGTGGCCGAAACCCGGACCCCATCGACAGGCTTCCCGTCGGCGCCAGTAAGTCTGATGCGCACTGTGTTCTTGCCTTTTTGAGGAGGCGATGGCGCGGTGGTCATCTCGATCTTGATTTGCTCGGGCAGCGAGCCAGATGCCTGCGATTGCGCCGCGGCAGAAGTTGCATCTTGCTGTGCAGAAGTGAACGATCCCAACGCCGCTTGTAACTGAGCCTCGGAATCCACCAGGAAGTTGGCCGAGCTAACGACGTGATCTCCAGGCTGAAGTCCCTTGAGAACTATGACCGAGTCTTCGATCTGCGGCCCGGTTTGGATCTCGCGCGGTTCGAGATTGCCGTCACCGTGATCGATGAATGCAATCGCTCGTGAACCGGACTGCAAGACAGCGGACACAGGAATGACGAGTTGCGTTCCGAGCGGGAGATTGATGTCGATGTTTACATACATCCCTGGCTTGAGCACTACGCCGGGATTGCGGAAGACAAGACGCACGCGCACGGTGCGCGTTGCCGGATCGACCTGGGGAAGAATCTGGTCGACACGCCCGTTGAACTCGCGGCCCGGATACGCGTCGACCGTGACCTTTGCCGGATCGCCCGGCCTCAAGCGCCCGACCGCGTCCTGAAAGACGTCTGCGTAAACCCATACCGTCGAGAGATCGGCGATGGTGTAGAGCTTGGTATCGGGTTGAACGTATGCGTTGGGCAGCGCATTGCGTTCGATAATGAAGCCCGATGCGGGCGAGTCGATCGCGATCTCACGCTCGATCTTGCCGGTCTGCTCAAGCGAAGTGACGACTGCGGCCGGGACGCCGAACTGGCGCAGACGCTCATCGGCCGCATCCAGCAGCCAGCCGCTTTCCTGCACCGCCATTCCATGCGAGCCGGGGGCAAGAGTCTTCTGGTTTTGCCGGGCAAGAAGATACTCCTGCTCGGTACTCACGAGATCGGGGCTATAAATGGTGAAGAGACGCTGCCCCTTCGTCACGTACTGGTAGGTCGCGTTCACGGAGACACTCTGAATCCAGCCCGCGAACCGCGTTTGCACGGTTGAAATTCCCTGCTCATCGATCTCCACATTGCCGGGAACGCTGAGCTTGTCGTTGACAGCTCTCATCTGTGCGACGGCCGTAGTTACGCCAATCTGCTGCAAGCGCTGTGGCGATATCTGGATCGGACCGAGTTGCGGTTCCGCGCTGGCAGCAGCTGCGCCCTGCGGGTCAGGCGCGCTCGATGCCGCTGGACCGCGCGCCACCACCGGGTCGCCAGTCTGTGCGACGGGCATGGGTTGGCTGCGATGCAGGAGCAGATAGCCAACTCCCGCCGCGAGACCAACACAGGCGGCCAGAGCCATAAAGAATGCTTGTCGATATACGCGCTCGCTCATTGATTTTCCTCCGGCTTTGCAACTGTTGGCTGTTGCATCTTTCCTTCGATTGGCACGCCAACGGCGAGTTCCAGGTCAGACATACTCGCTGCAAACTCGCCCATCGACTGGAACCACGCAAGATCCACGTCGATCACCGCCATTTGGCTGTCGAGCAGGTCCAGAAGATCGGTCTGGTTGTTTTCGTACGCGATCACCGCAGCGTGAAGCGTTGCCTCGGCCTGCGGTTCAAGCGAATCGTGGTAGACACGCGCCAGTCGCTGCGCAGCGCGCGCCTCTGCCAGGGCCTCTTCGATCTGGCCGAAGGCCGCGTCACGCATCGCCGCAACTTCGGCTTCTTGCTCCGTGACCTTGACCGTCGACTCGTTAATCTCAGCTTCGTGCTTGCGCCGATTCAGCCACGGCAGCGTGACTGAACCCTCGATCATGTAATTGTTGCGGGGATTGTTTCCCGTCGGCATCAGCATGTAACCGCCGGCGATGTTGAAGTCGGGCACAAAGGCTTTATTGACGAGCCCTTGCTCCTCGCGGCTCTTCTCCGCTGCTGCCTGCGCTTCAAGCAGATCAGGACGTGACTGGAGCGATAGTTCTTCCAATTGCTTGCCGGCTGGCAATTCCGCGCCGACTCCAAAGTCGCCCTCTACGCGAATCGGCGTCGCCGGATCGCGCCCCAGCAGTGTGTTCATCTGCGCGCGGGCAACTTCCGCGTCGCGGTCGAAGCGGATCATGTGCTCTTCAAGCCGCGTCATCGCAAGCTTTGCTTTCAACACATCCTGTTGCGGAATCTTGCCCACTGTGTACTTGATGCGCGCTGCTTCAATGGCCTGGCGCGCAATGTCAACATGCTGGTCGTGAATGCGCAACTCTTCCTGCGCCAGCAGAAGATCGAAGAAGGCCTTGCGAACCTCAACGCGAACCTGTAGCCGCACCAGTTCCAATTCATCCTTCGCCTCGGCCACATCGGAATTGGCAATAGTGGTTTGGAGAGCGCGCTTTCCCGGCCCCGGCAAAGCCTGGCTCAACATCAGCATGTTCTGCGCAGCGTTATAGTCCCACGGCTTGCTGAGCGGCACTTGCCAGTTGCGAACCATGAACTGCGGATCGTCCAGCTTGCCTGTCGTCGGCACGTGCGCCTCGGCCATCGAAACCTTTCGGGCTGCGACGTGAACCTCAGGGTTTTCGGCGAGCGCGATTCGCTCAATCTCGTCCAGAGTCTGCACCGGAGTTAACGCATCGGCTGGCTTCGGGTCGTCGATGAACGCGTTGAAGCCGGTCAACTGGCCGCTTGCGCGCGGCGATTGCGCAACACTACCGTTTGCCGGCGCAAAAACGGCAAGGCTGCAAAGTGCTATAAAAAGAGCTTTCATTTCTCCCTCGAATCGATGGGCGGTTCATCGCGTGAATTCGAGCGTGCCTTGCGCCAGGCGCAGAGACACACGAATCCTCAGTCAGGAATCGAAGGAATGATCAGATTCGAAGGATGGTGCCGGAGCCTGATGGCGATCGAGGGGGCGGAGCTTTGGAGGCGAGTGGGCTTTGACCTGCGAGGCGTTCGAGACCGGGCGGAAGCGCGGAAGCGAAGAACTGCCCGGCCCCCACTTGAGGCGCGGGCGCTATCACGCGCCCCCGTGGTACAGCCATCCCCGACGAGTCTAACTGACAGCAAGGATGAGCGGCGCCCATCGTCGCCGTACCACAGTCCATCATCATTGCACGGCAGCAGGAGTGGCAGGAAGCAGGCATGATGCTTGCAAGCGCCGGGCCAGCGGCCCAGAGGGCCACAACCGCCAGCATCAAGATCGCGCCTTTTCTTCCCATACGCATAGTGTAAACCGAACCCTCACCCAAGCATCTTCTGAGAAGTTCCTGCGTGCGGTGATCTGGATCACTGGAACCAGATGCCGAGACTTGGTGAAGAAGTATAAGTCATACGCAACCAGACAGATTACATGGTTTTATTCGCCCCTTTCATCCCGGAGCAGTCATCTAAGTTCCGTTTGCGACTTCCCAGTGGATCTTTACAATGGACCACCCGGATTTCAACGGCGATCGGGTTCCTGGTCTCTCCGTTTGCCAAGTCGCCGCTTGATGCTGCCGCCACTCTTTCTTAATTCGCGCAGACGGAACGGTAGTCGGTCGCTCTTCGAGGAAAACATTGCGCCCCAATTCGATGCGCGAATCCCTGGATTGATCCAGTTGTTCTCTCAGCTTGCTCTTGGGGCTGCGGCTATCCGAGTCTTTTAAGAGAAAGCTCTCGCTTGAAAGGTGCGCTCCGAACAATATGCGTGTGAGGCTGACAGACAATTCCATTCCTAAGGGCGGAGAGAAGGCAAATCGCGCCATGCCGATTGACGAGACGTGTGAGTTCGCTCGCAGACTAGATCGGGGCCTCGCCGGCTATCGAATAGAGGAGACGGATCCTGAATGCATCAGACATGTGCCATACGCTTGCGCTGAAGAATGTCCCTGCGTTCGGCCAACTAAATTCAGTACTCCACGAGATAAGCGGTGCACTTCACCTTAATTGGATCTTTTTCTGCCGAATGGAAGCGCAGTAAAATCGGCGTTCCCGGCGTGAGGTCTTTAAGATTGATTTCTCCGACGGCCCAACTCAAGCCGCTCCAAATCACTTTGTCGTAGTCGACTCGCACGGGAATTGGGCGGCCATTTTGCGCGGCAGAGAAGCCGAAGACCTTTCCCATGTTCTGCCCTGAAGGCGGGCCGCCAGCCCAGGTGCGGCGCAGTTGCCCGCTGGGCGTCATCTCCTGTGCGATTACGCGGAGCACTCCATGGGAGGGCGGCACAACGGATGCTTCCACAGACCCTGCCCCGGTATCGCGGAAAGAAATTGAAAACGGCGAGATGGAGCGCGGAATCACCACGTCGCTCTGGATCCCGAAATCGTAGTTCGGGGACGCATAGGCGCCAAAGCCAATCATGGCCATCTGTCCAGGGCCGAGCGAGACTTGCATTCCCCGAAGCTGGGGCTCAAATCCAGCATCGCGGAATTGAACGCGGCCCAGACCGAGTGGGCTTTGACCGCGCGCCAGCTTCGGCAGTTTGATCGTCGCGATCGTCTGACCGGGATTCATCACCACGTAGACCGACCCGCGTGTGGTCACTCCGCCATATCCGTAAGGCTCAACATCTCCCGGAATTCCGCCAAACGTATGAATGCGGCCGAGGCCCTGCAACTCAAAGAAGAGCGACTGGGCGCGGGCCATCCAATGCGCGTCCTGGTCGTCGATGAATTCCAGGTTGCCGTGGACCGTATTCACCCATCCGCCGCGCGCCATCATCAGCAGGAATGCGCCTTTCCACGCGTGCATCGCGCGATAGTAGATGGTTCCGGTGTTTCCCACCATGAAACCCGTCGAGTCGATACGTTCCAGGGGAAACCCCAACTGCTCAAAGCGTCGCACCATGTGGTCGCTATAGATATCCATCGAGCGCCAGAAGTTCGCTTCCGGCACATCGGACGGCCGAGGGTCGCCCGTGTATTCCATTTGAAACACTTGAAGCCAGCGCAAATCGGTGGGATCGCTGAAGGGCAGCGGGGAATAAGTATTGTCCAGAGTGCCGCCGAAGCCATTAAAAGCCAGAAGAACAGCATCGGGATTTTTGTTGCGAAATGCAAGCAATGCTTCGCGGAATGCCGTGGCGTTTCGCTCTATGATCGCGGCCTTGCTCAGCTTGGCTGCGTCGGCCGGAGTTGCGGCAGTCATATCGACGAAATCGAATTTGAACATGCGGATGCCGCGGTCGTACCACAGCTGCAGCACGCTCATGAAATCGGGCAGAAATCCTCCTTCAGAGAACGACATCTCGCTACCGTCAGCGTTGAGAGAATCCTTCCATGCCGGAGCGGCCTGTATCTTGACCAGGGTGTTGGTGCTGAACCACAAGCCAGGCAGAACTCCATTCTCCCGGCACTTCTGAATCCATGCATCCGGCCCGTCGGGCCAGTTCGGCTTGCGCCAGGTGCGATATCCGCCGTCAGGCGCAAACCAAAAGGCGTCCATCATGTAGTAATCGAAGCGCACGCCGGCGCGCTTCAGGCGGAGCAACTCGTTGAGTTCGCGCATCGCCAGATTTTCGGTCAGCGGAATGTTGTCGGAGAGCTCATCGTACGAAGACCAGTTGTTATACACCGAGATGGGCCCGGAGAGTGCAGGAGGCGGCGGCTCGGTCTGGGCATGGGAAGTGGGCAGTATGAGCAGAAGACATGCAACCGCAGCGCAGGCGGGAATTGCGAATATACATTTGCGATCGTGTTGCGTGCGGTGGCGCGTCATGGTTTACCTTCCGGCTGTTCGAGCGGTTGCATATGCGAGTAGTCAGGCGGCCCGAGCTGCGTTCGGATAGCGAGGCCCACGGCTGTGACGTCAAACAATCCCTCTGTGTCTAAAATGTGCGTACCGTCGCTCAAGACGATGTGCAACGTGCCGCCCGCAACCGCGCTGGCCTCCGGATCAACGTCGTGCACGTAATGCAACGCCCCGGGATACACATCTTCAAGATCGTTGAGCGCGTTTGCCTCGTCTTGGCTCAAAGCCACGCGCGGCAGATGGACGGTAATGTTGAGACGGTTGTGGCTGTATTGACCGCCGAAGCTGCGCAGAAGCAACAGATTCTCCCGCGGACCATCGGCCAGCAGACCGTCGCCGCCGAGACCGGGGTAGATCGTGGCGCGGGCCTGCGCTGAGGACGCAGGCGCCATGACTCTCAGCGGCTTCACCAAGCTTCGCGATTCCGTGCCGGCCACCTGAAGCTTGTCGAGAGGGACGGCCTGCTTATCGCCGACCGAGAAAAGCGGAGCTCCGCTGAGCATGAATGTATTGTCTGCCGATGCAAAAGGCCGATCGATGCGGTAAATGAGCGGCGATGTGGACTCGATGGTGTTGCTCGCGAATACGATCGGAGGGCCGTCAACCCGAGCGTTGGACACGATAGGCGCAGTGCCGGGTACACGCGGATTCCAGAAGATCGTGTTGCCGCGGAACTCCACGTTGCGTAGCGTGCCGCCGTTCCAGGTATAGATTTCGATGGCGCCTTCCGTCGCAGCCATGCGCGGACTGACGCTGTTGTCGATGCAGAGATTGTTGCGCACGCGGCTGTTGCTGGTGACGTAGCCGGCGCCGAAGACAGCGATACAGTAACCCTGCGTGTCATGCGCGTAGTTGCGCTCGACAGTGTTGTCTTGGTTATCCCAGTCAATGTCGTACGCGCCACCGTCGACGCCTGGGCTGTCGGTCACATAAGCCTCGTTGCCGGCTACGACGCAGTCGTTGCAGGTCCACGTCCAGATTGCGTTCGGCGTCCCGACGTCCTGTGTGGGCTGCATGCCCGTTTCCCATGCGGCACTGGTGCGGATGGAGCTGTGTGCGTCGCGGAACAGGACAATGCCGTCGCCGTAGACGTCATGGACTGTGGAATTGCGGATCATTACGTTGGTGTTGCGGGGCGCGTCGTCTTTATAAGGGAAAGGGCCGCCTCCGACAAGAATTCCGGCCCATTGATTGGTGTGCGCCGCATCGACGCCGTCGATGAGAATATCGTCGAAGAAAGCGTTGACGCTGTCTGGGCCGACAATCACCAGGCCGTTGTCTTTGTTTTTGAGCGCCCCGCCGTAAACGTCGTGCACGTATAGATTCTTGAGATAGAGGTGGTGGAGCGTGCCCTTGTCGCCGCTGACAAAAACCCCGTAGGTGTTGCCGCCGGCAAAATCGAGCGAGTCGACTTCCCAGTACTGTTGATTGAAGAGCAGTAAAGCCTGGCGGGCGGTGGAGGGTGCCACGATCTTCGGCCGTGCGCCGGGGCCATAGGCGGTCAGGCGAATGATATGGTCCTTTGTGCCTGAACCTTTAGGCGCGAGGGAACCCGTGCACACAGTGCCGCGGGCAAGCGCGACAATGTCCCCCGGCGCGAACTTGCGGGATTCGGCGGCAGCCAGATTGTTCCAGGGGTTCTGAACCGAACCGTCTCCGTTTGCCGACATCGAGCAATCGATATGATAGATCTGCGACCGGGAGACCGTCTGCGAGCTTGCAACCGCGCCATTGATCAGGCAGACGCTGAGCAACGAGACACCAAGGGCGAATTCAAGGAAGCGGGTTCGAACGAAGCAAAGGAAGCATCCCACGTGACGATTCTCCGTTACCCACTATCGTAGATCGTATGCTGGTAGCACGCGCCACGGCACAACACGCGCCATAAAGCATGCACAACTTCCAGGCCTCTTTCGCATAAGCGCAAAAGGCCCGGAGGCAGGAAACAACGCAAATGATCAGAAATCCAGCCGGAATGCGAATTGTGCCGAGCGCGGGTTGTCCTGGACGCCCAGGATTTCCCCGAAGGTGGACGATCCGATTTGAGCCGTGTTGCCGCCGCATCCCTCGATGTTGTAGTAGTGCCGGTTGAACACGTTGTATAAGTCCATGCGAATGGAGACGTTGTACTTTCCGTCAGGACCTACCTTGTTGTTCTTCAGGAAAGTCGTGTTCTCATTGGCCGCACCCGGGCACCTCAGCTCGGAATTGTACGGCGAAGGCGGCAGATAGCCCGCGGCCGGGTTGCTGGCCACGCTGGACGCCATGTAGTAGTCTTGCGCCGGAGCCGCCCCGCTCGAACCAACCGGCACATAGTGTCCTGGGTTGGTAGGACCTTTATAGTCGGTGAGATTGAACTGCGGGTAAATGTTGCCCCACAGCGGCCAGTAAGGATCCGCCGCGCCAACCCGGAACGGCTGGCCCGTGTAGTAAGCCAGAAGCGTGGTCGCAGTCCAGCCTCCAATGACCGTGCGCACGGCGGGACTCTGTGTGGCGCCCCACCGCTGCCCCGCGCCAAATGGAAGCTTGTAACTGATATAGCCTTTCACTACCTGCGGCAGGTCGTAGCCGGTGAGAGCGTGTGAGGCCCCGTGCATGTTCTCGAAGTCTTCCACGCCGGTGTAGCCGTTGTTGTAATCCTGCTCGGTAGAGAAAGAGTTGCCCTCCTGGCGCGACCAGACGTAGCTCATATCCATGGTCAGGGCTCCCGCGCGCTTCACAACTTCCGCCACCATCGAGTCGTAGAAGCTCTGACCCAGTGGCAGGCCCGCATAGTTGATATTCGCGCAGCAGCCGTACCAATAATTCCCTTCGGCCGCGGCCATCTGCGGCAGCGGCGCCAGCGCCGCCAGCGGCGATCCATAGAAGTTCGGATACGGGCAAGCTACGCCGCTCACGGATCCGTATCCCGACGGGCAATACATCCAATTCCAAATGCTGAAACCAGGGTTCTGGTCGACCAGGCTCAGGAAATTCTGCGTAGACGTTTCATTCCATGCCAGCGCCGTATCCGTAAGCCGGTGTCCGCGGTTGCCGACATAAGAAAGTTCGAAGCGCGTGTTGGGACTCAGTTGCAACTGCACCCCGGCGTTGAACGCCTCGCTATATCCCAGGCGCAGCGAGCGCGGATCGGTCTCAACCGGGAAGGGCAGCATGGTCGATGGATCAGTGGCCAGCGATGCTTTCGTCACCACGCCGGGGTAGTTTCCGCCGCCACCGGGAGCGTCCCAGTCGAAGCTGTTTGCCGAGCTCGATCCGAGTTGCGGGGCGAAGCTGTCGGGCACGCCGCCGAAGAATGTCACGCCCACAGGATTGAAGATCAGGCCATAAGAAGCATGAAAGACCAGATTCGGCGCCAACTGGTAAGCGATGCCCAGCGTCGGCCCGAAGTTGAGCGCGTACTCGTCCTTGTCGAAGCTGTCGCTTCCGCTCTTCGCGAACACCAGCGAGCCGGGCAGCGCAGCTCCGTAAACCGCGGTCAGTTGCGGGTCGACCACCGTCGGGTCGAAGTTGGCCCAGTTGCCGTTCTTTTCATGGAAACGCGTATTGTAGGTCCAGCGCACGCCCGGATTCAACGTCAGTTTGGGCGTGATCTTATAGCTGTCCTGCGCAAACAGGTCGATATTCTTCTGCCGCCCATAGAGGTTGTAGGCCACCGACTGGCTGGCATTGTTGACCTGGCCAAGTTCATAGGTCGCAAAAGCAAATCCATCGTAGGGATAACCGGGGCCGGAAGTCTTCAGGTACGAAAAGTTGAAAGCATCTGCACCCGTGCCGGAACGGTAGTTCACATCATGAGCCACAATATCGCCGCCAAAGCTCAGGTTGTGGCGTCCTTTTGTCCAGGTAAATGTGTCGTTCAGGGTGTTGATCGCGCCTGCAACGTCGCCCTGCCAGGTATTGCCAATGTAGGTCTCGCTGATTCCGGTCTGATTGTCGGAGAACGAAATTTCCGGAAAATTGTCCGATCCATCGCTGCCGAAACCCAGCTGCGAATTGTAGTTACCCGGAACCGTAGGGGTGCTTCCGTTGTCGTCGAAGGCGCTTGTGAAGTTCACAACATTCAACATGTTGGGGCTGAAGGTGTGGGACTCGCTGATGCGGTATTCCTGTTGATGGTAAAACTGGATGCGGGCGTTCGAGAGCGGACCGCCCGTCGTGGTGCCCGATTCCCACAGGCCGCCGCCGTCATCCAGCGTGCGCAGCTTGTGATCGTAGATCCATGAACCCGAAAGATGGTCCTGCTCGCGCAGGACGTGATCGAGTTTAACCACGTACCAATTCGGCGTCTGGCTGGGAGTATTCGTGAGCAGGGTTCTCTCGTTGTTGGTGACGCCGCCCAGGTTGGGAGCGTAGTTGGCATAAAACGCATTCACCTTCTGCGCGATCGGACTGAGCCGGCTGGAGGGAATGACGTTGCCGACAAACGCATAGGGGCCCTTCGGGCAACTGGTCGTAGCTGCGGCGCCGTTCGTCGTCGGGTCGTAGATCATGTCTGCCTGCGCCTGGACCGGCGTGAGCGAGGCGTCGCAGGTCATGATCGGCGCCGATGGATCGCCTTTGGAGACGATGTCGGCGCACGTATCTGTGTTGCCAGTCTTAAGATCGGTGCACAGCGTGGCTCCCTGCACTCCGCTGAAGTCGCCGCCGAGCATCGCCGACGTGGGAACGGTCGCCCCGCCACTGTTCAACCGCCAGTCCTGCTGCTGATATCTCTCGAAGGTGCCGAAAAAGAAAGTCTTGTTCTTGTGGACTGGGCCACCCAGGCTGAAGCCGTAATCCCACGTCCGATCCTTGGGTTTGCGAATGCCCTCGTTATCGTTGGTCCAGGTGTTCGCGTCGAACAATTCATTATGGCCGTAGAGGAAGGCCGATCCGTGCAAGGCGTTGGTGCCCGACTTCAGGTTGAAAGCCATCACGCCGCCGCCGGTGATGCTGCTCTGGGCATCCAGGCCGCTTGTCTGTGCCTGCACTTCTTCGACGGCTTCCATGCTCGGTCCGCCGTCCATCGAGTCGCCACGGATATTCGAGGTGCCCGAGGTGCCGTCGATGGTGTAGTCCTTTGAGAACCACTGGCCGCCGTTTACCACCGCTCCATACGGGCTGCTGAGGACCGAATAGCCCGGCGTTACCGCCACCGCGAATAGCTCCACGAAGCGGCCCCCGCCGTTGATGTTCAGGGAGAGATCGTTGACCACGTCGGCCTTCATGTTGGTGCCTACGGAGGCCGTATCCATATCCAGGATCGGTGCGCCCCCGTTCACCGTAATACTGGTCGACGTCGCGCCCACCTTCAACACGGCATCGATGCGCGCATCCTCGGTCGAATGCAGCGTTACCCCAGGCCTTTGCATGGTCTCAAAGCCGCTCTTCTCGAAGGTCACGTCATACTGACCGGGGAACAGATTGGGCACCACGTAAATCCCATGGTTGTTGGAGACTGTCTCGGTCGGCACATTGGTGCCTGTGTTGATGGCGGTTACGTCCACTCCGGCGATCACCGCGCCTGTCGGGTCGGTGACGATTCCAGTGATGGTGGCGCGATTGGCCTGCGTCCACGCGCTTCGCACCAGGAACACAACCAGAAACGCCAGCACCGCGCTGCGAAAAGGTCGCATTTTCAATGTCTGCATCATAATCCGCCATCCTCCAAAGTGTGGTCTCGTGACCATGTTGAACAGCTGTTCTCTCTCAGTTAGTAACCGCGATTGTGCCCGCCTGCGAACTTTGTGTACCGTCCCCATGCGCCGTCACCTTACGGATCTCTTTGGTTCTTGCGGCCTCGCCTGTCGTAGTAACTCGCAACTCAACGAAGCCCACCGCTCCGGGTGTGAGCGTGACCCCGTACGCATCGGGCTGCGTTCCTGCGCTCTTTTCATTCGCCGTATAAAAGAGCGAAAATGTGCCGTCGTCCTCTTCCACCAGGCCCAATGGTGTTCGGACTTCGCTGGCCCAGATTTCGCCGCCCTTCTGGACGACGAGATGTTGTCCCTGTGACCAGTGAATGCCGTCTTCGGAGATTGAATACCCGACTTCATTCGGCTGATGATTGTCGTAGACCGCCACGAACGAACCGTTGGTCAGCTTCGTCACAATGGGGTTTTCAACAAAGCGCGGCTCCATGTGCACAGGATTTAGATTCGTGCAGCGGCGCCACGGCCCGCTCAGCGACGGTGCGGACGCCAGTCCCACCTGCCAAAGCGAAATGGGCAGGCTTTCGGTGTGTGCGCTCCCGTAGAGTGCGTACCACTTGTCACCGGCGCGATAAGGGAAAAACGAATCCGTTCCCTGCAGTCCCTCCCAGGGGTCCGAGTCTTTCCCGCGCTGCAGGATAATTCCGGTGTCCCGATAGGGGCCACCGATACCCTCCCTTCCGGGTGTTTCGGAGATGGCGCGCCAGATGCGTCCCTCGTGGTTCGTGAGCCACTCATTGACGGTGTCCGGCGCCGCCTGGTAGGCCACGTAGAACAAGTCCCAGCGTTTTGCGTCAGCATCGTATACCGGCATCGGTGACCACAGGGCGGCGCGGGGATCGCTGCCGGTGAAATCGCCGCTTGACTCGTAGAGAGTCGCAGAGCGCTTCCAGTGCACCCGGTCGGTGCTTGCCCAATGCGCCAGCTTCATTTTGACCCAGTGTGGATCCCCTGTCATCTCTGAAGTGAACAGGTGGTAGGTCTTTTCGATCTTCACCACTCGCCCGCCCTCGAATCCATACTTGTTTCCCGCTGCCCCGTCGCTGCGGACAGTCAGCACCGGTCCCCGATGTCGCTTGACGACGATCAAACGTAGATCCTCCGATTTCGTCGAACTCGGAGATGAGAGCGGAAAAAGGGCCGCGAAGAAGAAAGCCAAAAACCTAAAACGCTGCGGCATTTTTGTTCTCCACTTTAAGCGCATTGCCACTCTAGGAACATCAGCCTCGGCGGGAAACCTATATTCTTCTACGCCAGCTGAAGCCGCAGCGAAAGGTAAAGGAAGTTATATCGAGAGTTAAATGACAGGAACTTGATAAAACCGGGGCAAAAATCGAAAACAAGTTTGCCGGTACCATCCGTTTGCGCTGAGTGGACCTGCGGCGGCCAGAGACAAGCCAATTCGGGGGATCGGTCGGGTCGCGAAGCCCCTCGTGGAAGCAGCTCGGTGCTGCAACTCGCAGCGAAATACCGAATTGACCGCGCTCATCCGGCAGGAAGGTAACGGCAATTAACGGCATCGATAACCGTTAACACCTCCGCAAACCGCATCGCTTCCTCAAATTGACGCCGATAGCATCGCGATGCTAGCATCCTGCAGATCATGAAATAGAATTCGTCAGCCAACTATTATTCCGGATCCAGACCCATGGTAGCGCCAGTCCGCGATTCATCTCCTCCGTCTGCGCAGCTCTCGCTGTTCGAAAGGCGAGAAGAGCTTCGTCGAGTGCTGCAAAGCAAACAATTCGCGAGCGCTCCTAAAAGAAGCCGCTTTTTGGAATTCGTTGCTGAACAGTCGTTTCAAGGCAACGGCGACAAAATCAACGAATACCTGATTGGCGTCGAAGTCTATGATCGCGGCGAGCACTTCGATCCGCAACAGGACCCGATCGTTCGCGTTCAAGCGCATGAGATCCGCCGTGCGCTGAAGAAATACTACGAAGAAGACGGAAGCCAGAGCGTACTGCGCATCGATCTGCCTTCCGGTCATTATGTGCCCGCATTTAACCGCAGCACGCCGACCGCCCCGGAGCCGAGTGACGTTGCGGCGCCCTCGGCGGAAGTCCCACTTGTCCAAGCTGCAGCATCGAAACTTCACTGGGCCTTCACCATTACTCTCGCCGTCACGTGCATCGTTTTGGGAATCCTCCTGAACGTAGCACTCAGGCAAAATTCCAGGCACACGCCTCTGCCGGCCGCAACTAATACGCTGCCCGATTCCCTCGAATGGTTTTGGCGGCCATTCCTGCCCCCCGCCGCCCTCCCATTGATTGTCATTCCGAACCATCCCATCCTCCGCGCAGCGCACCAAGGTGACAGTGCGCAAACCCTTGCCCACGGTCATGAGATTCCCAAGGCAAGCCTTCCCGAATTCCGTGACACTATTCATTTTCGCGAGTTGAAGCGCTTCGTTTTCGTTCCTTCGCTGACCGATTTCACCGCTGTGGGCGAGACTCTGGGCGTGGTACGCCTTTGCGAGAGGCTTTTTGAGAGCAGCGGTACGTGCAGGGTCCAACCTTCCCGCCTCGTAAATTTCGACCAGATCAAGAATGGAAATACCATCCTGCTCGGTGGCAGCCAGACTTGGAGCGGACGCGTTTTTCTCGACGTTGAGGATTTCCGTCTGCAAAGCGGCGTGATCCTTAACAGAAATCCTCAATCCGGAGAGAAGGCGCTCTATCATCCGGAGTTCGATCCGGTAACAAACGACCTAACCCGCGACTATGCTCTTATTCTCATGCTCCCTAACGAAAAAGAGGAGAACCGCGTCTTGCTTATTTATGGCATCTACACGCAAGGCTCACAGGCGGCGATCGAATATCTCCTCAATCCTGAGAGCATGGCCGAACTCCGAAAAGCTTTGATCGCCGCTTCTCCTGACCACAAGACTGTCCCGCCCTACTTTCAGGCTCTCATTACGACGACCGTCGAAAACGCAGTGCCGGGGACGTCCTCGCTCGTCGCAGTGCGAAGCATTTCCCGGTAATACGATCACTAGTATGTCTAGTTTCAATAACTTCGCCTAAACAGCACCCCACTGAAAAGCACAGAAAAACACTGTTCCCGACATATTCGGTGAGTGCTAAAGTAAGTTGAATCTGCGGAGTTGATCGACAGTTATTGGTGACCACTTTGACACATTCGAGAGTCGCCTTCCCGAAATCGAGAGGCGGGGAATGCCCTACCATAGCTTCGAATCGACAAATACCCCTTATAAACCTTTTATTTGCCGATTGGTGCAAGAAATCGGGCACTCAGCCTGCGGTCGCTGCCAATCCAGAGAGCCAGCAATGCCACGCGGAGGTCCGCGTCGAGATCGCCGCTCGGGCCGTCCTCGACCAGATCCTTCCAACCGCTCATCGGATAGCGCCGGTCTTCCGCAGTTGTTTTGTAGTCTGCGCGGCCAAGAGTGCCGGGTTTACCCTGAAGGACGAAACCCGCTTCCTGGAGTCGCGTTAGTGCCGGAATAGTCGCCCCGGGAGACGGTCCGGCGGCCGCTTTCAACTTGTGGGGAGTCGTGGTGATCTCACTCAGGAACCAGCTCCGCTGCTCTTTGCGGCCGTGATGAACGCGCTTCAGAGATCCGAAGGGAAACTGCAACACCTCGCCGCGGCTGAGCGCCGCGGCCATTTCATCGAGAACGCAATCAAGAATGCGAACCGCCTGCCGGGAATCACATTGCAACTGGAACCTGCCCAGCATCGGACGAAAATCCACCTCGATCCCATGAAAGAGTCTCGCGACAAATGGCGGATCCTGGAGAGTTTACTGGAAGTAATCCTCTGAACGTTGTTCGGCTCACGCTTAATGAGCACGTCAGTCTCGTCAACCGAACACGATAGTGGAGATTACGCTATGCAATCCATCCATATCGCGCAGGCCCTTATTCTACAGGTAGTGCCAGCATCGGGACCACGCTGGCGGCGCAGCCATTGCGGGTGGAACGCCGATGACTACTCCGGTGATGGTCAGCGCCAAGCTGTCTTTCAATACCATCCACACCAACTGCTCGCGCCGGGCGACAACAGCCATGCCGACCCCGATCCCCGGCGTTTCATGCTCATGCTATAAGCCAATGCAATGACCCGCCGCAGGTTCACAAGAGTTTATGCCGCTGCAGGGAAAACCGAGCACGGCCCGAGTCCACAATTCGAGTGCGGATGCGAATCGGCACCTCGAATACGCAATGCGAGTTTACCGCTCGTGCTTCTTCCAATGAAGCATATGGTGGTCGTCTACGGTGATTTTAGCTGGAAGGGTCAGACCACAGGTCTTGCAGATCAAAACATCTCTGCCGATCTCCCAATGTGTGCAGTCCTTGCATTTACAAACTAGAAGTTCAACTTCTTTCTTACCGCTCATCTAAAGCCTCCTGAATTCATCTTTCACTTCGCGGACAAAATCGGTGAATCGGGCCGTGGTAATGATATTCGGCTGCCAGCACAAATCCCGGTCAATCAGGTTGTACTGCTTTACGATTCGAGAACCGGGGAGAGCGTTTCCATTCTCTCCGGGACTGTGGCCCATGAGCCAGAGATGGTCGGCCACTGAGCACGCGGCAGTCACGTCGTGGGTCACCACAATGATGGTATTCAGATCGTCCATATCCGAGACCTTGGCGATCAGTTCGCAGGTCTTCTCCAGCATGATCAAATCGAGTCCTGAAAATGGCTCATCCATCAGCAGAAAATGTTCGCTGCACAGGATCTGCTGGATAATGGCGCATCTTTGCCGCTGGCCGCCCGATAACTGAGCGGGATACAGATTGTATTTGTCTTCCAGTTCAAACTCTTTCAGAAACTCCATCACCTTTGTGCGGGCAACCTTGGTCTCCTTTTCCTTTTTCATTGCTCCCAACATCAGGTTGCCAAGCACGGTGCGATGTTCGAAGAGCGGGTAGCTCTGAGCAACCACGCCGACTTCACCGGCGATCACCGGACGTTCGAAGCCGTTTACCGATACCCTGCCCGATGTGGGCGCGAGCAACCCCGCGATGATGCGGAACAACGTGGTCTTTCCACAACCTGAGGGACCTAGAATGCCCACCACCTGCCCTTGCACCCTGCCCGGCACGATGATGTCGCGCACCTCCGCTGTGACGCTGCTCAACACGGAACGGCCGCCGTACTCGAGCGATACGTTGTCGATTCTTAACAGGGTCTTGCCGAGACTGTATGTGGGAGCCGCCATTACTTCCGCTCCAGCGTCAGTGCCGCATAAGGACAAAGCATGTTCTTGGCTAATCCGATGCTGTAATCCTGGAACAGCCCCAGCAAAAGGATGGTCAACTGAATCGCAAAGACCGCGGCCAGCCGAAAGTGGTGGTTCTGGTCGAGCAGGACGGTACCGACGCCCCCCTCTGAGCGCACGATGCCTTCTACCATGGTCAGCATCATCCAGCCCATAGCCGCATTCTGGCGGAGGACGTCAAAAACCTGGTCAATCTGGCCAAGAACGATCACTTCCCAAACCACGCGCCATTCGCCCATGCGCAATGTGCGCGCCAGGTCGAACATCTCTTTCGGAACGCCGTTGATCACATCCGCCATTCCAGTCACGAAAAACACCGAAACCGAAAAGACCAGGAGCGACAACTTCAGCTCATGGCCGCTTCTGGCCATCAGGGTGAAGAAGAAAGTCAATCCGACAAGCGACAGAAAGCGCAGCTTGCTGAGCAAAGCTACGATGGGGCGAAAAAAAGGCATCACCGTTGCATAGGCCAGCAGCAGCGAAACAACGGTGGACACGGCGATAGCCTGGATATTGAGATAAAAGCTCGTGATCAGCTCCGCACCGAGACCCTGTTCCCACAAGTCTTGAAAGGCGCTCAGAACTTCGCCGGGTTTAGGCAGCAGGACGAAAGGGCTGAAGACCCATAAGACAACCACGATGGCGACCTGAACAGCGATCAGGGCGCGCACGGCGTTCTTGTTCAAAACCGCATTAGGTGTAAATACAGCAACAGCGTGATTCATAGTTTTCGCGCGGATAAAAGGAATTGGGGAGGCATGCGCCTCCCAAGCGGGACCGTGACTACTGGCCGATCTGAGTGATTTCGACGCGGCGATTCAGAGCCTTGCCTCCGGCCGAAGCGTTCGATGCGATGGGGCTTTCCGAGCCGTGCCCGGAAACCTGCTTGAAACGTGAATCAGGGAAGCTCAACGGAGCCACCTGCTGGAAGTAGCGCTTCACAGCCTGCGCCCGCTTTTCACTTAACGGCACGTTGACCGCGTCACTGCCGGCGTTGTCGGTGTAGCCGTCAATTTGAAGCGCCAATTGCGAGTTGATGGCCAACGAATCCTTCAGTTCACTCAAAGTAGGAATGCTGTCCGGCAACGGTTGGTCGGATCCGCTTGCGAAGTTGATGTAGACGGCTTTGTGGCCGAGCACCTGACCGCTCTGCGCTTCCTTGGTGTAGTCAACGGTTTCCGCGCTTGCTCCCTGCACGCCACTCGTATTCAGTATCGCTTGAGCGCTGAAGATGAACGAAGTGTCGACCGCTTCTTTGTAGGGCGGAATGGGATTGTCTTTGAACAGGAGTGGATAGTTCATGGTGGCAATCTTGCCGAAGGTCTCATAGGTAGCGCGCATATTGTTGTTATGCTTGCCATCTAGACCGAAGTAATTCACATCATCTTCGAGGCCGAAGACCGCGGAGCCTCCCAACGACTGGCCCGACTTTGGATCCCGAAAACCGTTGTAGTACTTATACCAGTAGTCGCCATTCTGGTCGTTATATAACTTGGCTGAAATCTCACCAGCCTTGCGGCGAACAGCGTCGAAGGCCTTGACCTGGTCCGCGGCCTCGAAGCTCGCCGCCAGCAAACCCGCTGTTTCGTCGCGGTTGTCGTTGAAGAACTTCTTGATGCCCAGGATCACGGCAGGCATCTGGGACGCATACTCATGCGAGGAAACGATCTTCGTTGTGCCCGGACGCCCATGAACGGCCTGCTCGTCACCAGGAGTCCATGTGACCACTCCATCGGGGCAGATATTCTTCACCTCGCCGGTAGGGCGGCCATCTTTAACGACTTTACGGTCTTCGCAACGATTGGGGATGAACACATCGGTGACAGCCTTGATGTAATCCTCATCCGGCGCGGCGATCCAGTTGACGGCATCCGCGTCCCACGTCTTCAGGTCGGGGTTGTTCTTGAGCCCGTTCGATCCTAGATAGTTCAGCGCGATGTTCCAGTCGCCGTCGCGAATGACGCCGACGATTGTCTTGCCCTTCATGCTCTGCGGATTCGACTTCCACTCCGCGGGACCGAGCAGCGCATCCTCGCCGTTGGAGCGGCCCACGGCGCCGATGATGACCGCCTGATACTCAGGCCCAAGCTTCTTCAGTTGCGGATTAAGATTGGATAACCACTGTCCACCGCTGTCACCCATTACGACGATTGCCTCCGCACCCTTCGAGCAGCTCTTTTCGCCGTCATGAAGTTGCTTCGCGCAGTCGATCAGGTCGTTGCCCATCTGCGTGTTGGAGTCTTCGCGATGCAGCGTCAGGTTCACGCCGTTTTTTTCCATCAATGAGCCCTTGGTAGTGTCCGGGCCGCCGTTGGCATAGATCAGCGAGTACATGGCATTCCACTCCCAGACATCGAACTGGAAATGCGTCGCCGAAACATTGGCCGCGGTCGTGGACGGGTACGGCAGCGCCTGCACGTTGGCGACCTGCGCCTCTTCCTGGGGCGGAAGGGTCACGCGGGAGGCGACGATCGCCTTCATAATCCCAGGCGTTGGAATCAGGCCGTGCTGCATGGCAGCGCGCAGCCCAAAGACTGCGCCCGCCCCCACAATTACAATCAGGAACAATTTCGCTTGCGGCTTCAAACGCGGCATTTCTTTCTTCCTCTCGGTTCATTCGCGGAATTCTGCTTACTTGAACATGTTGTCGTATTCGCTGTCCGACTTCGCGCTGGACGCGGCCACGCTGGATAAGGTTATGGGCATCTTCAGCGGCTGAGGCGCATCCATTCCCGGGATCTGAATCTGGTCTGCACCGGTCGACTGGTTGCCGGAGATCAGCAGTTTCTGGTTGAACTCTGCAAACTTGGCGGCCGCTTCATCTGCTGCCGCGCCGGATTCGATTTGATCGTCGGTCAACAGTTTGTCGGTATAACGGGAAAACTCACGTATCTCCCCCAGTGTGCGCGAGGTGTCATCTTCCAGATAGTCGAGAGCCATATCGACCATCTTCAACTGCTCCGGATTGCCGCGCAGCAACTGCTGTCCAACGCCCAACGTCGCCTTCGCGTCCAGGATCATCTTGCGTTGCTCGGCAAGGAAGTTGACTTTGTTCTCCGTCCGCTGAATCTTGCTGTCGGCGATCTGAGACCAGTGCTGAAAGGTTTTCAGCATCTTCGACGTCTGATCTTCCAGCGCCTGAAGCTGCTTGACGCCTTGCATCAGCATCCCGGCTTGTTCGAGGAAGGTCTGGCGCTCGAGCGAAAGCCGTTCCTTCTCCATCGGGTCGCCGGCGGCATTGGCCATCTGCTCGGCCTTCGCGGCCTTGTGGCCGAGAGTCGTGATCTCATCGTTCTTGGCGGCGATGCTGCGCTGCAGTCTTTCGTCGCTGCCTGCAAAGCGCTGCAGCGTCTGATCGAGGCTGTACTTCGCCTTCTTCATGTCATCGAGGTTGTTGCGAAGAATGCCGATCGGATCGGTCTCCACAACCCACGAAGCAAAGAACCGGACCACATTTTGGAATAGATTCGAGACGGCTGTGCGAAAGGTCGGATTGAAGACCAGCCAGAGGACCGCTACCAGGACCGCACCCAATGCAGCCGCATGCAAGGTGTCTTGCAGCAGCGTGATCAGGTAGGGCAGGATCACGTACAGGCCGAATGCGCCACCCAGTATCAAGGCCGCCAGCACAACCATGCCGAACGGCCCTTCAGGGCGTTTCCAGAATGACTTCGGCGTATAGCCTTGCAGATTCTGGGTGAAGCTGGGAGTGACTGGCGAAAGACTCATGGGGCATCACACTTTTGCCGATGCTCTTCGGAATTGGCCTGCTCTTCTGGCGCGGCAGAAGCACTCTCGCATGGATTCTCACGATCGCCGGAGCGCTGTTCATTTTCGCAGGCATCCTGGCCAACCTGCACATCTTCTTTCGTCCAACCAGCCTATTCAACACCATCGTCATGCTGGTTTTACTGATTGGAGGACTAGGGTTCATTGCGCGCGGCGTCGGGCCACATGGTCAACACCTTGGCGATTGACTGTGGCCTCAACCGTCCCGCGAAAGATTCCTAATTGTCGGGCTGACTGCAGCTTTTCAATACTCACGTTACCTGCCTGAATGGTCATGGGTGGCGGCTGATGCATCCTCCCGTGGAGACCGCTTCTGCGAATTCAGCAGATGCTCGATGGCGCACTCCAATTCCTTGAGGAGCTCCTCAGCCATCTCACGTGTGAAGCCATGACGGACTAAGATTCGCTGGATGACCAGATCTTCACGATTGGGAGGCATGGAATATGCAGGAACAAGCCAACCGCGTTCGCGCAACCGATCCGCCATCTCGTAGAGCGTGAACGATGTCGATGAAGGGTCTTTCAGTTTCCAGCAAAGGCCCGGGATGCCCCCATTTCCGTCGTAGATGATTTCGAACGGCCCGAGTTCAGCGACTTTGCCGGCGAGATACTTTCCTATAGCAGAACACTCAGCCTGAATCTCGCGATAACCCTGCTTGCCGAGACGCAGGAAATTATAGTACTGGCAGATAATTTCACCGCCTGGCCGCGAAAAGTTGAGCGCAAACGTGGGCATGTTTCCGCCCAGGTAGTTCACGTCGAAGATCAGTTCTTCAGGAAGATCATGCTTCTCGCGCCATAACGCCCAGCCCACGCCGAGAGGCGCCAGACCGAACTTGTGCCCCGAAGCATTGATGGACTTAACGCGTGGCAAACGAAAATCCCACAGCAAGTCCGGCTCAAGGAACGGAGCAAGGAACGCACCACTCGCACCGTCAACGTGGATGGGAATATCGAGGCCCTTTTCTGCTTGAAGCTTGTCTAGGGCCATGCTGATAGCGTGCACGGGTTCGAATTGCAACGTGAAAGTTACCCCCAGGGTGACGACCACACCGATGGTGTTCTCATCGCAGTGCTTCAGCACCTCTTCCGGCGTCAGAAGCAAGCGGTCGTCTTCCATGGGAACTTCGCGAATTTCCACATCAAAATATCGGCAGAACTTGTGCCAACACACCTGCACCGGACCCATGACCAGGTTGGGCGATTCGATAGACTTGCCCTGTGCCCGCCGCTGCTTGCGCCACTTCCACTTCAGCGCCAGCCCCCCCAGCATTGCCGCTTCGCTGGAACCAGTCGTGGAACAGCCGATTGTGCTCGCTGCCTCGGGCGAGTTCCAAAGATCGGCAAGCATATGTACGCAGCGCTCTTCGATGGCCGCGGTCTGCGGATATTCATCCTTGTCAATCATGTTCTTGTCTGCCGACTCGTCCATGAGCTGCTTGACTTCAGTCTCGATCCATGTGGTGCAGAACGTAGCCAGGTTGTGCTGGGAGTTCCCGTCGAGGACGAGTTGATCGTGAATTGTTTGGTAGACCGCTTGCGGATCGCGCGCAATGTCCGGGAATATGTACGTTTGTGCACTGCTATCGAGAAGGTCCGACTCGACTGCGCTCGTCGGCTCAGCTTTCAGTTCGCACGTGTTGTGCAGGGCCATTTGCTCTCCTGTTCGTGGTCTTGCAACCGCGGAGTGTTGTCATCGGCAAGGTTTGAGCTATAGATTCGTCACGCGACCGAGCCGGCAATCCGGCCATCACTGCCAGAACCGGTTCGACGTGACCGACCGAACATGCTGGATTATTATGGCCTGACGCCGAGAAACGCATGATGAAAAACCCTGCGATCAGCAAGACAAAAATGTGGCGCCATCACGAACGCCGAGTGTATTTATTCAACATGATGGAGCATCTGATCGAGCGTCGCGCCGTCGCGCCGGTTGGAAATTGGGGTGGCTGATTGCACAAGCAACCTACCACTCCCCGAACGACCCATCCGATCCTGAAATCGCTGATGCACAGGAGGGACTATGGCGCAAGCGAGTTGCTATTGAGGGAGCAAATACAGATCTGCCCGGAAGGGAATATCGTGAAAACCATGGAGCCGGAGTGCACTTCAATGATGCAGGGCTAAGGGCTCACGGTAAACTTTGGACGAGTGCCGTAGAGGCATACTTGGATCGCGTGCTGCGTTGAGCGGAGGGAATCTGACCGAGGCGATATTTTGAAAGGGCACGCGGGCTGCCCGATCCTTTGCGCTAGCAAGAGAGTTAGTGTAGCGCACTGATCGCACACATGAACGGATCGGAGTTTCCGTACCAAGCTCAGTTTTAGTCTTCGACGTGTTTAGGGCTGCAGTGAGTACGCATCTAGCCGCGCACTCACTGGCGAATTGGCGAATTCGCCTGAATGCAAGAAAGATTAGGAGGTTTACCGCAATCGGAATCCAGAAAGGGTTGCGCCTGACCTGCCCCCTTTTTCTCAGCCACTGATAACTGGAGTTTCCCGGTCCATCCAACTGACCAAGAATTTCGAGCACTCCACATCATGGCCTGTATGTTCGCCGTTTCGAGGCAGACGACAGGAGCGACGGGGCTTGGCGCCTCAGATGGTAATCGGCGGTGCCTCTCAAGAGGCCCAGCGTTCTCCCATCCCGGCTGGGATGCGGACCACCTACTCATGGCGGGGAAAATACATGGGCGGCTCTGCGACCCCTGACTCATTGCTGTACTCGAGTCAAATCGACAACTAGACTTGATGCAACACGTAAGTACCAAAGTAATCTATATTGCCCAATATTTATGTTACTGTAGTTACAATAATCATATTACTAGCCGATAAAGGGCGTTAGCGATCCAGGAACTTGGCGGCTTTCATGGCTAGCATGTCCGTTATGCGATTGGCCTGATCGACCCTGTCCTTGGCGAGCCCAGATTGTCGACTGAGGTGGAAGGCATGTTGCTGTCACGATTTCTCTGTCTTACTGGTCTTCTCTCTTCCATCCTTCCTTTGAGCCTGGCCGCGTCGACCCCTGCAGCGGCGCCGGCCTTCAGCGTAGCAACCGGAACATATCAGAACCCTCAAGCGGTCACGATCAGCGACGCGACTGTCGGCGTCACGATCTACTACACAGTGACCGGAGTGACGCCAACAACCGAGTCCAGCGTCTACACGGGACCGCTCACGGTGAGCAAGAGCATGACGCTCAGCGCAATTGCCGCGGTTGCCGGCGGCACAGCCAGCCCGGTCACGTCTGCTGTTTATACCATTCCTCCGTCTGCGACGCCGACTTTGAGCGTGGCGGCCGGAACCTACCAGAACCCGCAGACGGTGACCATGAGCGATGCCACCGCCGGGGCTTCGATCTATTACACGGTCACGGGTGTGACACCGACGGTGTATTCGACGAAATATACGGGCCCGATCACGGTGAACAGCAGCATGACGCTCCAGGCCATTGCCGCGGTGCCGGGCGGACCGGTGAGCCCCATTGCGAGTGCGGCGTATACGATTACTCCCTCGTCTACGCCAACCTTCAGCGTGCCTGGAGGAACTTACCAGGTCTTCAAGTCTGTGACCATGAGCGACACGACTCCCGGGGCCTCGATCTACTACACGGTAACGGGAGTGACGCCGACGACCATGTCGGCCCTCTATACGGGGCCAGTGTCGGTGAGCAGCAACATGACGCTGCAGGCGATCGCGGCAGTTCCGGGCGGTCCCACCAGCCCGATTGCATCCGCTTCGTACACTTTTGTTCCGGCGGCGGCGCCGTCGGTGAGCGTGGCGGCCGGTTCATATCTGGGCACCCAAGCGGTGACCATCAGCGATGCGACTTCCGGGGCACAAATTTTCTACACCGTGACCGGCGTGACGCCGACGACCAAGTCAACTCTCTACACCGCACCGGTCATGGTGAGCAGCAGCATGACGCTCAGCGCGATTGCGGCGATCCCCGGCGGGCCACCAAGCGCGGTCACGAGCGCCGCATATACAATCACCCCGATCGCGACGCCGACTTTTAGTATCGGCGGCGGGACATACCAGGTGTTCAAGTCGGTGTCCATCAGCGACACGACGCCTGGGACTTCCATTTACTACACCGTGAACGGCGTTACGCCTACGACCGGGTCGACCCTCTACGTGGGGCCTGTGTCCGTAAACAGCAATACGACGCTTCAGGCCTTGGCGGTGGCTGCGGATGGATCGAGCAGTCCGGTTGCGTCGGCGACGTACATCTTTTCGCCGGCGGCAGCGCCGGCCTTGAGCCTAACGGCGGGATCCTACCAGGGTTCGCAGACGGTGACGATCAGCGACGCGACTTCCGCGGCACAAATTTTCTACACCGTGACGGGAGTGACGCCGACAACCCAGTCGCAGTTGTATACGGGACCGATCACGGTGAGCAACAGCATGACGCTGAGCGCGATCGCGGCGATCTCCGGCGGCCCGGTCAGTCCCATCACAACCGCTGCATATACGATCGTTCCGGCGGGCGCGCCTACCTTCAGCGTGAGCGGAGGAACCTACCAGGCCTTCACGTCGGTCGCAATCAGCGATGCAAGTGCCGGCGCTTCGATTTACTACACCGTAACCGGAGTGACGCCAACCACTCAATCGACACTTTACACCGCGCCG
>Ga0182013_10002015_pt1 | contig 27052 bp, 22 predicted proteins | sample 612S2MmetaG_FD_120487 | JGI IMG/M metagenome (GOLD analysis project Ga0182013, IMG submission 120487) | Permafrost microbial communities from Stordalen Mire, Sweden - 612S2M metaG | ecosystem: Environmental > Terrestrial > Soil > Wetlands > Permafrost | place: Sweden: Stordalen | collected...
ACCGAACGGTCTCGCCTTTCTCCCGCAGCAGGATCAGGCACTGCTCCGGATCGAGGTCCTGCGGGCGCAACGCCAGCGCGCCGCCCCGGCGGCACGCCGTCTCAGTGTGGAGCCGGAGCAGCAGCGTGTCCAGCTCCGGATCATCACCCGTGGTCGCCGCCGCATGGTTGATCTCGGCCAGGCGCTTGTCGGCGACCGCCCGCCGGGTTGAGGGCAGGCGGCGCGGTTTCTCGACTTTCCGGGCGGGGTTGTCGGCCGGGTTGATCAGGCCGTCTTCCTCGGCGTGCTTGTACATGCAGCGCAGGGCGGCGATGAGGTGCTCGGCGGCGCTTCGCCCGCCGCGGGAGTTCCGCCGGGGCACGACGTTGGCCCGGACGTGCTGGACGAGCTGGCGGATCTCCGATGGGGTGGGCTCGTCGATGCGGCGGCTGCCCCACTGGTCGGTGACCCGGTTCCAGTACGAGCCGTACGCCTTGCGGCAGCCATCGCTGACCAGGGCGGACACGACGGGGATGTACTCGGCGAAGGTCGGGGCGGCCGGCCTGGCCGCCGGGGCAGTCATCAGGTCGGCGGGGGTCAGGCCCATGCGCTCCAGCACGAGCATCGCCGCGTCGACGACGGCCTGCCCGGGTGCGGTTGAGCGGGCATCAGGTCCGGTGATCGTCATCGGTCTCCTCCTTCACGCGCCGGGAACGGGATATGCGCGGCGAGGGCCTGATCCACCACCGCGAGTGAGTAAGCGGTCAGCGTGTCCTCGGCCGGCCGGGCTGCCAGCAGGACGGGGTCGCCGGGGAGCAGCCCGCAGCGGTGCCGCAGCGCCGCGGGGATCGGGACGCAGGACCGGGGCGGCAGGGTGACCAGGCCGGAGGAGTCGCGGCGGATGACCACCACGCCTGCCTCGGCGGTGAGGGTCAGCCGGTCCCCGGCGCGCCAGCCCAGGGCACCGGTGACTGTCCGGTCGGCCAGGCGGCCGGAGCGGTCGACGCGGGCGAGCCCGTACACCACGTCTCCGGGAAGCGCCGGCGGGCGGCTCAGTGCGGGCGGGACCGCGAGCGGCAGGGTCCGGGCAGCGGCAGGCGCGCGGGCGGGCCGGCCCGCAGCCGCAGCAGGAGAAGGGATGACGGGGGCGATCAGCGTGCCGGTCACGGCTGCCTCCCGTGGCGGGAGGCGGGGCCGGTCAGCGCCGGGGGGAGGCCGCAGGCATCAGCCAGGGCGTCCGCGTGTTCAAGCGGTGCTCTGAAAAGGGTGATGTACCACCACTCTGGGTGTCCGAGGGGGGACTTGAACCCCCATGCCCTATACGGGCACTAGCACCTCAAGCTAGCGCGTCTGCCTATTCCGCCACCCGGACGCGCGATGCGCAGTACGTACGCATCGGCTGGCCTACCTTAGCAAACCGAACGGCCCCAGGCGAGCGTCCAAGACCCCGAATCCAGCGCCGGAGCCCGCCAGCCCAGAGGCCGCAGGCGGCCAGCTAGGCCGGCACGGCCAGACGGGCGTGATGTCCGGATGCGACGATAGTGCGGTGACAGCGAACCAAGTGACCGCGCAAGACGAGGTCGTGGACATCTGCCGTGACCTGATCAGGATCGATACGTCCAACCCGGGGGACCATTCGGGTCCCGGCGAGCGGCAGGCCGCCGAACACGTCGCCGGGCTCCTGTCCGAGGTCGGGGTCGAGCCGGTGGTGCTGGAATCGCACGCCAAGCGGACCAGCGTGGTGGCCAGGATCGAAGGCCAGGACCGCGACCGGCCGGGGCTGCTCGTGCACGGTCACCTCGACGTGGTGCCGGCCAACGCGGCTGACTGGCAGGTCGGCCCGTTTTCCGGGGAGGTGGCCGACGGCTGCGTGTGGGGTCGCGGCGCGATCGACATGAAAGACATGGACGCGATGATGCTCGCCGTGGTGCGGCAGCGGCTGCGCGAGGGCCGGGCGCCCGCTCGCGACATCGTGCTCGCGTTCACCGCCGACGAGGAGGCGGGGGGCACCTGGGGCGCCCGCTGGCTGGTGGACAACCACCCCGGCTTGTTCGAAGGCGTCACCGAGGCGATCGGCGAGGTGGGCGGCTACAGCTTGACCCTGGGGCGCCAGCGGCTCTATCTCCTGCAGACCGCAGAGAAGGGCATCGCCTGGCTGCGGCTGACCGCGCACGGCCGGGCCGGGCACGGCTCGATGGTGCAGCCGGACAACGCGGTGACCGAACTGGCCGAGGCGGTCGGCAGGCTGGGCCGCCACGAATGGCCAACCCGGCTCATCCCGTCGGTCCAGGCTTTCCTGGAAGGCGCGTGCGACGCGCTCGGCATCGACTTTATCCCGGCCGACCCCGGCCAGGCCCTGACCAAGATCGGCCCGGTGTCTCGCATTATCGGGGCCACCCTCAGGAACACGGCGAACCCGACCGTCCTGCGCGCCGGATACAAGGTCAACGTGGTGCCGCAGACCGCGACCGCCGAAATCGATGGCCGGTTCCTGCCCGGTTACGAAGAGGAGTTCTTCGCCGAGCTCGACCGGGTGCTCGGGCCCGGCGTGACCCGCGAGATCATCCACTCTGACATAGCCGTCCAGACCACCCCGGACGGCGACCTGTACGACGCTATGACCAGCGCGCTCGTCGCGGAAGACCCGGGTGCGCGGGTCATTCCCTACTGCGTGTCGGCCGGCACGGACGCCAAGTCGTTCAGCCGCCTCGGCGTGCGCTGCTTCGGTTTCGCCCCGTTGCAGCTGCCGGCCGACCTGGACTTCTCCGGCATGTTCCACGGTGTCGACGAACGCGTTCCGGTCGATGGCCTGCACTTCGGCGTCCGCGTCCTGGACCGGTTCCTCGACCACTGCTAGCGCGCAAGGCGGACCGCGGAGCCTGCCCGGGACGCGAGATGAGTTCAGAATGTGCGGACTGGGCGTATGATTCGCCTTCGGAGGGTAGCCTTCCTGCTGCCGTCGGCGTTGAGCCAGAGCCTGGACAGTTCCCAGTCTCCGTATTCGGCGTGGTCGGTCAGGACTTTCCGCGCGGCGTCGCGAGCGTCTCGGGACGATCCGCGTGGCAAGTACACGACCAGGTAGGCATACTCGGCCATCGGTCCTATTGTGCTTGAGTTCACCGGCGATTCAACCTGCGGTAGGAAAATTGTCGGCTTATTCTGGCGAACCCGGGGGAACACACCCAACCGGGTCGATGGTTGCAGCTGCAGGGCGGCGCGTGGCCACGGGTACCGTGAAACGGTCACGGCGCGAAGCGAGGACGGGAAAAGCGTGCCAGCAAGGACAACGACGGCGAAGACGAAGGCGGCCAGCACCGCCGCAAAGGCGAAGAGCGGCGCGGCCAAGAAGGCCAGCGCCGCCGCGGGGAACGGTCACGGCACCAAGCTGGTCATCGTCGAGTCGCCGTCGAAGGCACGGACGATCGCCGGGTACCTCGGTTCGGACTACGTGGTCGAGTCCAGTGTCGGCCACATCAGGGACATGCCCGACAGCGCGGCCGAGATCCCGGCCAAGTACCGGGGCGAGCCGTGGGCCAGGCTCGGCGTCAACGTCGACGACAACTTCCAGGCTCTCTACGTCGTGCACACCGATAAGCGGCAGCAGGTCGCCAAGCTCAAGAGCCTGCTGAAGGACGCGGACGAACTGCTGCTCGCGACGGATGAGGACCGCGAGGGCGAGGCCATCGCCTGGCACCTGCTCGAGGAGCTCAAGCCCACCGTCCCGACTTCCCGGATGGTCTTCCACGAGATCACCCCGGAGGCGATCGCCCGCGCCATCGCCAGCCCGCGTCAGGTCGACGACGGCCTGGTGGACGCCTACCAGGCCCGCCGGGTGCTCGACCGGCTGTACGGGTATGAGGTCTCGCCCGTGCTGTGGAAGAAGGTCATGCCCAAGCTGTCGGCCGGCCGGGTGCAGTCGGTCGCCACCCGGCTGGTGGTGGACCGGGAGCGTGACCGGATCGCGTTCCGCGCCGCCGCCTACTCCGACCTCGAAGCCGAGTTCGCCACCAAGGACCACGGCAAGCCAACTAGCGAAAACGGACGGAGTACCGACCCGACCTCGTTCACCGCGAACCTGGTCAGCGTCGACGGCAAGAGGGTGGCCCAGGGCCGCGACTTCACCTCGGTCGGCGAGCTGCGCGGTGCTGGTCAAGCGGGGACCGACGTCCTGCACCTGGACGCCGCGGCCGCCGCCGCCCTGGCGCAGCGGCTCGAGAGCGCGCATTTCGCCGTGTCCAGCGTGGAGCGCAAGCCGTACAAGCGCTCGCCGTACGCGCCGTTCCGCACCACCACGCTGCAGCAGGAGGCGTCCCGCAAGCTCGGCTTCTCCGCCAAGCACACGATGTCGGTCGCGCAGCGTCTGTACGAGAACGGCTACATCACCTATATGCGCACCGACTCGGTGACGCTGTCGCAGACGGCCATCACCGCGGCCCGCAAGCAGGCGGCGGAACTCTACGGTGCCTCCTACGTGCCCGACGCTCCCCGCATCTACGCGTCCAAGGTGAAGAACGCGCAGGAGGCGCACGAGGCCATCCGCCCGGCCGGGGACAGCTTCCGCACCCCCACCCAGGTGGCCAAGGACCGGCTGTCCTCCGACGAACGCCGGCTGTACGAGCTGATCTGGCAGCGCACCGTCGCCTCGCAGATGAAGGACGCCACCGGCGAGTCGGTCTCGGTCCGGGTCGCGGGCACCTCCACCGCAGGCGAACGAGCCGAGTTCGGCGCCTCCGGCAAGGTCATCAGCTTCTACGGGTTCCTCAAGGCCTACGTCGAGGGCCACGACGACCCGGACGCCGAGCTCGACGACAGGGAGCGCCGGCTGCCGCCGCTGGCCGAAGCCGACCCGCTCGACGTGCTGCGGCTCGCCCCGGCCGAGCATTCCACCCGGCCGCCGGCTCGCTACACCGAGGCGTCGCTGGTCAAGGAGCTTGAAGACCGGGAGATCGGGCGGCCGTCCACCTACGCGACCATCCTGGGCACCATCTTGGACCGGGGTTACGTGTTCAAGAAGGGCACCGCGCTGGTCCCTTCGTTCCTCGCCTTCGCCGTGATCACGCTGATGGAACAGCACTTCGGCCAGCTGGTCGACTACGAGTTCACCGCCCGGATGGAAGATGTCCTCGACGAGATCGCCCGCGGCGAGGCCGAGCGGGTGCCGTGGCTGCGCCGGTTCTACTTCGGCGCCGAGGGCGAAGGCGCGGCGGACGACCCGGGCCTGAAGCTGCTCGTCGGCGACATCAGCGACATTGACGCCCGGGAAGTCAGCTCGTTCCCGCTGGCCGGCACCGACATCGTGGTGCGGGTCGGCCGGTACGGCCCGTACCTGGAACGCGGCGAACAGCGGGTGAACGTCCCCGAGGACGTCGCCCCCGATGAGCTGACCGTAGAAAAAGCAGAAGAGCTTTTCAATCAGCCGAACGATGACGTGGTGCTCGGCACCGACCCCGGCACTGGCCTCACCGTGCTGGCCAAGGCCGGGCGGTTCGGCCCCTACGTCACCGAGCGGCTCGCCGATGATGCCCCCGCCTCGGCCAAGCCAAGGACCGCGTCGCTGCTGAAGTCGATGGGGCTGGACACGGTCACGCTGGCGGACGCGCTGCGGCTGCTGACCCTGCCGAGGACCATCGGCGAGCTGGACGGCGAGCCGGTCACCGTGCAGAACGGCCGGTACGGGCCGTACGCCAAGAAAGGCACGGACAGCCGCTCGCTTGAGTCCGAGGAGCAGCTGTTCACGCTGACCCTGGCCGAAGCCAAGGAGCTGTTCGCCCAGCCGAAGACCCGCGGCCGCGGGCGCGGGGCCGCCGCCCCGCCGCTGCGCGAACTCGGCGAGGACCCCGCGTCCGGCAAGCCGATGGTGATCAAGGACGGCCGGTTCGGCCCGTACGTGACCGACGGCGAGACGAACGCGTCCCTGCGCAAGGACGACGACGTCGCCACGATCACCGTCCCGCGAGCCGCTGAGCTGCTGGCGGACCGCCGCGCCGCGCCCCCGGCCAAGCGCAGCCGGACCACCACGCCACGCAAGAAAGCTGCCCCCAAGACGGCCAGCACGGGCCGTTCGGCCGCCAAAAAGTCTTGATTATCCTGAGCCGGGCTTAAAATCACGATCAAGGACTAACCCTTTATGCGGTCAGCAGGGCCGATACGCTTACGCCGTGAACTTCCGCGCCGGACCGGGTCGGGGCGGTGCCGACCGGGGACAGCCCGGGCGCGGCGCCGCCCGGCGCAACCGTGCCCGCGAGCCCGGGGTTTTGTCGATTAAGCCGTTCCGGCGGCTATGGATCGCGTTGTCCCTGTCCAGCCTCGGCGACTGGCTGTCCATCCTCGCGCTCATTGTGCTCGCGCCGTCGCTCACGTCCGGCGGCGCGGTGGCCAAGAGCTCGGCCGTCGGCCTTGTGTGGGTGGTGAGGCTGCTGCCCGCGCTGCTGTTCGGGCCGCTGGCCGGGGCCCTGGCGGACCGGCTGGACCGCCGGATGATGATGATCGTCGGCGATGTGATCCGCGGCCTGCTGTTCCTGTCTATTCCGCTGTTCCCGAATCTGGCCTGGATCTACGCCGCCATGTTCCTGGCCGGCATCGCCAGCCAGTTCTGGAATCCGGCCACCTCGGCGTCCATACCCAACCTGGTGCCCAAGGACAAGCTGGAGCGGGCGAACCAGCTCAGCCTGCTCACCACCTACGGCACCGCGCCGCTCGCGGCCGGCCTGTTCAGCGTGCTGGCGCTGGTCAGCGAGGGGATCAGCCGGGTCACGCCGCTGTTCCCGCACGCCAGCAACGTGGACTTGGCGCTGTACTTCAACGCCGCCTCCTACGGCATCTCGGCGCTCACCGTCTTCTTCATCCGCGAGATACCCAAGCGCAGCGCCAGCGGGAAGATCTCGGTTCCGTCCACCCTCAAGTCCATCTGGGAGGGCTGGCGGTTCATCAGCAAGACCCCGGCGGTGCGCGGGCTCGTGATCGGGATGCTGGGCGCCTTCGCCGCGGCCGGCGTGGTGGTCGGCCTGGGCCCCACGTATATCCACGACACGCTGCACGGTGGGAGCGCGGGCTGGGGGATGGTCTTCGCCGCGATCTTCGTCGGGATGGCGCTGGGCATGGCCCTGGGCACCAAGGTGCTCGGCGACTTCAGCCGCCGCCGGCTGTTGGGCGTCACGCTCAGCGCCGCGGCGGTGCCGCTCGCGCTGATCGGCCTGGTACCGGTAATGGCCGTGGTCGTCCTGCTCGTGGTGCTGCTCGGCGCGCTGTCCGGGATCGCGTACGCGACCGGCTTCACGATCGTCGGGCTCGAGGTCGACGACGATACCCGTGGCCGGGTCTTCGCCTTCTTCCAGTCCTCCATCCAGGTCATCCTGCTCACCGTCATCGCCGTCTCGCTGGCCGTCTCGGCGGGCTTGACCAAGGTAATCGCAGGCCTGAACGGGACGGGTAACGTGAAGATCGGCGCCATCACGTACGCCTCGGCCGGGCAGAACGTGGTGATCCTGCTGGCCGCCGTGGTCGCATTCCTGCTCGGGGTGACCTCCTACCGGCAGATGGACGACCGCAAGGGCGTGCCGCTCCGCGAGGATCTGCTGGCGGCGATCCGCGGCGATCCGCTGCCGCCAGTGCACGAGCCCGTGCACCTGAACGGGAACGCGGCCCCCGCCCGGCCGGCCGGGCTGCTGATCGCGTTCGAGGGCGGGGAAGGCTCGGGCAAGACCACCCAGGCCCGGCTGGCCTCGATCTGGCTGCGCGAGCTCGGCTACGACGTGGAGACCACCTACGAACCCGGCGCGACGAAGATCGGCATGCGGCTGCGCGCGCTGCTGCTCGACACCTCCAGTACCGGCATGTCGCCGCACGCCGAGGCGCTGATGTACGCGGCCGACCGGGCCGAGCACATCGCTTCGGTCATCGGGCCCGCGCTGGACCGCGGCGCGATCGTCATCACCGACAGGTACGTGGATTCCTCGCTGGCCTACCAGGGCTGGGGCCGCAGCCTGCCGGTCGAGGAGATCGCCAGGTTCAACTGGTGGGCGACCGGCGGCCGCACCCCCGACCTCACCATCTTGCTGGACATGGACCCGCTGGCCGGGCTGAGACGCCGGACCCGTTCGGCGGACCGGCTGGAAGCCGAGCCCGCCGAGTTTCACCTGCGGGTCCGGGCCGGCTTCCTCGCCCTAGCCGAGGCCGAGCCGGGCCGTTACCTGGTGCTCGACGCGGCCCGGCCGCCGCAGGAGATCACCAGGGACATCCAGGACCGGGTCCGTGACCTGCTCCCCGACCCGGTGCCCGCGGTGGCCGAGGCAAACACCGGCGACTTCCCCGCGATCCGGGAGGAAGTCCTGAGCGAGCGGGAAGCATGAGCGAGCCGCAGGCGATCATGAGTGGGCTGTTCGGCGACCTCGTCGGGCAGGACACGGTGGTCGCGCAGCTGGAAAAGGCGGCGGCTGCCGCGGCGGCGAAGCTGGCCGGTGAACGGCCCGAACCCGGCGCGATGACGCATGCCTGGCTGTTCACGGGGCCGCCAGGGTCCGGCCGATCGGTGGCGGCGCGGGCGTTCGCGGCCGCCCTGCTCTGCCCGTCCGGCGGCTGCGGCCAGTGCGCGTCCTGCCATCAGGTGCAGGCCGGGACGCATGCGGACCTGATGCTGATCCGGCCCGAGGGGTTGTCGTACGGGGTGAAGCAGACCCGGGAACTTGTGCTGCGCGCCGCGGGCCAGCCCACCGGGGGGCGCTGGCAGATCGTGCTGTTCGAAGACGCCGACCGGTGTACCGAGCAGGCGGCGAACGCGCTGCTGAAGGCGATCGAGGAGCCGGCCCCGCGGACGGTCTGGCTGTTGTGCGCGCCGTCAGCTGAGGACCTGGTGCCCACGATCAGGTCCCGGTGCCGAGTTGTCACGCTTGTCGTGCCGGCCTCGGCGTCAGTGGCTAAAGTACTGGTGACGCGGGACGGAATCGATCCCGCCAGAGCGCTGGCCGCGGCCCGTGCGGCGCAGGGACACGTGGGCCGCGCCCGGCGCCTGGCCACCGATGCCTCAGCGGCCAAGCGCCGGGCCGACGTGCTGCGGGTCCCGCTCGAAGTCACCTCGCTCGGCCCGGCCCTCGCCGCCGCGGCCGCCCTGGTGCGCACCGCAGAAGACGAAGCCAAGGCCGTGACCGAGGGCCTGGACGAACCGGAACGCGACTTCCTGCGCCAGGCGTACGGCGAGGGATCGACCGGCAAGGGCGTGGCCAAGGCCATCCGCGGCATGGCCGGCGCGATGAAGGATCTCGAGGACCGGCAGAAGTCCCGCGCCACCCGGGTGAAGCGGGACACCCTGGACCAGGCCCTGCTCGAGCTGGCCCTGTTCTACCGGGACATCTTGATGATGCAGCTCGGCGCCGACGTCGAACTCGCCAACTCCGAACCGGACCTGCGCCGGGTCGCGTCGGCCTCCCGCCCGGAGTCCACCCTGCGGCGCATGCAGGCCATCATGCGCTGCCGTGAACGCCTCACCCTGAACGTCGCCCCCCTGCTCGCCGTCGAGGAAATGACCCTCTCCCTCGTCCAGGGCTAACCCTTCCCCGCCGCCCCAGTCCCCAGTCCCGCCCGCGCCCAGCCCCCACCCCACCACACCACCCCAGCCCGTCCCGTCTGTACATTCCGCCCATAGCTTCCTATAACGGCCAAACCGGAAAAGTATGGTTGTGGCAACCTAAACAACCTATTGTTTAGGTTGCCACAACCATGTAAAGGCACGCCTTGCTCAGGGAGGGGTGCGCTAGCTTTCCTGGCAGGGGATGGTGCGGATGGGGAGAGGGGGGCGCATGCGGCCGTGGGCCAAGGCACCGCTGATCCGCTGCGCCACCATGGTCGGCTCGCGCCTGATCTCGCTGGGCAGAAAGTGCAGCGGGATGATGCCGGCCTCGGCCATCAGGTCGTGGCGGGCCGTCGTCCGTTGATGATCGGCGGGCCCGAGGTGCCATTCGCGGGAGTCGACCTCCGCCACCACGCCGGCCTCCGGCCACCATGCGTCGGGCCTGGCGAGGAACACCTCACCCACGTACAAAGACGGATTGAACAGCGGCATCGGCAGCTGGGCCGCCTTGATCAGGTCGCGGAAATCGCCCTCGGCGGCGGACCGGACGCCATCGGCTACCTCGCTCAGTACCGTCCGGAACGTCGCGGAGCCGCGGATTGGTCCGCTCTGCAGCTCGCTCGACAGCTGGCCGATCGTACACCGGCCGAGCTGCACCGCCCCCGCCACCACCGCGCGGACGTCGCTGAGGCTGGTGAGCTGCCAGGCAGTGTCGGCCACCGCGCGGGCTGCCGGGGCGAACCGCACTGGCCCGCTGGCGGCGATCTGGCTGGGCATCCGAGCCGTGCGGTGCAGCCGGACGAAGCCAGTGTCGCGGCGCTGCCGGGTGCTGGTGACCAGTACATCGATCACGGCCGTCCCTGGCACGCTCCGGATGCCGTAGTGCATCAGGGCCACCGGTCCGGTGATGAGACTCCCCAGCCCGGCATACAGCAGGGCCGCCATCTCCTTCTGCGGGAGGTTGGGCGTCCCGGTTACGCCCAGGTAAACGCCGGGGAGCAGCACCTGCCACGGGCCGCCGGTCCGGACGCGGTACTGTATCGCGCGGTCGGCCATACCAAGGGTGAGCAGCTGCTCGCGACTGACCACCGCGAACTGCTTTTCCATGAGCTCGCCCAGGCCATCTAGTCGTACCGTTCTTGGCATAACTAGAGCATGACACCAACGTCCGACATCCCTCGCGCAACCAGATGGTTGCCCGGGCAGGCGGCCTCTGGTGACGTCACCGCGCCGGGCGGGACGGCGGGCCCGGATGTGGCACCATGGTCCGTTCGGCCGAAATCGGGACAAAGGGCAGGGCGGGGGCCGGCGGTCCGGATGGCGGGCAACGTAGTCTGGCCCTGTGGGCATGATGATGGCGGTGAGCTTCGAGCGGTACGGGCGGCTGTACTACCTCGATCCGGGCCCGTACTCGCCGGGCATCGGGGACAAGGTGCTCGTGCCCACCGACTCGGGCCCGGAGGTGGCCCAGGTGGTGTGGGCGCCGCAGTGGGTGTCCGAGGACATCGACGGGCTGCCGGTCTGCGCCGGGCTGGCCGGAGACGAGGACCTGGCCCGGGACGAGGAGAACCGGCGGCGGCGGGCCGAGGGGCGGCTGGCCACGCGGCGGCTGATCAGGGAGCATCAGCTGCCGATGAAGGTCACCGCGGTGGACTTCATCGGGTCGCAGAACGTGTTCGTGGTGTACTTCGCCGCGCCGCACCGGGTGGATTTCCGCGCGCTGGTCCGCGACCTGGGCGCCCGGCTGAAGGGCCGGGTGGAGCTGCGGCAGATCGGCCCCAGGGACGAGGCGCGGCTGCAGGGCGGGATCGGGCCGTGCGGACGTGACCTGTGCTGTGCCACCTTCCTGAAGGACTTCGAGCCGGTGTCGGTCCGGATGGCCAAGGACCAGGACCTGCCGGTGAACCCGCTGCGGATCGCGGGGGCGTGCGGGCGGCTGATGTGCTGCCTGAAGTACGAGCACCCGCTGTACCAGGACTTCCGCAAGGACGCGCCGCCGGTGGGGGCCTCGGTCACGTCGCCCGCCGGGCCCGGCACGGTGGTCGGGCACAACGTTCCTTCCGACACGGTGGTGGTGAAGCTGGCCGCCGACGGGCGGGCGCACGCGTGCCCGAAGGCCAGCGTGTGCGGGTCGCGGCAGGCGTACGAGTCGATGCACGGCCAGCGCGGGAAGACGGCGCGGGAGGACGGATAGGAGCAGGCTGCGGCCTGCGGGGTGTAACGCGGGAAGCTCGCGCGGAACTGAAGGGGGCACGTTCGAACCCCCGATGCGCGAGGAGTTTTCGTGAAAGTACCGATTCGTCTGAAGTCGGCGATGGTCGCCGCCGCCGCTGCGGCCGTGGTGGCGGGCTTGGCCACGCCGGCCTTCGCGAGCACCGCCACACCCTCGTCCGGAGACGGCGGAGCACGTCACGTCGTGTTCGTTCAGACCGACAGCACGTCAGGGAACCATGTGGTGGCCTACCACAGGGCCGCGGACGGTGCGCTGAGCCCCGCCGGGAGCTACGCCACCGGCGGCCTGGGCGGGATCCTCGGCGGATCCGTGGTCGACCACACGGCGTCGCAGGGCTCGCTGACCTATGACCCGTGGCATTCGCTGCTGTACGCGGTGAACGCGGGCAGTAATACGGTCTCGGTGTTCGCCGTGCGGGGGGACAGGCTGGCGCTGCGCCAGGTGCTGAGCTCCGGCGGGACGTTCCCGGTCAGCGTGGCCGTCCACGGCGACCTGGTGTATGTGGTCAACGCCCTGAACGGCGGCTCGCTGCAGGGCTACCGGATGTTCGGCAGCTTCCTGGTGCCGCTGCCCGGATCGAGCCGTGCCCTCGGCCTTAACCCCGCGGCCAGCCCGCAGTTCGTCAACACGCCGGGCCAGGTGGCCTTCACCCCGGACGGCGCTCAGCTCATCGTGACCACCAAGGCCAACGGGAACGACATCGACGTCTTCGGCGTCGGCTTCGGCGGCTGGCTCTCCGCTCAGCCCGTGGTCAACGCCGAGCCGGGCACCGTGCCGTTCGCGATCACCTTCGACCCCTACGGCAACCTGGTCATCGCCGAGGCCGGGACCAACGCGCTGGCCACCTTCACGATCAGCGGCCACGGCACCGTGAGCCAGCTCGACTCGGTCGGCACCGGGCAGGCCGCGACCTGCTGGGTGGCCCCGGCCGGGCGGTTCCTGTTCGCGTCCAACGCCGGTAGCGCCGCGGTGAGCGGCTTCACCTCCTCGGGCGGCGGGCAGCTGACGCTGCTCGGCGCGACGGCGACCGACGCCGGGACGACGGACGCCTCCGCCGCGGCCGGCGGCCGGTTCCTGTACGTGCGGGCGGGCGCGGCCGGCATCGTCGACGAGTACGCCGTGGCCGCCAGCGGTTCCCTCACCGAGATCGGCTCGGTCACCGTCCCTGACGCGGCCGGCGGCGAAGGGATCGTGGCCAGCTGAGGTAACGATCCTGCGTTGTCAGCGGAATCTGGGGTGAGCCGGTCGCGGCCCGGGCTGGGCGGCGGCCGGCTCGTTCTATCCTGGCCGTGATGGAATCCGACGGGGAGCTGCTGCTCCGGCTGCGTTCGGGCGATGAGCGGGCGTTCATCGGCCTGGTCGAGCGCTACCACGAGCCGATGCTGCGGCTGGCGGCCTCGTTCGTGCCGAGCCGGGCCATCGCCGAGGAAGTCGTCCAGGACACCTGGCTGGCGGTGCTCCGTGGCCTCGGCGGGTTCGAAGCACGTTCGTCGCTCAAGACCTGGCTGTTCAGCATCCTGGTCAACCAGGCCCGCAAGACGGGTACCCGGGAGCACCGCAGCATTCCCGTCGCGGATCCCGAGCCGGCCGTCGATCCGTCCCGGTTCGATGCCTCCGGCGGCTGGGCTGATCCGCCCGAGCGCTGGATCGAGGTGGCGCAGCGGCGGATGGAGGCGGGCAAGCTCGCCGACCGCATCCGCGTCTGGATCGACGAGCTGCCCGCCCGGCAGCGGGAGGTGGTGCTGTTGCGCGATGTCGAGGGGATGAGCAGCGAGGAGGTCTGCGCGGTGCTGGCCCTGTCCGACGGTAACCAGCGGGTGCTGCTGCACCGCGGCCGGAGCCGGCTCAGGCAGCTGGTCGAAGATGAGTTCCGGGCGGCGCGATGAGACTCCTCCGCGGCCGTGACCTGGTCTGCCAGCAAGCCGTCGAGCTGGTGACTGGCTACCTGGAAGGCACCCTGAGCCGGGCCGCCAGGCGGCGCTTCGAGGCGCACCTGACCGGCTGCCCGCACTGCACCGAGTACCTGGCGCAGATGCGCGAGACGATCAGCCTCACCGGGCGGCTGGCGCCGGAAGACCTGACTCCGCAACAACGAGACGAGTTCGTCGACCTTTACCGCCGGTGGCAGTCCGAACAGCAGTAACGCCGCCGGGGTACCCCGGCGCCCCGGCCGGTAAGGCTTGTCCGTCTGCCTCCGGAAGGCTCGTTTCCCGCTGGGATGACGGCGTTAGCCGGCTGATGATCACGTTGACGGCGAGTATCGCGGCGACCGGGATCAGGGTCAGCTGGGGAAGCTGGTAACGCCAGTCGAAGGTGGCGAACGCAGCCGGGGGGACCAGGACAAGGACGGCGCTGGCGGTGAACAGCAGGCAGGCATCGCGGCTCGCTTTGTCCTGTCCGCGGCGCCTGCGGACGACCAGGGCGGCCACGGCCAGCACCAGCCCGGCCGCGAACACTGGCCCGGGCAGGTAGAACGAGCGTCCGTAGCCGGTGAGGAAAGCGGCCAGGCCAGGCCGCAGCGCGGGAGCGGTGTATCCGAGCGCGCCGATCGAGGCGTAAGCCTGCCGGTCGGGCCGGATGTAGGTGTGGAACTGCAGGTAGGCCGGTGAGTACTTCTCCGGGCCGGCGCCGCGGACCGGTGAGAACCCGTACCAGAAATCCCGGCTGGCCGCCTCGGCGTAAGCGATCGGCTGATGCCGCAGGATCCGCAGGCTGAAGTCGCGCACCACGGCGTCCCTGGACTGCCCGGCCGGCGGCGTGAACATCCACTGCGGGGAGCGTGGGTCCCAGGTGTAGAAGTCCGCCTCGCGCAGTGCCGGCGGCTGGGTCGGGCAGAGCGCTTTCTCGTAGCCGGGCAGGTCCAGCCCCGGGCAAGAGGCGAAGTCCGCCACCCGGCCGTACAGGAACGCGCCGCTGAAGGTGGTGAAGTTCCACTGGCCGTGCGAGGCGTCGAACCAGCCCAGATAGCCGGTCACCGGGATGAGGAAGCAGCCGATGAGCGCCCCGAGCCGGGCGAGCAGACGGCGCCGCGGCCGCATCGCGACCAGCAGGTACGCCGCGGCCGGGACGATCATGATCAGATCTTCGTCCCGGAACGTCACGGCCAGTCCGAGCAGCAGCCCGCAGGCCGCGACCCGGCGCCAGCCCGGCTTGTCCCGGCGCCAGACCAGGACGGTCAGCGCGACGGCCAGCAGGAAAATCGTCCAGGTGTCGGCTAGCACGTACTGCTCGAGGATGAGTTGCAGCGGATCGAAGAGCACTCCGATGGTGGCCACCGCCGCCAGCCACGTCCTGGTCCCGAACCTGATCAGCACCGCGTACACGCACCCGGCCGTGGCCAGCCCGGCCAGATGCTGGACCAGCGGGATGAGCCACAGGTCATGCAGGAGCATCACCGGGGTGATCAGGACGGAGTACCCGCTCTGCCGCAGCGCGTCCACGCTCCAGCGCCCGTCCGCGAAATTGTGTGCGTACTGCAGGTACCGGACACTGTCCGGGAAAATCAGCGCCGGGTGGTACGCCGCGAACACGACCGCCCGCAGCGCGGCCGCGAGCACGAGCAGCGCCGCGAACATCCAGTGCCGGCGTAGCCCGCGTCTGATCCGCGTGGTGCCGATCAAGCCGGGGGCGCCCCGGTCCAGCCCGACCACCGCTGGACCGTCACCGCCAGCACGGGACCCGCCGGCGGGGCCTGCCGGTACTGCCAGTAGCGGTCCGCCAGCAGTCTCAGCGGCGCCGCCATCTGCCGCTGATCCGCCAGTATCGCCGCCCGGCCGTCGGCGCGAACCCACCACAGCGTTTCCCAATCGTCGGTGTAATAATCGGCGAGCATGGTGACCCATGGGTTCTCGCCGACGTTGCGTAGCCGCTTCAGGGCGGTGGTCGACTTCGGCTTCTGATCGACGGCCGTGTAGATTGTGTCACCGTCAACCGCGAAGGTGCACACCACCAGGTGCGGACGTCCCTGACCATCGGCGGTGCCCAGGCGCACCACAGGCACCGTGCCGAACCGGGCCCGCGCCTCGTCTTCTGCCAGCCTCACGGTGAGGATAGTACGGGCCTTGTCGTGCGGGCCGGACCGGGCGCGACCCCGGCTTCCGGTAGACTCGTCGCGTCGTCCCCCCGGACGGCACGCCGCCTTAGCTCAGTCGGTCAGAGCGACGCACTCGTAATGCGTAGGTCATCGGTTCGATTCCGATAGGCGGCTCGAAATATCTACAGCTCAGAGGCACATTTTCTCTGGTCCGGCCTGATCGCGAACCGGGACCGTGGAACGAATAACTCGTTCCACGAAGGCGGAATCCTTGATCGAGAGCGCGCGATCATCGAGTACGCAGAGTAAATGCCAAGATCACCTGAGCGTGTGGGACGGCTCATACCTGCGCTCTGCAGCCGATGGCATGGGGGAGCTTGCGTGCCGAGTCAGCGATCCGGCGTATTTTCGAACAGGCACTTGGTCACGATCGTGGCCTGCGCCGGTGATCGCTTCGTGACCTGGATCCGCCGAAAATATTCGGCTGTTGAATACTCGGTGGCCATCAACTCAGGCGTACAGATCCGGCTGGTCTGTTTCGTCTAGGCCGTCCGGAGGCATCTGGCCGGGGTGCACGCTGAGAACCGAGGCTGACGGGCAGTCGGCTGATAACGCTCGATGGTTGGTGGCATCCGCCAGGCGCCGGACCGTACGATGACGCCATGAGCACCCAGCCCGCTGAGTTTCACGAGGACCCGTTGGACCCGGAGCGTATCCTCAGAGAGCTGCCCGACCGGGAGCGCGCGAACTTCCTCGCCGCATACCGGGAAGCCCTGGACGGTGCGCGAGATCCTGCCGGATGGGGCCATCTGCGGCGCGTCTTGCGGCTCTGGAGCGGGATGGTGATCGCCACGAACCGGCCCGGCTTCTACGAGGCGCAGGAGGCAGCGCTGACCGGGACTGGCAGCGGGATGCTCCTGGAGGATTACGTCCGACTGCGCCATACCCAGGGGTGAGTTACCGGCCCCACCTGGAGTCCGGCGCGCTTCGGCAGATGCACGGCCTTCCGGAGCAGGCGTTCGACATGCTCGTGACGCTGCTGGCCAGGATCTGCGACGACCCGTACGACCCGGTGTTCAGCGCGCCGACCGGAGTGCCACGACGGCGGGTCGCGGACGTTGGTGACTTCGGGTTCATTGTGTTCGCGGTCGACGAAGTCGCTGGCCTGATCCGGATTTTCGATCTCGTGTGGGCAGGCTGAAGCCGAAATCCTGATCAACGTTCCATCGCAGGACCTCAACACGCTTGAACCCCTGATCCGCCGCTACAGAAGTTGAATAGCCAGCATTTGGGCCTTACGGTGGCTGGGGTTCCAGGGTCAGTCCGGTCTGAGCCAGGAAGCCGTCGATGAGGGCGGCCCGGTACTGGATCCGCTTGAGCCGGTTCTTGACGATCGCGCCGAGTTGGCCCACGTCGCGGGCGGCCAGGTCGCCCAGGCCGTTCTTCATGGTTGACCAGGCACCCTCGACACTGTGCGAATGCTCGCGTCTGACTTGGGCGCCCCGTAGGCGTAGCCGCCGCCGGGCATCTCGGTGAGCTGCCGTTCGACGCGGATGGTGCACACCGCCAGGTCGAACCACCGACCCGCCGTCGACACCAGGACTGTGGTTCGCTCGCGGGCGACGTGAGCTCAGCGATTTTGTTCCCGCGAGCCTCCGCGACGGCCAAGCGGGACAGGGAACCTGGCGGCCCCAGAAACATGCGAGTGCCCCGGCCCGAAGGTTACCGAGGCACTCTTACTCCGCATCAAGGTTCGGGCCCTAGCTCCATAGGCTTTCGCCTCCCTTCGCATCGACTGCGGCTATGCGTACGGCGACCAGCGGTGCCACCGCTCCAAGAGGTGGCGGACAACGTGCCGCCTGTGCGGCCTGTGCGGATGAAGGTCCATGACGGCCTCCCTTCCTTCTGTCTCACGCATACCACTCCGGAAGTTCTGGCATTAGGGGCGTGGGACCCGTTCCGGGCGTGATATGGAGCACAGTGCCGGGGCAGGCAGGCAGGGCCGAGCGCGGTTTCCTGGCCAATGGCAGGTCCAACGGCGGTGACGAGCGCTAGCGCACCACAGTGCAAGGCGCTTGTCGCGCCCGCCGGAATGACGGGGAGCCGCAGGCCAGGAGCCGGTTCTGTAAACCGATTTGTAAACCGGGCGCAGCGGGACAGCTCTCATTAGGGGGGACATGGAAGGGCCGAGTCGACTTCGCGGCGCAAGTCGGCCGAGGTCAACGCGGTGATCAGAGGCTGCTTGAGACGGGCGTCGGCCGCGCCTCGTACTCCGCGCTCTATAACCGATGGCATGGACGGGCTGCTGCGGCGCTTCAGGCTGAAATGCCCTGCGTGTCCGAGATGGCAGGGACCAGCGTGGAGGACTGGCCGGTACCGGGAGAAGGCTGACGGGATCTTGGCCTGTGGTCCGCTCGCCCGGTCAGCGGATGGCTATCCTGGGAGCATGCCAGAGATGCCGCGTACTCTCACTGCGGCGCTGCACCGCGAAGAGGACTGGTTCATCGCGCAGTGCCTGGAGGTTGACGTGGCCAGCCAGGGTCACACGCGTGGCCGAGAGTGTTCGTGCCATTCAATTCGGCCCAAACATGGCCATGCCGGCGAGGTGGCCAGCGCATGAGCATGGGAGCGGTGCTGCACCCAGCCACCCCCAAGATCGAGAACCGTGATATTGGGCCGACTGTAGTGGCGAGCCGACAGAACGGGCTCGTTCGGATGGCAACGGGCCGACTTATCTGGCACGGGACAACCGCACATGCATGCCGAGTTAAGGGAATCGTATGCTCGTATACTTATGCGCCATCCCTATGTGGCTGACGATGGCGACGATCGTCAATTCAGCCTTGGCGTTGGTATCAGCGGCGTGCCGAGCGATGCTTCTATGCCTGGTCCAGGGGATTCTTCTAACATTTTGGTCTCAATTTGGGTCCTAGCCTGGAATGGTGATGGGCTAGGTGGGCCAGGCAGGGCGAGCCGCGAGGGCCTCGCCTTTTTAATGCCGGGGAGCAGCGTCGGGCGCGAGTTGCATGACGAGGAACTGATCCTGACACCTGCGAGGTGTTTGTTGCGGCTATACTCGTCGCACTGACGCTTCCGCCGAGGGCTGCCCGAGCCATGAGGCATGAGAATCCGGCGACCGGATTCCCGGCGCAGAACCAGCAGGCGTTCTTGTCTCGGCTGCGGCTTGGGCGTAGTGTAAAAGACAGGAAGGTGTACCCGTCCATCCCGCGTATGAACGAATCGATCCCCCTTTTGGCTGCTCTGGACCCCGGTAGCGCCTTGCGTGCAGCTAAGCCGAGGATGACATATTGCGGCATCTGATTTTTTCCGTGTTCGCTGTCGGTAAGCGACGCACGGCTTGCGAGCAGGATACGGGGCGACGCGATGGCGATGGACTGGCATGACACTTTGATGGGGTCCGTGCTGGTGATTTCTGGTGGGCTCACGTTCGCATACATCAGAGCCGCTTCAAAGGTTCTGCTCATCCTGACTCTTATCGGTGCTGCCGCCACGATCGTCATCGGTGTGCTGCTGTTCTTTCATCTTGCCTGAGGCGCTGCAATTGGACCAGAAGCCTGAGATCTCAGTGGCGGTCACCGTTCCGTCCGCTGATGGTCACCAGATCTGCCCGGTGGCCATCAGGCGTGCCGCGATAGAGCTGTGAGATCCGGCCGGGCTGGCGGGTGACAGCGGACCCACGGGGCCTGGTCTGCTCGGCTTTGCCTGGGCCGACGGACGCGAGCGTAGCCTCTGAGTCACGAGGCAGGAATCGCGGATGCGCGCGGCGTCTGCGCATCAGCCCTGATGCCGATCACGGTGCGTGGTCGGGTTACCGTCGCAATCCGCACGTATCCGCCTGAGTGAGAGGGGCGCCGGGTTGGTCACGGCCGCGCGTAAACGGGTTGATCCGTATGCGGTCACGCGAACGGTCTTCGCAGCTGACTGACGTCGGACTCGACATGCGGAAAGTAGTATAAACGCCGCGGCTACCACGGAGGAAGGAAGGCTTCTTCTTCGGTTCCAGGCTGTTGTTCGCGCAAGTAGCTGAATCGGGCGGTGGCCTAACCCTTAGATCAGACATGTGATCGGCGCTGGGTCACACTCTGGCGGTGTCGCGGCGCAGGCTCCAGACGGCGCCGGTCACGAAGATCGCGAGCCACACGGCCAGGTTCAAGATCCAGGTCCATTGCACGGTGCCGCCGGCCAGCGGGTCGTGGACGAGCTGGCTGAGCCCGTACAGCGGCGTGAACCTGGCGAAGGTCTGCAGGTCCGGCGAGAACTGGCTGAACGGGATGAACAGGCCGCCGGCGAAGCTGCACAGGACCAGCACGAGGGTGAGGACCTGCGCGACGTTCTCGGTGGGCAGCAGGTAGCCGGCGAACAGGCCGAAGGCGGCGAACAGCAGAGATCCGGTCCACACGCACAGCCCGGTGATGACCCACAGGCCGGCCGGCATCGACACCTTGTTCGTGACCGCGCCGACCAGGTAGACGGCGGCGACCGCGCCGGCCGCCAGGACCAGCGAGGTCAGCATCTTGATCACGACGTAGGCCGCCGGGGACAGCGGTGTCACGCGCAGCTGCCGGCTCCAGCCCGCTACCCGTTCGATGGACACCATCGCCCCGCAGGCCGCGGTGGCGGACACCGCGCCGTACAGGGCGATGCTGATCATCTCCACGGCCGACACGTTGCCGTGCCCGGCTCTTTGGTGCACGTAGCTGTTGTTCAGGCCGAAGCCCCAGAAAAACAGCACCGGCAAGACCAGCGCCAGCATCATGGTCCGCCGGTTGCGGAGCAGACGGCGCACCTCCAGCCGCACGATCGCCGGGTTGAAGCCCCCCGCCGGAGGCGGCTGCCGCTCCAGGGCGGCCGCCAGCACGGACGGAGCGGTCATGTCGCTGCCTGGTTTCTGCCGGAGCGGCCTGCGGCGCCGTCGCCGGTCAGGGCGATGAAGGCATCTTCGAGCCCGCGGGCGGTGATCTCCAGGTCCCGGGCCGGGGTCTGGGTCAGCAGCCGCCGGGCGACGGCGTCGGAGCCGGAGTCGCCGCAGTGGATCAGGACGGTGTCCCCGCGCACCTCGACGCCGTCGGCGCCGGGGATGGCCCGCAGCGCCGTCTCGTCCGCGCCGGGCCAGGTCGCCCGGATGATCCGGCCGGAGGCCAGGCCCTTGACCTGGGCGGCGGTCCCGTCCGCCACGATCTGGCCCTTGGCGATCAGCACGATCCGGCCGGCGTAGGCGTCGGCTTCTTCCAGGTAGTGGGTGGCGAAGATGATCGTCCGGCCCCGGGCGGCGTCCTCGCGGATGGCCGTCCAGAAACCGCGCCGGCCCTCCACGTCCATGCCCTGGGTCGGCTCGTCCAAGATGAGCAGCTCGGGGTCGGGAATCAGCGCCATCGCGAACCGCAGCCGCTGCTGTTCGCCGCCTGAGCACTTCCCGACCCGGCGGCCCGCGATCGCGGTGATGCCCGCCCGCTCCAGCACCTCGGCGACCGGGCGGCTGACCGCGAACAGCCGGGCGGTGTACTCGACCGTCTCCGCCACCGTGAGGTCCTTGAGCAGGCCGCCGGTCTGCATGACCGCGGCGACCAGGCCCTTGCGGACCGCCTGGCGCGGGGTCATGCCGTACACCTCCACCGCACCGGCATCCGGGCGGGACAGACCCAGGATCATGTCGATCGTCGAGGTCTTCCCGGCCCCGTTCGGGCCCAGGAACGCCATCACCTCTCCGGCGCCGACGGCCAGCGCGACTCCCCGCACGGCCTGCACCGAGCCGAAGGACTTATGCACGTCCCGCAAGTCGACAGCAAGCGGGAGCCCGGCACCATCCCGGCGCCCCGCCAGGACAGCAGCCTCGGCGTAGTCCCGGGCCATCGGCACTGTCATAGCCGCCGGCCTTGCCAGTGCCCGGGACTCTTACGCATCCCGGCTGCCCTTGCCACGCCACCACCACGGGGAGAACACGCCACCACCACGGGGAGAAAGAGTCCGTGCGCTTCTTGCGCCATGCGATGTTCCCGACCGCCAGGAGCACCACAACGATCACGATAATCAGCCAAATACTCATCCGATACCTCCTGGCGCGCGGAATTGCTCAGAAGAGGCATCGGTCTGCTTCGGCCGCAGGCCGAGGGCGGTCGTCCTGCCCAAACAAGGCGTCGCTCCTAAGGAGAGACTTTGGCTCAACGTAGCACGACTAAGCCGGAGTGCCCATAGGCACTTTAGAAATATTTTAGCGTCTATTGAAGTGCGGTATGGCCCGATGTAGCGTGAGTGGTGACACGGTGGATATTCCCGTAGCCGTGTTGGTCTCTGCTTAAGGCAGTTTGAGCAGCGTCCGGGAGCGTTGCTCCGGGCCTCGGTAACGCTGGTTGAGCGGATTGCCCCATGAGACGCCTGGTTCGGGCAGGACGACCGCCCGCGGTCTGTCGCCCCGTACGGGCTCGACGCCTCCTCAGCTTGCGGCGAAACGCCGTGACCATTGTATTCAACAACATGCAGGCACCCGTTTTGGTGCTGGGAACCCCAAGGTGGCGGGCCCCGGCGCTGCAGTCTCGGGTGCGGTGCACCGGGGAACATTCCGGTTCGGCATCGGCTGCCGGGCTGATACGTGGTCCCTTCAGCGGGCAGGTCGGCCGTTCGCGGATACCGGAGTAAGCGGGAGGACCCGATACGATTTCAAATCCTGATCGGTGCGGGCGAATTTGAGCTATACGGCCGTCAGCAGCCGTTGCGGCCGCTCATCGGATCGAGAGGCAGAATGGCGCGGCTGGCAATTCCTGTCCGCGACTTCCTCGAATCCTGGCGGCACAATAACCTCCCGGCTGAGCGCCCCTGGAAAGCATCGACTCGCCGGGGCGATCGGCCGCCCAGGCGACTGGAGAAGCCATTGAGCGAAAAGGCGGAGACGGCAACCACGCGGGCCGGCGCGAGCCTTCGGCCGGGTCCCGCCGCGCGGCGGACGTCGCTCCGGCGCCGGCCGACGGGCGCGCCCCCGCCGCTGCCGCATCCGGTGTCGGTCACCACCAGGGCCTGGCTGGTCCTCGCCGTCGTCGTCCTGGCCGGGGTGATCCTGATTTCGGTGCGCGCGTCGTCGCTCCGGCTCGATAATCAGGTCAACTCAGCGGTACTCAGGCTTTTCGCGCGGGCACGGACACCGTGGCTGACCGACGTCGCCAGGGGGATCTCCGCGGCGGGCTCCGGCTGGGGGGCCACGGTGGCCGGGCTGTCGGCGGTCGTGCTGACCATCGTGTTCCGGCGCTGGCGGCACCTGCTGGTGTTCCTGTGCAGCCTGTTCCTCCTCCAGGTCGCGATAACGCTGATCACCTCGGGGACGACCCGGCCACGGCCGTACGGCGTGCTGATCATCGGTAACTGGGCGGGGTATTCCACCCAGGCGCTCGCGGTTACGGTCCCCACGTTCTTGCTGATGAGCATCGCCTACTGCCTGGTCGTGCCGGGACGGCCTCGCTCCTATGCCAAGGCGGCCACCGCGGTCATCGTGGCCGTGTTCTGCCTGGCCCGCCTGTACCTGGCCGTCGAGCACATAGATGACCTGCTCCTCGGGGTGGCGCTCGCCGTCGCGATCCCGGTCAGCGCGTTCCGTTTCTTCACCCCGAACGAGGTGTTCCCCGTCGCCTACCGCCGCGGCAACACCGCGCACGTCGATGTGACCGGCGCGCGCGGTAAAGCGATCCGGCAGGGCGTGCGCGACCAGCTCGGGCTCACCGTCACCGAGATCACCCCGGTCGGGCTGGAGTCCTCGGCCGGGTCCACGCCGCTGCGGCTGCGGACCGAGGGCGGCCCGCAGGAGTACCTGTTCGCCAAGCTTTACACCAAGGGTCACGTCCGCGCCGACCGCTGGTACAAGATATGGCGGACGATCTTGTACGGCTCCCTGGAGGACGAGCACCCCTTCCAGACCGTGCGGCGCCTGGCCGAGTACGAGGACTACGCCCTGCGCCTGCTGCAAGACGCCGGGATCACCGTTCCCAGGCCCTACGGCATCGTGGAGATCACCCCCGAACGGGAGTACCTGCTGGTCACCGAGTACTTCGACGGCGCGGTGGAAATCGGCGGCGCCGACCTCGACGACCAGCTGATCGACCAGGGGCTGTCACTGATCCGCGCGCTGTGGGACGCGGGGATCGCCCACCGCGACATCAAGCCGGGCAACCTGATGGTCCGCGCCGGGCAGCTGCTGCTCATCGACGTGGCCTTCGCCCAGGTCCGCCCCTCGCCCTGGCGGCAGGCCGTGGACCTGGGCAACATGATGCTGGTCCTCGCGGTCCGCACCGACCCCGCGCGGGTGTACCAGCAGGCGCTGACTTATTTCACCGAGGCCGAGCTGGCCGAGGCCTTCGCGGCCACCCGCGGGGTCGCCAGCCCGACGCAGCTGCGCGCCTTCATGAAACGCGATCCCCGGGACCTGCTCGCCGAGTTCCGCAAGCTCGCCCCGCAGCGGCGCCCGATCGTGCTGCAGCGCTGGACCCTCCGGCGGTTCGGCCTGGCCGCGGCGATGCTCGCCATCTTCGCCGTGCCCGCCGTCTTCGGCGTCGGCTTGCTGGTGCCGGCCGCCGCCTTCACCGGGAACGCACCCGATTGCGGCACGGGCCATACGATGATCCTGGCGGCCCAGGCGGTTCCCTCGGCGGCATTCCTGCCCTGCATCGCCGCGCTCCCGTCGGGCTGGACCACGGTCAACGACGAGATCGCCAGCGGGCAGGCCAGCTTCGGGCTGAACTCCGGTTCCCTGGCCGGGGGCGGCGGCGTCCATTTCGTGCTCGGCCAGTCAGGCCAGCTGCGGACGGTGACGATCACCCTGACAGCGACCTGCGACATCGCCGGCGCCCGGCAGATTCCTTCCGGCCAGCCCGGCATGCGCCGGTTCGAGCGTCCACCGAGCCTGGTACCTGGGTACTCCGACGTTCGCTACGACGTCTTCCCTGGCGGCTGCGTGACCTACCGGTTCGTCCTTGGGCCCGGCGCGTCCCCGGTCCTGGCCGCCACCGTCGGCAATGCGGTGGCGTTCATCCCCCGGTCGGAGCTGGTCGGCTACGTCCGTCGCACCGAGGGCCTGGCCCTGTGCGGACGAGGTGCCGGATGCCCGGGCTGACCCGGACGGGCCCGGCCCGGCGGGAGGAGGACGCGCTGCTTGGCCGTCCCCGGCGGACCGCGCTCCTTACCGCCGGGGTGGTGGCGGTCACGGCCGTGGTGTTCGCCGTGGTCGCCGACCACGGCGTGCTGGCCCGCATCCAGCGGGTTGACGATGCGTGGCTGCGGCTGATGATCTCCGGCCGGGCGCCCCCGCTGACGGCGATCGCCAAGGTCTTCAACGTTCTCGGGCTGGTGTACGTCACGCTGCCGGTGCGGATCGCCCTGGCCGGGTTCCTGGCCCTGCGCCGCCGGTGGTGGCATCTGGCCGCCTTCGCGTCCGCCATCGTGCTGTCGGAGGCGCTGATCGGCTCGCTGAAAGGCGTCTACGACCGGGCCAGGCCGCCCGGGTCGCTGGTCGCCACGAGCGGCGCGTCGTTCCCGTCCGGACATGCGATCGCCGCGTCGGTCACTGTGGTCGCGGCGGTCATCGCCTTGGTCCCACCGGGCAGACGGCGCGCCCTGTGGGGCGCGGCCGCGGTGGCGTTCTCGATCGTGATGGGGCTCTCCCGCGCCTACCTCGCGGCCCACTGGCTCTCCGATGCCACCGCCGGGATCCTGCTCGGCACCTCCTGCGCCCTGGTCACCGCCCTGATAGCCGACCAGTTTCAGCGATGGCATAACAAGGGACGCAGACCTATGCGACCGCAACGCCCGGCTGGCGTTCCCCCGCCCCGTCGCGCCGGAAGCAGCAGGTGAGAGGCATGAATATGGACCGGACACAGCAGAGCGGAACCCGTCTAAGCGACCCGCCGACCGGCGCCAAACAGCCTTCGCCCGGTGCTCCGGAGTCCATCACGAAGCATCCAGGGCGGTTTCTGCCGTCGACTCGTTACCGTCATCCGGGCGATGTCATCCGCCTCATCGGCAGCGGCCTGGTCCTGACCGGGATGCTCGCCGCCGTCGCGGTGGCTCCCGGCCGGCTGACGGGCCCCGGTGCGGCCGCCGTGACCTGGCTCGGATCTGACCCGGCCGGGCGGGTGCTGACGGGCCTGGTGCAAGTGGCGTTCGTCCTGGCGGCAGGCGCCGTTACGGCCGGCGCCATGCTGGCAGGCATCTTGTATCTAGCCGGCGACAAGCACCCGCACGCGGTAACGGCAGCTGCCGAGCATAGCTCCTGGCTGGCCAGCGCCATCGCTTCCCATTCGGGCTGAGACTGGCGCGCAAGACTTGTCCCGTCCAGGCCGTTTGACAGAAGTCTCGAGCCCTTCTTCCTGATCTTGGAGTGACCTGGTGCATGCCATGTCAAGGCGGCGGGCCGGCTTGGGGGCCGCGCGGCCGGGCCGCCCGGAGACCTCACCCCGGCGGTCACAGCTGGCCGTCTTCCGGTGCATTGAACAGCACGCATCCGGCGCCTTCCCCGCGGCGTCCGTCTCGGCATCACCCGCCAAGCCGCTCAGCAACGATGGGGAGCATCGTCTTGATGTCCGCCAGGTGCGTGACAGACTGGACATGGCCGCGGGTGCAGGTTGCAGTCTCGCGGCGCCTGTTACTTCACGTGAGGAAAGTAGTCCAGGTGATGCCCGATGGCGACCTTCAAGGCGTACGCGGAGGTTCTTAGGCCTGGCCATCCGATGATGAAAAACTACAAGGCGGCGATCACCTGGCGCCCTAGCAGATACCGGCCCGCCGAAATCGAGCAGGCCATGCGCGCTGAACCGGGTGTTGTTCTTGGAGACATACTCCAGCGGACCGGTGGCGCCTACGAAACCACGACCCGGCTGACGCCGAAGTTCCGCGAGGATATCCGCGAGATAGCGGAGCTGGCATCGGACGACCAGCTCCTCAGGATCGCGGAGCTTCCCGAGGTGCCGGTGTCGCTGGTGCATCTTCGTCATGTGGATCCGCAAACCCGCATAGTCGTTGGCTATCGGCTCGATGTCAGTCCGGCCGAAAGTCCACGGCTGCGCCGCAGGCTAGGACTTCCGCCTGATCCCAGGATCACGCTGCACTTTGACCAGGTCGTCTTCCCTGGCACTTCGGGAAGATTCTGGGGTGCTTGGCATTGGGACCGGCCCGGGCGGGAAACGGGCGATCGTTCGACAGCGCCACAGCGCTGAAAACTTGGCCTACGTAGTACGGGCGCATGTCCCCG
>Ga0182013_10002018_pt1 | contig 27046 bp, 20 predicted proteins | sample 612S2MmetaG_FD_120487 | JGI IMG/M metagenome (GOLD analysis project Ga0182013, IMG submission 120487) | Permafrost microbial communities from Stordalen Mire, Sweden - 612S2M metaG | ecosystem: Environmental > Terrestrial > Soil > Wetlands > Permafrost | place: Sweden: Stordalen | collected...
CGCCGAGGGATGTATTGAAGATTCTCAAATCGTCCCTCAGGGGCTGAAGCCCATAAGTCCTCTGGCTGTTTTGCGGCACGGCTAAAGCCGTGCCCTTTCAAAACAATCCAAATGCGATTGCCCTGCGGCGGACGCCCGCTACTGCGGCACAACCAGGAGGGTGATCGACTGCGCAGGGAAGGTGGTGGTGAGGGTGCTGGCGCCTCCCGTTCCCGGCGGCGCTACGGTTACTGCCGGTTGCGCGACGATGGCGGCCAGGTTGGCGTTGCTGTAGAGGTAGGCCTGCGCCGTGGTTGCGCTTGACGACAATCCCGTGAGCGAGACCGTGCTGGTCAGGCTGCCATAGGTCTTGTTGATCACCACGACGGTCACTGCGTCGTCAGAGCTGCGGAGGGCTGCGTAGATGGAGAGCGTGCCCTGGTTGGCATTGGCGGCGCCGCTGGTGGAGGGAAGAACGGTGTCGCCAAACGTCGATTTTTTCCCGTCGTAGTTGCGGTAGACCTGGAATGCCATCATGCCGGGGATCTGCTGAGAGGGGTCGGTCGTCGGCCACATTGTGCCCAGACTGAGACCTTCGCGCCCAAAGATGCCGAGAATGTCAGCCTGCGCCAGCGCGCCGTTGATGGACTCCATTCCGCCCCAGTTGTATTCGTCGATGGCCAGCTTGGTGCCGGGGTAGTCGTTCGCAACCCAAGTCCTCATCATCGGAATCGCCTGGGGAGCTTGCTGCGGCACCGTGCAGCTCAAGGAACTGGGATTAGCGGAGTAATTCGGCTGAGGGAAATTGCTACTGGAATCGGTATAGGTGGGGTCCCAGAAGGCGCGGGTCGAGTTCAGCCTTGCCTGTTGCATTCCGGTGTCTCCCGCAGTGGCAAAGGCGACGGAGTTACCGCTTCCGGCGGGGTATTCGGCCGCAAAATAGGTGTGCAGGTCCACGTAATCCAGCAGCCGCACACCGTAGGTTTTTTGAGCCGCCGCGAATTGCTGCAGATAGTACTCGACGAACGGGACGCCGCCGTGCGCTGTGCGATCGGCCGGATTGCTCCACGGCGCAAAACAGGGGCCTGTGCCCCATCCCGACTCCACATCTTTCTTTGAATAGAAGTAATCCCACCAAAAGTCCATCACCGGCCCGCTCACTTCGGCGGTCGGATCGACAGTCTTGATGGCCAGGGCGGTGCCGATGCCGCCCTTTGTCACCTCGTCATAGGTAAAGGGCAGTGGATGCACGTCGGCGTCATTCGAGTCCCACCAGCTTGGCTCGTTGTCGAGGTCGTAGATGGCCACTCCGGCGCCAGAGTTTCCCAGGCCGAATTGGTTCACCAGGTATTCAGTCCAACCGCCGGCCCACGTGGATTGAGCCCACGATGCAGTTACCGCGGAGGCGGCGGGTGGCGCGGGGGGAGGCTCCGCGATGCTGGTGACCGTGGGATCGCTGGGGATATCGCATCCGCTGGAGGATGTACAACCGCTGATCCCGTCGGGATAGACGCCGGAGCCGCACTCGCGGCCGTCGTTGGAAAAGGCAGCCTTGGAATTCACAGCAAGCTGATTGGGGTAGGTGGCCTGCGGGAAGCTGCAGGAGGTGCTGTCCTTTGCGACCCAGCCCAGCACGGGCACCGTGCCCAGGGTCTTGATTCCGCTGGTGTTATTGCTCTGGACCAGGGCGTTGAATGCCGTGACTCCACTGACCGCGGGCCAACCATCTCCCCCGTTTCCCGTCTGGTTTTCAAAGTACCAGTCGTCGACGGAGTTGGTTACATCCGCCAGGTAGTTGTAGCGTTCGGTGGAGTCTCCACCCCAGCGATCGACGGTGATGTTGGTGGGCGCAACCGCGGTAGCGTCAGCCGCGGTACCGTGAAGCAGATAGGCGTCCATGCCGTAGATGTCCGGGCTGATGGGGTTTCCTGGAGTGGCCACATCAACGGTCAGGGCAGCTCCGGCGGCGGTGACCGGAGGGCTCAGGGTTACGGTCACACTGCCGCTGACGGTGGGATCCTCGGTACTGGTGGCCATAACCGTAACGGTTGGCGGAGCCGGGTAGGGCGTGGTGAAGAGGCCGGTTGAACTGAGGGTGCCCGGACTCGCGGTGCTGCCTGAAGGCAAGGACAAACTCCAGGTGACCGCGCTGCTATAGCTGCCGGTGCCGGATACCGTAGCCGTGAATTGCGCCTGGGTTCCGATGGTTGCCGTAGCTGGGTTGGGCGTCACCGCTACAGAGGTAATTGTGGGACCGGTGGAGGTTTGGCCGCCCGTGGATGCGGAGCCACCACCCCCGCAACCCACAACCAACAGGCTCAGTCCGGGAACCAACCATAAAGCCTCACTCCAACCCAAATTCCTCATGCCGAATCTCCTGTTCAGCTTGCAAGACAGGTCTCTTTCAGCCGAGACCGTCCGCGCCGTAGTTTTAATTCGCTACCATCTTACACCGCTGCGGCGGCCGGGCCAATGAGCGTAGTCAAGCGAATTACTAAAGGGCGAAACGGGACTGCGGCTGTCTGGAGCCGGCAACAAGCGGGCATTCCTTTTCGCCAGCGGCTGGGAGCGGGAAGGGCACTGGAAAGGGATCTCCTCCATAGGCCTGAGCCTCGGATGCAAAACCGCTGCCGAGCGGTCTTGCAACGGCATGATCCGATAGATTAGAAGCAGCACGCAGTCGGCGCATGGTCAGCCTTCGGGAGTATTGGCAATGGACAAGGCAGCAAATCTTCAACCTCATTATGTTCGGGTTCACCCGCGGGATAACGTCGCCATCCTTGTGAATGAAGGCGGCCTGCCGGCTGGAACGACCTTCGACTGCGGGCTCGTTCTGGTGGATGCGGTGCCGGAGGCGCATAAGGTGGCCCTCACGGATGTTAGTCCCGGCGAGCCGATCGTAAGATATGGCGCCGTGATTGGCTATGCGGAGGCGCCCATCGCGAAGGGGACGTGGGTGCATGAGGGAGTGATGCGATTGCCCGACCCGCCCGACCTCAATTGCTTGCCGATTTCAACCGCGGTTCCAGAGCCGTTGCCGCCGCTGGAGGGTTATACCTTCGAAGGTTTTGTCAACGAGGATGGCTCGGTCGGAACCAGGAATATTCTCGGCATTTCGACAACGGTTCAGTGCGTGGCGGCGACGGTGAACTATGCGGTGAAGCGGATCAAGGCCGAGCTGCTGCCGCGCTACCCTCATGTCGACGATGTGATTGCGATCAACCACTCCTACGGCTGCGGAGTAGCGATCGATGCTCCTGGAGCGGAGATCCCGATCAGGACTCTTCGCAATCTCAGCCTCAATCCTAACCTTGGCGGAGCTCCGTTGGTGGTAAGTCTGGGATGCGAAAAACTTGAGATGTCGAGGCTCATGCCAAGCGGCACCTTTCCGATGCTGGAGTCCAAGCCGTACGTGGTGCGGTTGCAGGACGAGCAGCATCATGGTTTTGAAAGCATGGTGGATGCCATTCTGCAGATGGCTGAAGAACGTCTCGCCGTGCTCAACGAGAGAAGGAGGGTCACGCGGCCCGCGGCGGATCTGGTTGTGGGTCTGCAGTGTGGGGGAAGCGATGCCTTTTCAGGAGTGACTGCCAATCCCGCTCTTGGCTATGCGGCGGATCTGCTGGTGAGGGCGGGCGCAACGGTGATGTTTTCAGAGGTCACAGAGGTGCGGGATGCAATCGACCTTTTAACAGCACGCGCTGTAGACGCGAAGGTGGCGCAAGAACTGATCGATCAGATGGATTGGTACGACAAGTATCTGAGCCTTGGTGGAATGGATCGAAGCGCCAATCCCACTCCTGGAAACAAGAAGGGTGGGCTGACCAACATCGTCGAGAAGGCGCTCGGCTCCACTGCGAAAGCGGGCACGAGTGTGCTGGCGGGAGTATTCGGCCCTGGAGAACGTGTCACAAAGAAGGGGCTGATCTTCGCGGCTACGCCGGCCAGCGATTTTGTCTGCGGCACCTTGCAATTGGCTGCGGGAATGAACGTGCATGTGTTCACGACGGGCCGCGGAACGCCCTATGGCCTGGCGATGGCGCCGGTGATCAAGGTGGCGACACGCACGCCGCTGGCCAAGCGCTGGCCTGATCTGATCGACGTGGATGCAGGCGTGATCGCTACCGGCGATGCAACCATCAGCGAGGTGGGCGAAGAGATTTTCAAGCTCATTCTCGAGGTTGCAAGCGGGCGCAAAAAAACATGGACGGACCACTGGGGCTTGCATAATGAGTTTGTTCTATTCAATCCCTCACCAATCACTTAGGTCTCTGACCGGATGAAATGGTGCTATGAGGGGCGCGAGCGCGGGCTGGGAAGCCCGCGCTACAGCCGGTCAGGAGACCGGCGCTACACTTTTTACCAGTACATAACCAGACGGTCAGAGGCCTAGCGGTTCACGATGCAGAAATACTCTATGCTGAGCCGTCGCCGCTTTGTCGCTCGCACCGTTGCCAGTGCGATGGCGCTTTCATTTCGTCAAGGCATGGCTAGTCGGATTGCGGCGTCTTCGCTGAGTCATGCGCCAGCAACGCCGCTCATGATCGATTCGCACGTGCATGTGTTCAAGCACGATGCGACGTTTCCTTTTGCGCAGGGAGCACGGCCGCCCGCGGAGGATGCTTCAGCAGAAATGCTTCTGGACCTGATGCGGGCCAATCAGGTTTCAAGAACTGTGATCGTCCAGGTGATTCACTATCGATGGGATAACAGCTATCTGGCGAGTGTCTTGAAGCGCCATCCGGGCCTGTTCATGGGCGTTTGCCGCGTAAATCCTGAAGACCCGGCTGCGCCGGATCACCTTAGCCAGCTCACACAAGACGGATTCCGCGGCGTGCGTCTGAGCCCTGCCGCGACGGCGGACGGCGATTGGATTTCAAGCCCTCTGATGGCGCCGCTTTGGCGGCGCTGTGCCGCACTCAAGGTTCCCATGACCATCCTTGCGCCGGTCACGCGGCTTCCCGATCTTGTTCCACTCATCGAAGCGAACCCGGAGCTCACGGTCGTGATCGACCACATGGCGGACTGCCCGCTCGATCGGCCGGACCTACTGAAGATGCTGCTCGACCTTGCGCGCTATCCGGCGGTGTTTGTGAAGATCTCAGGGCTGTGGTCGCTCTCAAGACAGGGCTATCCTTACATGGATGCACAAGAGCAGGTCAAGCGCCTCTGTTCTCGGTTTGGGGCTCGTCGCCTGATGTGGGCAACCAATTGGCCCGTCTCTCTGCAACAGCTTCCCTACGGAAGAATTGTCGAGCTGTATCGCGATCGTCTCAACGTCTTCTCACCGGAAGACCGCGAGGAGGTTCTGTCGAAGACGGTGCAGAGAGTATGGCCGTTCGGCCTGTAATCCGCCAGCAACGACTGGGCAGTTACGCTGTGCTGGAAGGCCGCTTGACCTCCACGCGAGAGGCCGTTTCGATGAACGTGGCGATGGCGGAATGATCGAGTTCTCCCTTGCCATCGCCCATCAAGGACAGCAACATCTGCTGAACAAGCGCGGTGAGCGGAAGAAACATCCGGTTCGCTTCCGCGGTCTGCAGCGCATTGCGCAGATCCTTCTGATGAAGCTGGATTTTGAATCCCGGCTTGAAGTTTCGGGCGATGAGCATGGGACCTTTCGCGTTGAGAACGGCGCTGCCGGCGAGGCCGCCTTTCACCGCATTCACCACCACGTCCGGATCGAGGCCGCATCGCGTGGAAAGAGCAAGAGCCTCGCCCATTGCAGCAATATTGCACGCGACCATAATCTGGTTGGCCAGCTTGGTCACGTTCCCCGCCCCTACCGCGCCGGTAAGCGTAACGCTCGATCCCATACATTTGAGGAATGGCTCTGCCTTGCGGAAGTTGTCTTCGCTGCCGCCGGCCATGATCGCGAGCGTGCCCTCGATGGCTTTAGGTTCGCCACCGCTTACCGGAGCATCCATAAAATCGACGCTCTTGGCGGCGCAGGCCGCGGCAATCTTCTGCGAGACCAGCGGATTGATGGAGCTCATATCAACGATCAGGGCCCCAGGCTTGCATCCTTCAAGAATCCCGTCTTGGCCGAGGACGACCTCTTCCACCTGGGGTCCATCCGGCAACATGGTGAAAATGATGGACGCGCGCTCGCCCACATTGCGGTTCGATGCCCCGCGCTCGGCTCCATCGGCGACGCACGCATCGAGCTTCTTCGCGTTGCGGCCGTACGCAATGACTGTGTGACCGGCTTTCAACAGGTTCTTGAGCATGGGGCGGCCCATGATGCCGAGACCGACAAATCCTACTGTTGCCATTGCTGTTCTCCTTTGCGCGGAAGCCGGGCAGATTGATTAGGGCGCATTCGGGTTAACTCTTTACCGTCGAGATGGACATCATAGCCCGCCCACCCATTGTGCAAAGGACGCACAATGGATGGGGCACAGCCGACGTGTTAACACTCGAGGTGAAAATGCTCTAGCCCTTGTGGAATCGTGCGGCAACATTTTCAGCGCCGCGCGCCAGCAGGCCGACGTCGCTGCCTGCCGCAACGAAGTTGAATCCTCTTTCAAAAAGAAGCTCCACGTCGTCGACATTCCCAGCCAATGTTCCCGCGGATTTTCCTGTCGCCCTGATTCGCTCGGCCGCATCTTTGATGGCCGCCTGTACCTCAGGGTGGCTTGGATTGCCGAGATGACCAAGATCCGCGGCAAGATCGCTGGGGCCGATGAAGAGGCCATCGACGCCTTCAACGGCGGCGATCGCCTCGATTTCCGCAAGCGCCGCACGGCTCTCCAACTGCACCAGGACGCAAATATCGAGATGTGCGTTGTGATGATAACCCTTGATGCGCCCGTAGTCGTTGGCGCGCGGGACGACAGAGACTCCGCGTATGCCGAGCGGAGGATAACGAGTGGCGGCTACTGCCTTGCGCGCTTCTTCGGCATTCTGGACGAAGGGAACCAGAAGCGAGCGGGCGCCAACGTCGAGAGCTCGCTTGAACATCACGGCGTCATTCCACGGCAGGCGGAAGACAGGCTCGGCGGCGCCACCACGCATCGCTTGCAACTGCGAGAGCAACAATGGGACATCGTTCGGGGCGTGTTCACCGTCGATGACGATCCAGTCGAAGCCCGCGCCGGCGATGATCTCCGCTGCTATCGGGCTGGCGAGACCGCTCCACAGTCCAACCTGCCGCTGACCGCTTGAGAGAGCTTTCTTGAATGCATTGCGGGGCAGATTTCCCGGCCAATCGAGCATGAGTTTTAATCTCCTGTGTTGATTGTAAGTGGCCTGGGCGCACATCCACAGTTAGCAACTGAAATGCCCGAACGACGCCTTGTCAATCGAGTCCACAGGCATTTCCATCGGCGCCTGGCTCAACGATTGGCCGCCGCCGGCGACGGAGCGGCCAGGTCAAGGCGTTTGATCTCCCCGACAATCGGACCGTAGCTTACGATTGCACAAAGCGCCGTGAAGCTGACGAAGATGAGTGCGTCATCGAATGAACCTGTCTTCTGTACGATATATCCGATGATGATGGGCGTGGTAATGCCAGCCATGTTCCCGATCAAGTTGAACAGTGCTCCGTTCAGACCCACCATGCCCTTTGGAGAAGTATCGGAGATGACGGTCCAGCCCAATGCTCCGATGCCCTTGCCAAAGAAGGATATGGACATGAGGAGCAACATGAGAGCCTGCGCGTGAGCATAGTTGCAGGCGATCATGGTCATGGAGAGCGCCATTCCCGCCATGATCGGCGCCTTGCGCGCGAAGGTGAGCGAGTGCCCTTTCTGGAGAAGCCTGTCGGATATCATGCCGCCGAGAATTCCACCGAACCCGCCGCACAAGCCAGGCACCGCGGCAGCAAATCCAACCTTAAGAATTGACAGGTGGCGCGCCTGCACAAGGTAGATTGGGAACCATGTGAGAAAGAACCAGGTGAGCGTAACAATGCAGTACTGGCCAATGTAAACACCTACCAACATGCGCTGGCTCAGCAGCATCTTGATCGCCGCCCAGGTCAGCGGGCTCCCCTTCACGTTTGCCTTGGGTCCCTGGTCGGTATTCACCAGGCCACCGCCGGTTTCAATGTACTCGATCTCGGAGTTGGAGATGGACGGGTGCTCTCTTACGCCATAGATATTCTTGAACCAGATCAGAGTCAGGACAAAGCCAAGGGCTCCCATGAACCAGAAGCAACTGCGCCAGCCGGAGACATGAACGATCCAGCCGAAGATGGGCGCAAAGATCAGCAACGCAAAATACTGCGAGGAGTTGAAGATCGCAGAGGCCAGTCCGCGCTCGCTGGTGGGAAACCACAACGCAACAATGCGGCCATTTCCGGGGAAGACGGGAGCCTGCGCAAATCCTGACACCAACCTCAGGGCGAAGATCACGGTGAAAGCGGCGCTCGCTGCCAGGTATCCGGCAAATCCAGTCAGGAAGGCGCAGATGGACCACAAGACGATGCTGAAGCCATAGATCTTCTTTGATCCGTAGCGGTCCAGCAGCCCACCTGAAGGCAACTGTCCCAGCACATAGGCCCAACTGAATCCGGAGAAGAGATAACCCATCTTCAACGGATCCATGGAAATATCTTTTGCCATCGCGGCCCCCGCGATGGAGAGAGCCACTCTGTCGCCATAGCTGAAGCAACTGACTGCGAACAGAATGGCAATGATGAGATATCGAACTCGAGTCTGTCTGTCTTCAGGCATTGTCAATCTATCCATTCATCTCGATGCTGCAAACGAGGTTCGCGAACCTTCTCAGGCAGTCGAGTTGAGAGATTGGATCAGCCCGCGAATGTAACCGTAGCAGAACGCGAAGGATTGCAGGGAGTCCTTATCGGCCTCCGCCAGCGGCACATGATCGGGCATGAGCATATACGGATAGCCAACCTCCTTGTAGACCTTGAGCGCCTTCACGAAATCGATATCGCCTTCGTCTGGGAAGACTTCCATAAAGTCGTCGCGGTGTCCGCGAATGTTGCGGAAGTGCACATTGAAGATCTTCTTGCGCGTGCCGAAGTAGCGAATGACATCAAAAATCTCGACGCCTGGATTCTGGAGATCTTCAGAGATGGTTCCCTGGCAGAAGTTCAGCCCGTGCCAGGGGCTCTCCTGAATGGCGATGAATTTCTTGAGCCCGTCAATGGCGCCCAGGACGCGATTCACGCCTTGATAACCTTCGGGCGGAACACCAGGATCTTGCGGATGGCAGGCCATGCGAATCTTGTACTCGTTGGCCACCGGGATGACGCGGTCGAGAAAGTACGTAATGCGCTCCCAAAACGCATCGGCGTCCACGCTTCCAGCCCTGGTGAGCTGCGGTTCAGGATGCGCCTCGGCCAGTTTCCAGGTGTGGTACTCCGCGTCGCCGCGCCCCGGCGTCCATCCCGTCCGAAGTATGCCGAGAATGCTCATGTTGTATTTGATCGAGGGAATGCCGGCCTGCGCGCAGTTCCTGATGAAAGTCTGCAAAGCTTCAATGTCCCGGTCGCGCTGGGGACTCTGGGCCAGCATCACAGCCGGATGCTTTTCCACGTCGATATGGGTGGACTCGAGAAATGGCGGTGCTGTGCAGTCGATACTGATGCCATACTTGCCGGCCATATCGATCATGCGCTTGAGCTCATCCACAGTTGCGTAAAGGCGATCGCCTTCGATCTGCGGATAGCCGCAGATGTTGCGCACACCATAGCGGGCAAGGTACTTGAGATGCACATCGTTGGTGGGCGCAGTCTGATCACCCAGCTTCATCCGGCCCGGCTCTTCAGCAGCGGCCGCGCTCACAGATTCGGGGGCGACGCCTCGAGCGGTAACCAGACCGACTGCGCCGCCAGCGGCAATGAACCGTCTTCTATTCATGTCTTCCTTTCCTGATTTCGAAAAGCCGGAAGGCTCTGATCCTCATTTTTCTCAACTTGCCATTCCTTGCGCGGGAACCGGAGAGGCAAGAATACTTGAAGCGGATGGACCATGAGAACGCGGATATCGATTGCGCAGTCTTGCGGGGTGATCCTGAAGCCTCATGTGCGGCAATATGAAATCGCCTTGGCAATAGCCGGGCGCGGATGAGCCCCGCCGCCGACGCTCAATCAATTCTGCGCTTTAGGGCGCATTCGGGTTCACTCTTTACCGTCGAGATGGACATCATAGCCCGCCCACCCATTGTGCAAAGGACGCACAATGGATGGGGCACAGCCGACGTGTTAACACTTGAGTTGAAAATGCTCTAGCCCCTGCATGAGTTTCTCGTCTGGAGAGTTTGTTCCGTGGAATCCTGGGTTTACGGAGTCGCCCAACTTTTGTTTCTCTTACCGTGTCCGATGCTATGCCATGCTGCTGCCCCATCGTTCAATTCGATGTCAAAACGACAATTGCTTCTCGGCCTCTTATGGGAGATGTGCAGCAAGTTGAGTGGCCTGGGAAGTAGCTTGCTGAGGATCGGACAGGTTGGTGTATCCCCCGAGGTAACGGCCCTTGCGAAAGATACATATTCCATCCAGGTACTGCGCCTTCGCCTGGAATGCCTCGTCACCCACCTTTGCCGGGGAAGCGCCGTCAAATCGCTCGCGGAGTTTCTTCAGGACCGCCGCGGCGGATTCCGGTGAGGCTTCCAGAACGATAAATGCCTGCCCTTGCTTGTACTTAGCGACGTAGCCGCGCTTGAGCAACCGCAGGCCAAGCACGCTTTCGGGGACCAGGCGGACGGAGGCGAGGTTCTCTTTTGGAAACCACTGCAACGCCTCCGGGGCGGTGGCCCGGCCCTCAAGCCGTTCCTGCATCCTGGTTACGAAAGTCTCCAGCACTGGGGTATGGTCGCTGTCCGGGCGATCGGAGATTACGACGATTTCGACGTAATACTTGCCCTTTGCGAAGCTGGCGCTTTGCGGCTGCACCTGCCCGCCCATCCCGATGCTGGCGATGGGCAGGCTGGGATCGCGGTTGGCGGCGAACATGCCGTAGGCCGAGTCGGCATCGCTCATCTCCGAAACGTCGATCACCAGCGTGTCCCCGCCCGATTTGCAGGTGATTCCCCGCATCTGCACGAAGCCGTAGATCAGGTATCCTTCCGCAGAGCCATCCTTGTAGTCGTAGAGGTTGTCGGCGGCGTACTGGCGTTTTGACTCGGACTGTTCCCAGCCGGGTACGAATTGGCAGTTGAGGTAGTCCTGGGCATGTGCCATGGCCGCCGCAAACAGGATTGGAAGCAGCAAACCGGGGGACTTCATGCAAACAATTCCTGGGCGCGTGCCATCCGGCTCGATACCTGGACGCCGAAGGGACACTCCACCGTGCATTCGGTACAGTCACCGCAGCGGACTGCAACCTGCTCGGAGGTCAACTCCAGAAATCTCTCCCGCCCCAGCGCGAACTGGCCATAACCGTCGGCGTATGTGAGGGAGCGCAACACATCGGCGACCGGCAGGCCCTTTTGGCAGGCGCCCTCACACTTCCCGCACATGCGGCAATAGAGCGGCCGAATCATCTCCAAATGCGCGGCCAGCAGCTTTGCGTCGCCTTCGGAGAAAGGATGCGCCATGGCCTTCAGGTTCTCGTCCAGTTGGTCCATGTCCGTCATGCTGGGAATGGTGGTGGAGACGTTGGGCTTGTTGATCACCCACTTCAGCGCTGCCAGCAGGGCGCCGTCCTGCTGCAACTTCCGATAGAGGGGATTGCCGGGTTTCAGGCTGCGAAATCCTCCGGCCATCACTTTCATCCCCACCACGCCCATACCGGCCCTGGCGGCTACCCCGATGGCCTGCTCCATGCCGGTATCCATGGAAAAGTTGTAGGCCGTCAGCACTACGTCGAAGACGCCCTTTTGCGCGAGCCAGGGCAGCAGTTCCTGCTGGCCGCCGTGGGTGCTCACGCCGGCAAAGCGGATCTTGCCCTGCTTCTTGGCAAGCTGTTGCGCTTCGATCATGTCGTCGCGAATATCGGCCGGGCTGCCCTTGCCATGGAGATACCAAATGTCAACGTAATCCGTGTTGAGTTCGCGCAGGCTGGTTTCGAGATCTTTCTGCAACCCTTCCTTGTCTTGAGCGCCCGACTTGGTTGAGAGTACGATCTGCTTCCGCTTGGCTCCAAGGGCCGCGCCGACCATGCGTTCATTGTTGCCGTGTTGATAGCCGCGCGCAGTATCGAAGTAGCTGATTCCGAGATCGGCGGCGCGCTCAATCACGCTGGGGTCCGACGTGATCATGCATCCAAATCCCACCGTGGTTACCTTCAGACCCGTGCGGCCCAGGGTCTTGTAGTCGAGTTTGACTGAGGAACCGGCATTCATTTCGGTGGATTTCCCGGACGGCGGCCAAAGCCCCATGCGGGAACTCGCACCCACGACAGGAAGCATCAATCCGGCAGACAAGAATTCGCGGCGAGAGGTCTTTGATGGCATGAATGTTCCTCCACAAGGGAACTGAACATTATAAGCCCGCAGGGTGTATGGGGGTGTCCGGCGATTCTTGTACCAGCGGTGGCTGGTGGAGGGAAAGCCTGACTGGAAGCCGGTAGACGAAAAGTTCAATAGCCGAATGCAGCAGGACATTGTCTCTGTTTGAGAATGTGTCCTGCCGTGCTGGACCCAACAATCAAAAATCCATTTGCAGGTGCATTCGAGATATGCGAAAGCGAACCTCTTTGATCCTCGCCGCATAGACGCGCACAAGACCAGATACCATCCATTGAAAGCAGCGAGACTGTAATGCCCGGCGTATCGCTTCATATAAGCTGCCGAAAAGACAGAGCTGGCGAGAACGACAATTGCCGCGATAAATAGGAAGAATGCAGACACACGATCCAGCAGGACCGTAAGTGTGCCAATGGAAGGAATGGACCACAGGGAGTGGCGGAATTCGTCTCCTGAAGCGAGTACGGCCCCTGAGGCCCAGAGCGCCAGCACCGCAGCCAGGGATCCAGCCCAAGCCAACACCACCGGAACGCGCCTTTCGGGAAGTATCGTTCCCAGCACGATGCCTGCGCCACATACCGCAAAAAACAGAGCTAATGCCAGCCCGACAGCATTCATGGAACCCCCTTTACATCAGGAGCCTCCGCCTGTGTTCATCGCATTGTCTCGTGGGCAAGTTACCTTCCGCGGAATACCATGAACAGCGGCGTGGGGGCGAATTGTTTTGTCTACGTCCCCCGGTACAGGAAAAGGATGAGCAGGAAGAAAGCGAGGACATAGGTAACGTAGGCGTTGAGCCGGCCGTGGTGCATGCCCGCCAGGAATCCGGCGATCCATCGCGTGGCCGCGCCCACCGGCTGCAGGAATAGGCGATCCACCACGTGCGTTTCCTCGCGCTGCCGATGAATGGCGGTGCGGAAATGCACCGCGACAGTCTGACGGGTGTCCTCCGTAATGTTGGGCTGGAAGATCGCTTGGAAGACCACGCGCACCGGATTGGAAAATCCCGTCGCGGTGTAGGTCATCTGCGGTAGAAGCCGCGGAATTCCGCCCGCCCAGAGCGCGCGTCGCGCAACCGCGCGCCGTCGAGTTAACCGGGTGACGACAAACCACGCCAGCAGCAATAGCAGCGCCAATGCCACGAAACTATAGGAGGGTGACATGGCAAACACCACCGGATTCGCTTCCAGTCCGCGCAGCAGCACGACCAGACCGCGGCCAGGCAGGAGGCCCTTGCCCGACTGTGCACCCAGGTTGTGGAAGTCCTGGAGGAATGGCGCCGGAAGCTGTCCGTTCTCGGCATTCGCCGTAAAGAACGGCTGTACCAGGGAAGTGGTGACGCTGGCGCCAGCCAGTGGCTCCACGGTCCGGTTGAGCACGGGAAGGACGTAGGTCGGGAGGGTCCCCAGCAGCAAACAGACGGCGGCCAGAAACCCCAGGGAAAATCGAGTACCCGCGCGCGCATTAAGCCGCGGTTCCCAGGTGCCTCTGCGAAAACCGAGAAAGCTCATGGCGTACACCTTCACAAAACAGGTCACCGCCAGTGCGGCAGTGAGTGCGAGAGAGGCGCCACAGAGGGCGAAGACAATTCTGACCGAGGTTGACGACAAGACCGCGCTGCGCAACAGCGCTTGCAGCGTCATCCACTCGCTGACGAAGCCGTTGAACGGAGGCACAGCGGAAATCGCCAGACAGCCCACAAGGAAGATGATCGACAATCCGGGTAGCAGTCGAGACAGTCCGCCTAGTTGGTCCATGTCGCGTGTGCCGGTTTCAGCCTCCACATAGGCCGTTCCCTGAAAAAGGAGCGTCTTGTATATGGAGTGATTCAGCATGTGATAGAGCGCCGCCGATAGGGCAATGGCAGCCGCAACTGGATGCCCAGAGGCGCGATAGATCAGGAAGGCCCCCAGGCCGGCCACGATGATTCCCGCATTCTCGATGGAACTATGGGCAAGCATCGTCTTCATGTCGTTGTCTGTTGTGGCGTAGAGGATTCCCACCAGCGCCGTGATGCTCCCAACGACCAAGGCGAGCACGCCCGTTCCGTAGCCAGTGTGAATGAGGTCGGCATTGAGCCGCAGAATTCCGTAGAAGCCAAGATTGAGCGTGACGCCGGCGAAAACAGGGATGAAGATCGGCGAGGCGGCCGTATAAGACCGTGGAAGCCAGAAATTGACGGGAACCAAGCCGGCCTTTACTCCAAACCCGAAGAATCCGAGAAGAAACACACTCCACAGCGCTTGCGGCGAAAGCCCGGCAGCCGCCGCACTCAGAGCGGAAAACGAGAGATCCGTCGCGGTTCTGCCCAAAACAAGAAAGGCGACGACAACGGCCAGAAAGCCGGCCTCACTCATAGCCAGCATGATGTATCCCGCCGCCTTGTCCGATTGCCGCCGCAGGTCGTAGTTGAGCAGCAGAAAACACAGGATCGACATGCACTCCCAGCAGATCAGGAAGAGCGGAGCATCGCTGGCCACGAGAATCAGCACAACCGAGGCCATCAGGGCAAAGTACAGGACGCCGTAGCGATGCGTGGGATATGCTTCATCGAGTTGGTCATTGATGAAGTTTCTTACAAAAATTGAAACCGAGAAATAAACAATTCCCGCGGCCAGCAGAAATATGGAGCTCAGCGCATCGAGACGAAGAGTCAGCCTGCCGAACCCATCGAGCGTCCAGAGCGAGGCTTCGTAACTCTGGCCAGTCACAAGTACTGTCGCAGCAGCAAGAACCATGAGTAACGACGAGAGCGTCCCCACGATGGCAATGACCAGCGGGGCACGCTTCCGGCCGGATAACGCCGAAAGGAGGATTCCTCCTGCACAGGCCAGGAAGAACAAGACCAGCGAAGCGCCGGTTACCGAAGCCATAAATCAAGATCTCCCTTCGGAAACAAGTTCGTTTTTAGTTACAGACTTGCGTCCGGTGGCAACAAGCAGTCCATGCAAGATGGCCAGGGGGGGCGGCGGATTCCCCGGAACTTCAAAATCCACCGGCAACACCGAACTGGCGCCTCCTGCGCACATAAAGCTGCGGCCAAACACTCCGCCTGTAATGGCGCAACTGCCAACAGCCATCACCCGTCTGGTAGTCGGCATGGCCTCCCAGGTCTTGAGCAACGGTCCTCGCATGTTTTCACTCACCGGGCCTACGATGAGCAGAAGATCGGCCGTGCGCGGGGTCGCCGTAAAGAAGAATCCCAGCCGGTGCATGTTGTAGAGAGGATTGTTTAGCTGCTTGACTTCATGCAGGCAGGCGCCGCAATCCCCGGCATCGACCACCATCACATGCATGGATTTGGAAAATGACGAGGGCAGAGTCGCACACTCTGTTTGCTTGGCAGGCAGCCTTGTCCATTCGTACCCGGCATCCCAATTCATCGGCAACGAGATCGACAGGCGGCAACGCTGGCAATGCACACACTTTCCCTGATCCACGAAAGTCGAGCTGCCGTGAGCAATGATCGCGTCAACAGGACAGATGGCCGCAGCGCTCTGAGCCTCGCCTGAAGTTTCAAATTCCGTGTTGACCGGGCGGCCGGGAGAAATGCCGGGAGCCACTTCCGCCTTTCGGGGATAGCCGGTCGATTGAATGCCTCTGCGCAAACCGTGCCAGAACCAAAAGCTCATTCCAGTTCACCTCTACCGATCACATTCGGTCGCGGACAGGCCAAAAGTCGCGAGAATGATCGGAAAATCCTGAAACGCGAAATCCTCGGCCGCCTCATGAAATCCGTGCCAATTGCTGAACGATGGCGTGATCGCGTGGTACCGTTCGACCAAACCTTTTTCATCAAGACTTACCCAGTGCAAAGCCGCGCCTCTTGGCGCCTCAGCCCATCCAAGCGCTGCGCCGGGGTAACCGCCCTCGCAGGGAACACAGATAGCGCCAGGCTCCAGGGCGTCGATCGCCTGGTGGATCAACTTCACTGACTGGGTTGCTTCCGCGAACAACACGCGCAGCCGAGCAAATCCGTCCCCTTCAGTTTCATAAGGAATATCGAACACGTATCCCTCGTAACCCGAATACGGGCAGGCTCCACGGAGGTCGCAATGCTGCGCCGAGGCGCGGCCAATTGGACCCACGAGATTCAGATAGCGTGCGCTCTTACCATCAACGACCCCGACATCTTCGAGACGATCCAGGAAACTGCTGCTGTAACGAAGCCGATTCTCAAGGATGCGCAGATCCTTCTCAGCTTTGTCGACGGACACGAGAAGCTTCCTACATTGCTCCGCGTCAAAGTCGCTGCTTAACCCGCCCGGAACGTTTAACCCGAAGAGATAGCGATGTCCGGTAAAAACACAGGATGCGCGCAGCAATTCTTCCTCGATAATGGCGGCGTGTGCCGTGGAAACTGCCAATGCGGTGGATTCGCAAATGGCGGCAATTGCGCCTGCGTGATGCCTCAATCTCTCCAGTTCCCCAATCAGGATACGGAGGTGCGCGGCCCTCGCCGGCGCCTCGACCGAATGGATTGTTTCAACGGCCTGACAGAATGCGAGCGAGTGTGCAAACGCGGATGTTGCGGCGAAGCGCTCCGCGAGCAACAAGACATCCGAGACGCTGCGGCCTTCGGCAATCTTTTCGACGGCGCGGTAGTTGTAGAAAAGACGCGGTAACGCGCGAATAACGTCTTCCCCAACCGTCTCCAGCAGAAAATGCACTGACTCGCCAAGGCCGCCCTCGTATACCGGTCCCACCGGCATGGCGAACGAACCGGGATCTGCAACGATCAGCTGCGGCTTCCACTCAAGGTCGAGTTGCCGCCCCGGCGCGGGCTCGGTGGCGGAAAATTTCTTTCGCATCGGCTCAATGCCTTCGCACCAGATCTGATCGTGAAGGATAAAGTCGCCCAGCCGCGGATGTCCCTCGAAATGAATCCCGAACATATCTTCCACTTCGCGTTCGTGCCAGTCGGCCGCATTCACTTCGGCAACAATGCTTGGAACGGTGGTTGTCTCGATGGGCAAGGAGAGCAGCACGTCGATCCATCCCGATCCGGGGAGAAGAAACGCATAATGCAGTTGCCACTGGCTGGAGTGCTCTTCGGCAATCATGCCGCCAAACTGACAGCCGCGGTCCAAAAACAGAAATCTGCACAAAGAAGGCAGCGAACTGAGTTGGGCCAGGGAGAGCGTAAGCACATAGCCATGACCAGCCGGCATCGGAGAGACCGCGCTCCCGAAGCGCTCTCCGACAGCGGCGGTCAAATCGCTCAGACCAGTTCTTCCGTCTCCCTCAACATGTGAGGTATAGGCTGCCATTTCAATGTCCTCCCAATTGTTGTGCCGCAAGTGTCAAAAGGGAATGCACTGGTCCGGGAATGTAGACGCCCAGGATAAAGACCGGTATCGCGGCCAGCACTACAGCCGTCCGGCAGCTTAGCGGCACCCGCTCGACCGGCGCAGTTGACTCGGGCTTGCCAAACAACATGCCGTTCACCTGCCGCATAATCGCTACAAACGCAACGACGATAAGAGTTGCGAGAATAGCGACGGCAACATTGTGTCCCGAACGGAGACCCGCGGCGAGAATCGAGAATTCGCTCAGGAATATCGGGAACGGCGGAGCGCCGGCGATAGCCAGCGAGCACAGCAGCAGCGCTCCGCCCACGAACGGCGAAGTTCGGATGAGCCCACGCACCTCGCTGATCTGACGGGTTCCGAGAGTCAGTAACACCATACCTGCCGTATAGAAGCAAAGAGACTTGGTGATGGAATGATTCAGCATCTGGGCAACGGCCCCATAGGCCGCTTCGTGTGTTGCAAAGCCCGCCGCGACAAGGATGATGCCCATATGTTCCACCGTGGAGAAGGCAAACATCCGCTTGTAATCTCTGACCTGCAGAAGCAGAAATGCGGCGATCCCAACAGAGAAGAGGCCGATCACCACCATCCAGTTCCCAATTCGCGCTTCGGGCGATGCCAGGATGATGGCAAGAAGCCGCAGAATCGCGTAAAGGGGTACTGTGGTTTTGATACCCGACAATACAGCGCATATTGGCGTGGGCGCTTGACTATGGGCATCCGGCAGCCAGGTATGCATGGGTGCGAGGCCGACTTTCGTACCGAATCCTACAAACACCAGCAGAAAAGCGAACTTCAGTAGATTGGGCGGCATGGTCGACGACATCGCGCTTAGACCCTGCCAGGTTTCTGCTGTCCCGCCGCCACTGCTGTGGTATGCCCAGTACAGCACCAGGAACCCAAGCAGAGAGATCGGCGCTCCCATAAGTGTCAGGATCGCATATTTCCAGGCGGCCTCGAGCGCACTCGGAGTACCCTCGAACCCCACCAGCAAGATGGCGAAAAGGGTGATCAGCTCCACTCCAACCCAGACCATATTCGGACTGGCGAACGCGGGCACAACAATCAAAGCGAAGGCAAGGAGGTTGTAATTGCAATAAAACCGCCACAACCGCTCTGTTTGCTGGCTGCCATGACGCATGTAGCCGCCGGCAAAGATTGCCGCCAGCGTGCACACGAAGCTGACTAGAAGGACCACCAACGCGCTCAGGCCATCCACTTCGATCCAGCCCGGAATTGCAACGGCGCGTCCGTCCCGAAGAACCTGCCCCGCAGTCATAATCGAGGTGGCGAAGCTGATCGACAGGCAAAATACGGTTATGCCCCAGGCAATCGATCGCAGAGGCTTTACCCAGCAGAGCAACGCTGCAAGGAGCGGAAGCGAGACCGCAACGATCAGCGCCATGGCGGAGGCTCCTCTCTTAGTTCGCTCATTGCTGCCGCTTCGGTCGTTCCCATCGTTTGAGTAATGTTCCGAGTGAGTACGCCAATGACGACAGCGATCAGAACCACATCGATCGCGATTGCCAGTTCTGCAATCAGGGGAAGATCGGGAGCGATTGCGATGCCCGCAAAAAAGGCCCCATTTTCCATGGCGAGGATGCCGATCAACTGGGGGATGGCTTCACGGCGGGCAATCAGGGAGTACGCGCCGATAAGGATCCCGGCCAGGCCAATGGGTAAATTCACGTGGATTACAGGGTCTGGCGTAGTCGCGAGCAGAGGACTGACCAAAAACTCCGCTGCGATGGCCAGCAGCAGAGCGAGCAACAGAGACGAGGGAATGTTGATGACCTGGTTGATCTCCCGGCGTTCATAGAGGTCGCCCGGGAGAGTACGCTTGAGAACCCACGGGATGGCAATGACTTTAGCGGCAATGGTGATCACGCCAAGGGCCAAAAGATGAATGGAACCGCGGTCGAACCCGATCAGGAATGCGGAAGCAGCCAGAAAAGCAGACTGCACGACAAAGAATCGCATTACGCCCTGCACCTGGCGCGTCGCCACCATCCCGAATGCGGTGAGCAGAATCAGCCCTGCGGATAACGCGTTGAGTCCTTCTATCAGCTGTGTCTGAGCGCCGGCCACTGCTACCCTCCTTTTTAGACAGCCGAAGTTGAAAAGATGCTGGCAATCATGGCCGCAACGGAAATAATGAAAGCGGCTCCGAGAAACTCGCTGATGCGGAAAAGGCGCAGTTTGGCCAGCGATGACTCGATGATGACCAGAACCACAGTGAACAGAAGTATCTTGACGAGAATCAGTGGGATTGCAAGCAAAACATGTCCGGGTTGCAGGTCATCGGCTAAGCCCCAGGGTGCAACCAATACATTCAGAAAGATGCAGGTGAGCACCAGGAATTTCATCTGTCCGCCCCACTTCATCAGTGCCGCTCCACGGCCGGAGTATTCCAAGCCCTTGGATTCATCGATCATCGCCAATTCGAAGTGCCCGGTCGGATTGTCCACGGGGATCCTTCCCCCTTCAGCCAGAATCAGCATGAAAAACGCAATCAGCAGGAGGATATGCGCCGGAGAGAAAAAGGCGGCGGGGCTGGCGACCCATTTCTTCTGAACGATGTACGGTATGGTCGATTGCGCCACAAACGATACCGTGAAAAACACAATCATGAACACCGGCTCCGCCAGGAATCCGACCATGCGCGTCCGGCTTGCTCCCATCGGTCCATAAGGGTTGCCGGTATCGACTGCGGCGAGAGCCGCGAAGAATCCGGCCAGCGCGAGGAAGAAACCTCCCGCGAGCATATCCCCCATGAAAGCAAACGCCAGTGGATAATCGGTGAGTACCGGGATCAGGCTCGCAACGAACAAGGGGATCACAAAAACCAGATAGGGAGTGAAGCGGAAAATCCACGTTGTCTCCGAAGAGATGACCTCGTCTTTGTGGAACAGCTTCCAGAGATCCCGGTATGGCTGCAAGATGCTGGGTCCGCGCTTGCTCTGGACATTCTCTTTGAACCGGCTGAGCACACCAGCGTACAAAGGGGCGAAGCCGATCACGAACAGAAGTTGAATGACGTTGTACACGACAGTATGTGCCATCAGAGCGCCTCACCTGATAATGCTGTCACAATTTTCGCTGATATTTCGGGACTGGAAGGAATCGCTACTTGGCTTAGCGATCCGCAGAAAGCCCCATGGAGGCTAAACGACGCTCCGAACCGCGACTTGACGTACCGGAGGATTTGAAGGGGAAGATGTGAAGCGGAATATTGCGGCCCTGGTGTGAGCTTCTGCACAATTTTCTTCACGGCGCGACTCCTCGTCAGAGTAGGAATCATTAGCCGTAAAGGCGGTTATTGGTGGACTTCCATCACCGTATCCGAACTGTTCTGAAAGTATATTGAACCGTTGCCCAGTCCTTGTCAAGACTGGCTGATTGACGGGTTGGCGCCTCCTCTCCACCCGAAACCGGATGGGCGGCAACCCCAGCTGGGGGTTACTGCCTTGGAGGAGAAGATCGTTCAACAGGCTGTGGTTACCGATTCAGCGGGCTATATGACGTTTGCCTTTCGCTCAACATGGAGCGCAGACTGGTGGGGAATGCGGCCGACGCCGCCGGCAAGAACCTCACAATCGTCACCGGCGCGAATCAGGGCGGAAAGTCGAGCATCCTGCGCGGCATAGGTCTGGCGCAAATGATGATGCAATGCGGCATGTTTGTTGGGGCCGAAGCCTTTAATGCCGAACTCTGCACTGCTTTGTTCACTCACTACAGACGGGAAGAAGATGCAACGATGAAGAGCGGAAAGCTCGACGAGGAGCCCGCCAGAATGAGCGAGATCGTAGACCGCATCGCGCCGAATTCGATGCTGCTCTTCAACGAGTCGTTTGCAGCAACAAATGAACGGGAAGGGTCGGAGATTGCGAAGCAGATCGTCCTTGCCATGCTGGAAAAGCACATCAAGATATTCTTCGTGACGCATCTGCATGAATTCGCGCGTGGCCTCTATGACAGAAAGAACGAGGATGCCCTATTCTTGCGCGCCGAAAGAGTGGCCGATGGTACGCGAACTTTCAGGCTGCTCGAAGGTGAGCCGCTGGAGGCGAGTTATGGAGAAGACTTGTATAGCCAGATATTTAGCTTTGATGGGGACGTTCCAGAATAGTCAATCCACCGCAGTGAGTTCAGCCAGTATAGGTTAGGCCGATTTATGTTTTACGTCTGACGGTGGAGTCCTGCATGGATCCAGACTCTCCCCATTCTGGAAGATCGGGAGATCGAGGAGCTATCGAGCTTTTCTTCGCGGCGTCTGCAAGAAACCGGTTTGCGCTCCCGCTCATTGCATCTAACAAGGCGATTGAACGCGAATCCCGCGGGAGACCCAATGCTTCCACCCCAGCCTTCTGCACAAAAAGGTCCGGATCATGCTCCGCCATGTGCATCAAGCAGGGAACAGCCGCGTGAATCCTGTTTTCGCCGATGAGCCAGCAAATGCGAGCCCTCGCTTCCGGCAAGGGGTGCGCCAATGCGGCAACGAGCTTTTCTTCGTAGGATCGAGGGTCCGCGCCCTGGCCGGTTCCACAGTGCGGACATAGATCGGTCTTTGTGTCGATCTCCGTCCAGCAATGTGTAGAATAGGCGATCACGGAACTACCCCTTAATCCTCGGCAGTGACGGCCAATTGAGGTACTCTCTCCAGCTTGGAACTCCGCATGAACGGGATTAGCCGAGTGCCGAAACGTCCCGTTCTATTCGGTTGAGCCGTTCAACTGCCGACTGTACGGCGGGAAATCCTTCTTCTTTGACTTTGCGCGCCCGGTCAAGCGCCTGTTCTGCAACCCGGCTGATTTCATGCAGCAGCTTGCGGATTTCAGCCTCCAAGTGCGCGCGGCTATCCTGAATGCGATTGAGAACATCGTTTTGTACGCGCGAACTGTTCACTTCCAACAGATGCCGCAGAAATTCTCGAGCATCGTTCGCGATAAGTTTGCGTCCAGCCACAAGCGGCAAAAAAATGTCAGCGAGCCAGCGCAGCGGTGATGGGGGTTGCGCAGTTCCGATGAAGTCCTCGAAAATGAACGTGGAACGCACGCGCAAGCCCTTCTCCGGATCGAGCGCATGGGGCATCCGCGTCAGTTCGCCAAGGCCCGCACCGGCGAGCTTTTTCAGAAAGTTGTTTCCCATCTCCACAAATCGAAGGGCCACCGCGCGATATTGGCGCTCGCCCTCTTCCTGCTCAGGTTTGAGCCAAGGCACAACGTTGCGGCGCGAGATCTCCTGGGCGAGGTGCATCACTCGGCGCCGATAGTGTGGGCCAAAGCCGAGGGGCACGGATGGTAGCTCCTCACTAAATTCTGTTTCAGATTCCGTCCACGCGGATTGGAAGAACCGCTTGTGCCTTTCACCGAAGAGGTCTGAAATCCGGTGCAGCTCCGCCATAAAGAGGTAATCCAGCTCGTGCATTGAGCGCTCAGCCTCGTTGATGGTTTCCCTCATGAGCTCGATGCGCCGTTCGGATTCTTCGATGGGCCGCTGGAGCGCATCTCGGTCCTCACTGATGATAGCAAGCAGTTGCTCGCTTAGGCGCTGGAGGCCCCGGTGGCAAGCGGCGCGAACGAGATTTGTGCCCGAGTCTTCAACGAGGTGATGCAAACTCGCCAGTAGTCTTTCCCAATCCCGCAACGGCCCGCTGTTTTCCATCCGTTCGGCGGCACTCACCTCAAGAACCTCGCCCATCGGGCGATGCAGCCTCTTTTCCAGGATTTCGCGCGTGAACTTAACCGCTGCCGCACGCTCCGGATCGGTGGTGCGGTCGGCCTTGTTGATCACCAGGATTAAATCCTGAACTTGCTTGCCAACTTCTTCCACCAGCGCCAACTCCTCGCCCGCAATCGGCGGATCGGCTCCGACCACCACCAATGCTGCATCAATGTGAGGAATGAACGCCTGCGTGGTTGCCGTATTTCCAGTGAAGACCGAACCCAAACCCGGCGTATCCACAAAACACATGCCGGAGGACAACAAGGGGCTGGGCACGAACACTTCCGCGCCGTCCACGGCCTTTTTGTTTTCGGGGTTGAGTTCTTCGGTCACGTACTCCTTCAAGTCGGTCAGGTCAACGTCTCGCCAGGCCCCGTCCCGCATACGAACGCGCGCGCGAGGTTCGTCACCATACCGAATCACGGTAGGCACCGCAGTGACCGGAACAAACCCGGTCGGAACAACTGCGTGGCCGACCAGAGCATTCAGCAGGGTGGATTTACCTCGCTTGAACTGACCAATACAAGCTACATAGAAACGTCCTTCGGAAACCCGCGCTGCGAGCTCACGTGCTTCCTCGGCGACAGGCTCAGCCCCAAGTTCCTGAGCCAGTCTGCCGAGTCGCAACAGACGGGAGGCGCCATCCATACACACGGATGTCTCAGTCGGAAGGCTGCCGTAATCTTGCACTGTCGAAGTGCTGCTATATTCCTGCATCTGTTATCACCCTTACGACCGAATACCTTCGAACGCGATGAAAAAGTACCTCTGCAAGCCTATGCCTCCCTCTCGATGGTTTCACTTTTGTCGGAGTTCTCGTGTGCTTGCCAGTTTCTCAGCAGAGCCAGGTCCTGTTCGAGCTGAGGTAAGTCAATGGTGTCATTGGAAGTTCCTGCGAGCCTTGTCGCCATCGCGCAGTTCGACAGCTTCGCGCTTGCCTGTCGATGCGCCGGATGGAACCTTCGCTGCCGCCTTCACTCCATTTGACAGGGTTGCCGTGACTGCCACGGTCGGATTCCCTCGGGAATCGAGGATTTCCAGGGCTTCAAGTTTTGCAATTTCAGACATGATGATTACGCTTTCCCGGCCGTGAGGCCGCTAGGTCTCTGACCGGATGAAATGGTGCTATGGGGGGTGCGAGCGCGGGCTGGGAAGCCCGCGCTACACTTTTTACTGGTACATAACCAGACGGTCAGAGACCTCGTTGTGAGGACTTCGATAAGGTGGTGGTGAACGGTATCGGAGGCAAGCATCGGCAGAATGATCGACCCTGTGCATTGCCGTTTACATGGATTCACGATCTTCATAGCAAGACCTCCCAATCAATGGACAATCATTACTGGACAATGAGCATACCTCAGAACGCGTTCCGAGTTCGAGCCCAACATCAAGCGATGAAGGATGGTGTGGCTAATGGGATGCCGAGAAAGATTCTGAGACTGCCGATTGTATTGGATCGCACTGGCCTTTCACGCGGTACCCTGCGCGCGCCACGATCCTGAATCGCGTTGGCCATCGCCACCAATTCCGGCGCTTCGATCTCGGCAATCGGCCGCGCTCCGAGGCAGGGCAGAATATCGGATGTCTTGGGATGTTCTTGGAAGGGGTCTTGGCGGAGGGAGAGGGATTCGAACCCCCGGTGCCCTTTCAGGCACAACGGTTTTCAAGACCGCCGGTATCAACCGCTCACCCATCCCTCCGCTTTGGGGGACTGTCTTCGATTGTACGGCCAAAAGGGCACTTCAGGCAGGGATTGCCATGGAGCGGACCTGGGGGACGGCGGCTGGCCTGCGGGGAGGATTTCAATATCTGGGAAGGCGCGATGGTTCTGGAAATGCGCAGAGGGGACTCGTCGAGGGCGTGCGCAGACAAAAAGATCGCTAACACTATTGAAATCATGGCGCAAAAAGCGGGGAGGGGTGTTAGAACAGATGGTAATGGTCAGGCGAACAAAACAAGGGACCGAGCCGGCGCCGGGGCAACCGATCAGCCTGCGGACGCTGGGGGAGTATCTGAACCTGTCGCCGGCTACCATCTCGCTCGTTCTGAACAATGCACCCGGTGTTCGCTCGATCCCTCAGGAGACCCGTGACCGGGTGACCGAGGCGGCGGCAAAGTTCGACTACCGGCCCAGCTTCTATGCGCGGTCGCTCCGCAAGCGGCAGACTTTCTCAATTGGCGTGCTGATTCCGGATTTGAACGACAACTATGCGGCGCAGGTGCTGACCGGGATGGAGGAATTCCTCATCGAGGAGGGCTACTTTTACCTGACCGCCAGCCATCGGCGCAAGCCGGACCTGATTGAGGAGTATCCGCGCCTGCTGATGGACCGCAGCGTGGAAGGGTTCATCGTGATCGACACGCTGCTGGAGCACAGCTTGAAGCTGCCGGTTGTGGCGGTGGCGGGACACCGCAAGATTGAGGGAGTCACCAACGTGGTTCTGGATCAACGGCGGGCGGCGGAGTTGTCGCTGCGCCACCTCTACCAGTTGGGGCACCGGAAGATTGCATTCATGCGTGGCGGCAGCCACAGCTCCGACGCCGATGAGCGGTGGGAGTGCCAGATGGCGGTGGCCCGAGAGTTGAAGCTTGAGGTGCCGGCCGAAATGACAGCGCAGATCCAGTTGCGGGTTTCAACGCCGGAGATGGGCTTTGGGCCGGCGAATGAATTGTTCAATCGCGGCACGGACTTTACGGCGATGGTCTGCTACAACGACGTGTCTGCAATCGGAGCGATCCGGGCACTCATGGACCATGGTTTGCGCGTGCCGGAGGACGTTTCCGTGGTGGGTTTTGACGATATCCAGGCGGCGGCGTACCACAACCCCAGCCTGACCACCATACGCCAGCCGCTGCAACATATGGGAGTGGTGGCGGCGCGCATCCTGCTGCAACGGATTCGCGGTCAGGCGACGTTTCCGGATGCGGTGCCGATTCTGCCCGAATTGGTGATTCGCGAGTCGACCTGTCCGCCCAATCCGCGGCGCGGTCGCGGCAAGCGAGGCTGACGGCCAGTGACGGTCCCGTCGGGAGCGATCAAAAACAAGCGCTGAGGAATGACACGGGGGAGCCATCGCGGGCTCCCCTTGGTGTTGTTGGCGATGCGGCCGAGTTACTTCTTGCCTTCGAGTTCGTCGGCCAGGGCATCGGCGCCGTAGAGCTTGCGCAGGCCTTCGATCATGGCGGCGGAATGAACTGCAACGGCGCGGTTCTTGGTTCCGTCATAGACAAAATCTCCGGCCAGCGACTCGATGTTGCCGTCGAAGATCAAGCCGACAAGTTCGCCGTCGCGATTGACGACGGGCGAACCGGAGTTGCCGCCGATGATGTCGCCGGTGGAAACAAAGTCGAAGGGCGTGGAGAGGTCGAGCTTGCCGAGGCCGGCCGCTTCTTTGGGCGTCAGGTCGAAGGGCGGTTTGCTGCTGAAGCTGGCCGCGCGGTCGTAGAGCCCGTAGAAGGTGGTGAAGGGCGGAGCGATGGTGCCGTTGTAGGGGAATCCCTTCACAGAGCCATAGCTGAGGCGCAGGGTGAAGGTGGCGTCGGGATAGGCGTCCTTTCCGTAGACCAGGAAGCGGGCTTTGCCGATCTTTTCGCCAGCGGGGGTAAGGACGCTTGAGATGGTGTCACGGAGGCGCCGGTTGGTGGCGCGCACG
>Ga0182013_10002020_pt1 | contig 27010 bp, 26 predicted proteins | sample 612S2MmetaG_FD_120487 | JGI IMG/M metagenome (GOLD analysis project Ga0182013, IMG submission 120487) | Permafrost microbial communities from Stordalen Mire, Sweden - 612S2M metaG | ecosystem: Environmental > Terrestrial > Soil > Wetlands > Permafrost | place: Sweden: Stordalen | collected...
CCAAGCCATTGCTGGCGAAGGCAGCCCACGTCATCGAGCTGACCACCTACAACAGCCGTCAGCCTCACCTTCACCTGGAGCCGGATTGCGGCGAAGCTTTCATTGAAGAAGACGGTACTCTGACCATCCTCTCCAAGAGCATCGGCCTGCACCTGCACCATGCCATGATTTGCCCAGGCATCGGTGTTCCTCCCGAGAAGCTGCGCATCATCCAGAACCCCACCGGCGGCACCTTCGGCTACAAGTTCAGCCCGACGATCGAAGGCCTGCTGGGCGTAGCTTGCCTGGCCACCGGCGGTCGCCCGGTTTCCCTGGTTTTCGACCAGTTCCAGAACATCACCTACACCGGCAAGCGCTCGCCCGCCGAGATCCACGCCAAGTGGGGATTCGACAAGGACGGCAAGATCATCGCCCTTGAATATGACTGGTGGCTGGATCACGGCCCGTACTCCGAGTTCGGCGACTTGGTGACCTGCCGCCAGGCTCAGTTCATGGGCGCCGGCTACGACGTTCGCAACATTCGTGCCAAGGGCTACACGGTTGCCACCAACCACGCCTGGGGTTCGGCCTTCCGCGGTTATGGCTCTCCGCAGGCCTTCCTCAACGGCGAAATCGCCATGGACATGGCGGCGGAAAAGCTGGGCATCGATCCTCTCGAGCTGCGCTTGAGGAACTGCTACAAGGAAGGCACGGGCTGCACCACTCCGACCGGCCAGGTTCCTGAAGTCTTCGTCATGGACAAGCTGCTCAAGAAGATCCAGCCGGCATGGGAAGAGGCGAAGAAGCGCAAGGCCGCCTACAATGTTCCGGGCAAGGCTTATGGCATCGGCCTCTCCCTGGGTATCTACGGCAGCGGCCTGGATGGTCCGGATGCCTCCGAGGCGGCGGCTGAGCTGCTTCCCAATGGCGACGTGAGGATCTACGACGCCTGGCAGGATCATGGCCAGGGTTCGGATCTCGGCACGCTCACCTTTGCTCACGAGGCGCTGCGCCCGCTGGGCATCAAGCCCTCGCAGATCCAGTTGGACCTGAACGATACGCGCAACCCGAACTCCGGTCCTTCCGGCGGTAGCCGTTCGAACGTGTTCACTGGCAACGCCATCACGGTGGCCTGCCGGCTGCTGGTGGATGCGCTGAAGAAGCCCGATGGCACCTATCGCACTTACGCCGAAGCAAAGGCGGAGAATCTTCCGCTGCGTTACGACGGCAAGTGGTGTGCTACCGCTCAGACGGCTTGCAGTGAGAGCACCGGACAGGGCGATCCGTTCCCGGTCTACATGTACGGAACCTTCGTCGTTGAAGTCGAAGTGGACGTGAAGAGCTACAAGACTAAGTGCGTGGCGATCACATCGTGCATGGATGTAGGCACGATCATCAACCGCATCACGGTTGATGGTCAGAACTATGGCGGCATCACGCAGGCCATGGGCCTCGGTTTAACCGAGGACTTCGATGACCTCAAGGTGCACACCACCCTGGCCAAGTGCGGCATCCCGTACCCGAACGATGTTCCCGATCACTTCGATCTCTCGTACATCGAGACTCCTCGTCCATTGGGACTTCTGGGACAGGCTGGCACCGGCGAAGTCTCGCTGACGGCCCTTCACCCGGCGTGCTCGAACGCCATTTACAGCGCAGTCGGCGCTCGTGTCTTCCGGGTTCCCGCGATTCCTGAAAGAATCAAGGCGGCCTTGGAGGCGAAGAAGTAGTAGTTCGACTGCTTAACAACACAGAACGAAAACCAGGGGCGAACGGAGGCAACTCCGTTCGCCTCCGGTTCGAGCAAGCTATACTGTCTTCCGGGATCACCGAACCTTCGAGGCATAAGCAATGTTGATGGACCGTCAGCGAGTACGGGACCGTGAGAATCAGTGTATTCAGGAGCAGCCTCCTACCTGCACGGCCACTTGTCCGATTCACGTCGATGCGCGAGGCATGATTGCGAGCATTCGCAAAAAGGATTTTTCCGCGGCCTTCGCGATTTTAAACAGATTTGTTCCTTATCCCCGCATCATCAGCCGCATCTGCGAGCATCCCTGCCAGGGCGAATGCAAGCGCAATGAGGTCGGAGAAACGATCCAGATCAACGCGCTGGAGCGGGCCGCTGTTGACTACTCCACCAAGCGCGCCAGCGGCATTACCTTTTCATCCAGGAAGACCCAGCGCATTGCGATTGTCGGCTCCGGCCTGAGCAGCCTGACGGTGGCCTTCGATCTGGCAACAAAGGGCTTTTCTGTCGTCCTCTTCGAGGCCGCGGACCGGCTTGCCGGACGCTTGCGCGAGTTGGGCGAAGAGCGTCTTCCGCAGCAGGCAATCGACGACGATCTGGCCGTGCTGAAGGATCTGAGCGTCGAGGTGCGGCTGAATGCGCGCGTCGGTGAAGGCGCGGATGCGGCGGCGAGCCTCAGCGCGCTGACCGAAGAGTTCGATGCTGTCTATCTGGGCGCGGGGCCGGATGGCGCAGCCTCCTTTGCGCACGAACTGGCGCTCAACGAGGGCGGCCGCATTGCCATTGACTCGCTGACCTTCGCCACCAGCAATCCCAAGGTCTTCGCCGGCGGCTCGCAGCGCTACGCCCCAGCCGCATTTTCTGCCATTACCTCGATGTACGACGGCCGCTATGCCGTTCTTTCCATCGAGCGCCTCTTTCAGAAAGCCTCTCTGAGCGCCAACCGCGACCAGCAGGGCGCCTTTGCGACGAAGCTTTTCACCAGCCTCAAGGGCATTGCGCCCGCCGGCGCCACTCTCATGGCCGTCCCTGAGCAAGGCTACAGCCGGGAAGAGGCCATCGCCGAGGCGGAACGATGCATCCACTGCGAATGCCTTGAATGCGTAAAGGTTTGCGAGTACCTGGCCGCCTTTAAATCCTATCCCAAACGTTATATTCGCGAGCTTTACAACAATTACTGCATTGTGCTGGGCGTGCACATGGCCAACAAGCTGCTGAACTCCTGCGCGGAGTGCGGGCTCTGCGGGACGGTGTGCCCAGAGAAGCTCGATATGGGCGACTATATCCGGTACACGCGGCAGGCCACGGTCGAAATCGACAAGATGCCGCCTTCCGTACACGCCTTCGCGCTGCGCGACATGGCCTTCAGCACCGGCGAGCAGTTTGCGCTGGCCCGCCATCAGCCCGGCCACGACGCCAGCCGTTACGTCTTCTACCCCGGCTGCCAGTTGAGCGCCTCCTCCCCCAACCAGGTCTTCCGGCTCTATGAGCATCTGCAGCAAAAACTGGAGGGCGGCGTGGGCCTGATGCTGGGCTGCTGCGGCGCGCCGGCCGACTGGTCGGGACGCGAGAATCTCTTCAAGGAGACGATTGCGGCGGTTCAGAAACAGTGGCAGGGCCTGGGATCGCCGCAGGTCATCACCGCCTGCTCCAGTTGCTACCGGGCCTTCAAGAACTTTGCGCCCACGATGCCGATCGAGTCGTTATGGACGGTGCTCGATCAGGTTGGGCTGCCGGCCTCCGCCACGCCGCGCGCGGCCAAGACTGTGGCCATTCACGACGCCTGCGCCACGCGGCATGATAACGGCGTTCAGGATAGCGTGCGCCACCTGCTGGAAAAGCTCGGCGTGCAGGTCACGGAGCTGGAAGACAACCGCAGCCTCACGACCTGTTGCGGTTATGGCGGCCTGATGTCCTTCGGCAATCCCGAAGTGGCGGAGAAGGTCATTGATCGTCGCGTGCAAGAAAGCGAAGCCGACTATCTGACCTATTGCGCCATGTGCCGGGACAACTTTGCGGGCAAAGGCAAGCGCTCCTACCATTTGTTAGATCTTATCTGCGGCGATGAGGATGATCCGGCGCGCAAGGGGCCCGGCTACTCGCAGCGCCATGAAAACCGCGCCAAGCTGAAGACCCGGCTGCTGCGGGAGATGTGGGGGGAGAACGTGGTCGAGGAAAAAGAGCCCTATGAACTGATCATCACTCCAGAGGTGGCCCAACTGATGGAGAAGCGCATGATCATGGTCGAGGATATGCGCAAGGTAATCGCGCACGCCGAGTCAACAGGCGAGAAGATCCTCGATACCACGACCGGCAGATTCCTGGCGGCGTTCCGGCCAGTCAGCGTGACGTACTGGGTGGAGTACTCCGTCGAGGGGACAAAAATCGTGGCTTATGACGTTTACAGCCACAGGATGGAAGTCCGCTAAGATGGCCTATAAAGTGATTGAGCCGGAGACGCGCAAGCTGGTTTGTAACAAGTGCCAGCAGGAACTGGTATTGGCAGAGGCAGAGGCCTCGTATCTCGGCGCCAAATTTGAGATTGAGCTGATGAAATGCCCCAAATGCGGGCTGGTGTATGTTCCTGGGTCGCTGGCCACGGGGAAGATGGAGCAGGTGGAACTGTCGCGCGAGGACAAGTAATGCCAGCCGGCGCGTGTACCGCCAGCCGGCTTTACGAAAGCGGGATGCTGGAGAAAGCTGCGGGGGGCGTGATGCGCCCCGGAGGCCTGGAGCTGACTGCGCGGGCAATGGATTACTGCGCCTTTGCCGCCGGGGCCAATCTTGTCGATGTGGGCTGCGGCGCGGGCCTCACGGTCGAGTTTTTGCGCGAGGCTTATGGCTTGAATGCCATGGGCTTCGATTCTTCGTCGGTCATCGTCGAGCGTGGTTTGCATCGCAACCCTCAGCTTCCGCTCCGGCAAGCCAGCGGTGAAAACCTGCCCTTGGCCGACGGTGCGATGGACGGCGTGCTCGTGGAATGCGTTTTGTCGGCCATGGCGGACAAGCAGAGGGCGATGGCCGAGTTCAATCGCGTACTTGGCCTTGGTGGAAGGCTCATCGTCACCGACCTTTACGCTCGACAGTCCGCGGTAACGAGCGAGATGGGGCTGCCCGCGACCTCCTGCCTGGCCGGAATGAAGACGCGGGAGCAGTTAGGCTTGCTGTTGAAGGAGGCCGGCTTCAGCATTGAAGTGTGGAAAGATCACACGCCGAAGCTGAGCGAGTTTGTTATTCGCATGATCATGGAGCATGGTTCGATGCAGCCGTTCTGGGAGTGCCAGAACAGCGACGCACGCCTGGTTCAGGGCGCCATCAAGGCATCGAAACCGGGCTACTTTCTGTTGATCGCCAGGAAAACGCGAGAGTTTGCAGAGGGAGATTCGCATGAGTGGTGATGTGTCCTTGCGCATGATGGAGCTGTCCATGCAGGGCTTCGGTTGTAGCCAGATCATGATGATTCTGGCGCTGGAAGCCCAGGGCAGAAGCAATCCCGAGCTGGTGCGGGCGGTCTCGGGTTTGCAGGGCGGACTGGGTTTTTGCGGGAAGAATTGCGGTTCGCTGACCGCCGGCTGCTGCCTGCTCGCTCTTTACGCCGGTAGAGGCACCGTCGAAGAGGTCGAGGACAGCCGTATGCTGGAGATGATCCGCACTCTTGTCGAGTGGTTTGAGAACGATTGCACCAGCAAGTACGGTGGCATTGACTGCGCGGCGATTCTGCAGGGCGACCCTCGCAACCAGATTGCGCGCTGCCCAGGAATCATCATGGAGACCATGGGCAAGGTGCAGAAGATCCTGGCGGAAAATGGGATCGACTTCAATCAGGATCCGCACCGCGCCGAGTAGGCCGGGAAGACGAAGGCCGGAAACGCGGGCTGAAAGACGCAAGTTGGAAATGCGCCCTGGGAGACGTTACTCAGGAGGCGTTGGCTTGCAGACGTAGACCCGGCAAGCGCAGGCCTGGAGCGGCTCTCCCCTTTGTGCGCCCTTGCCCAAGCCCGCCGCGGCAGCCGGGCCTTATTCTATAGTCAGCGGTAAAAGTGCCTTAGAGACAATGGGATGCGCGTATGAAGCAAAAAATAGCCGCGGTCATTCTGGCGGGAGGTTATTCGTCGCGAATGCAGCAGTTCAAGCCGCTGCTGCCCCTGCACGGCTCTATGGTCATCGCGAGCGTCATCAGAAACTTCCAGAAGGCTGGAATCGATGCGATTACCGTGGTTGCTGGCCACAACGCCGAGGCGCTGCTGCGCGGCGTGGAGGGGCTGGGCGTGCGGGTAGTCTTCAACGCGCGGTTTGCCGAGGGAATGTACTCGTCGGTCGTCGCCGGAGTGGGCTCGCTGGTTGCGGATTCCGGAGCGGGCGTGGACGCCTGCCTGCTGATTCCCGCCGATATGCCGCTGGTGCGTTGCAGCACGGTGACGCGCCTCTGCGAGGCCCTTTACCGCTCCGGCGCGCCGGTGGTCTACCCCGTCTTCCAGCAGCGGCGCGGACATCCGGTCGTGATCTCCTCCCGGCTCTTCCCGGCCATCCTCTCCGGCGATGGGACCGGTGGTTTGCACGCGCTGCTAGCCCAATTTGATGGCGAGGCGCACCGAGAGAGCGTTCTGGACGAGGGAATCCTCATCGATTTGGACACCCCCGCCGATTACCAGAAGGCCAAGGAGGAGTTCGGGCAGCGCGAGATTCCCACTCCAAACGAGTGCCAGGCGACTCTGGAGGAGATCAAGACGCCGCCCAATGTCACCGGTCATGGCCGCCGGGTGGCCGAGGTCGCCGAGAAGCTTTCGCTCCGCCTGAACGCGGCTGGCTTGCAATTGAATGTGGCCCTGGTGAGAGCCGCCGCTCTTTTGCACGACGTGGCGAAAGGCCAGCCGGGCCACGCGGAGGCCGGAGCGCGGATCCTGGCCGAGTTGGGCTTTGCTGAAGTGGGCCGGGTCGCCGGATCGCACATGGATTATGAATTCCCAGAGGGCGCGGCCCTGGATGAAGCGGCGATCGTCTACCTGGCCGATAAGCTGGTCCAGGGCAATCACATCGTGCCGTTAGCCGTGCGCTTTGAACTGAAGTTTGCCGCCGCCGGCGCCATGCTGCCCTTCGTCCAGAAACGATGGAAGACGGCCGAGCGGCTGGCGGAGGCCGTCGAGCGGCTGACAGGGGCCGATCTGCTCGAAATTGTCTCGCCCAGAAACAACCTTTCCGTCGCGGTGGTGGCAGATGCGCCCACAGAATGAACGGCTTGTGCTCGGCACGACGGAAAGCCTGTGCCCTCAATGCCTGAAGCGCATTCCCGCCGAGCGGGTCGCGGAAGGCGAGGAGGTCTACCTGGAGAAGCGCTGCGCCGAGCACGGCCACTTCCGCACCATCATCTGGCGCGGCCCTCCATCGTATGAAGCCTGGGCAGAACCCGCAGCCGAAAAGCGGCCCTCCCCGCCCAGCCGGCATCCCGTGCCCCTCGACCGTGGCTGCCCCTTCGATTGCGGCCTCTGTTCGGAGCATCGCCAGCCGAGCTGCTGCGTCGTCATGGAGGTCACCAAACGCTGCGATCTGCGCTGCTCCATCTGTTTTGCCGGGGCCGGCGCGGAGACGGCGGACCCGGATCTGCGCACCATCGAGAGCTGGTTCCAGCGGCTGCTGGCCAGCAATGGCCCCTGCAACATTCAGCTCTCCGGCGGCGAACCCACGCTGCGCGACGACCTGCCGGAGATCATCGCGCTGGGGCGCTCGCTGGGCTTCAGCTACTTTCAACTGAACACCAATGGCCTGCGGCTGGCGCGCGATCCGGGCTATCTGCGCCGCCTGAAAGAGGCCGGGGTGAGCTGCGTTTTTTTGCAATTTGACGGCACGGATGACGCCATCAATCAGCAGATTCGCGGCGCGGCCCTGCTCGAAGTGAAGACCAGGGCCATCGCTCATTGCGCCGCCGTGCATCTGGGAGTTGTGCTGGTGCCAACGCTGATTCCCGGCGTCAACACTGAGGAAATCGGCCGCATTCTCGACTATGCGCTGGCCCGCGTGCCAGCCGTCCGCGGCGTGCACTTTCAGCCGGTCAGCTACTTTGGCCGCTACCCCGAGCCGCCGCGCGACGCCGACCGCATCACGATTCCCGAGGTGATGAGCCAGATCGAGCGGCAAACCGGCGGCAGAATCAAAGCGGCGGAGTTTCGCCCGCCGGCGGCCGAGAACCCCTACTGCTCCTTCCACGCCAATTTCATTCTCACGCCCGATGGAGCCTTGCAGCCGGCGGCGAAGGCGGCACAATCCGGCTGCTGCGGCTCCACAGCGGCCTCTGACGAGAGCCGGCCGCTGGTGCAGATCGGCAGCCTTGGGGCCGAAACCGCGGCCCAGGCCAGCCGAAAGGCGCAGCAGTACGTGGCCCTGCGCTGGACCCTGCCCAATGCCGAAGCCAGCGGCGAATCCACCCCCTCCTCAGCCACGCCCGACTCCTCGGCGATGATGAAGATCGACAGCCTGGACGCCTTTCTGGAGCAATCCCGCCAGCGTTCCTTCTGCGTCTCCGGCATGGCCTTCCAGGACGCCTGGAATGTCGATCTGGAGCGCCTGCGCCAGTGCTTCATTCACGTCGTCGGCCCGCATCCGGGGATTGTGCCCTTCTGCGCCTACAACATGACCAGCATGATGGGCGACGCGCTTTATCGCGGGAGGTGACCGATGCCAGCGCCGGCCCTCAAACGAACTCCGCTGGAAGCCTGGATCGCAGGCAAGATCGCGGGCAAGATTGCCGCCTCCCCGTCGCTACCGTTGCGCCCCGAAGAGCTGGCCGCCTATCAATTGCAAAAACTGCGCGAAACCATCGATTACGCTGCCCGGCACAGCCCTTTTTACCGGCAAAAGCTCAGAAATTTCGCTCTTGCGGAGTTGCACTCCCTTTCCGACCTAGCGCGCCTTCCCTTCACCACCAGCGAGGAGCTGCGCGACCAAAACCCGCGCTTTCTCTCGGTCTCGCAGGACGAGATCAGCCGCGTGGTGACCCTGAGCAGCTCCGGAACCACCGGCAGGCCGAAGCGGGTCTTCTTCACCGCCGATGACCAGCAACTAGCCGTCGATTTCTTTCAGTGCGGCACCAAAAATCTTGCCGCTCCGGGCGACCCGGTGATGGTTCTGCTGCCGTGGAAGACGCCAGGCAGCATCGGCGATCTACTGACCGAGGGAATCTCCCGCTCCGGCGCCGTGCCCGTTCGCCACGGAATGATCAGCGGCCTCGCTGAGGCGCTGGAGAGGCTGACGGCGGGGAAAATTCGCTCCGTTATCGGCCTTCCCGTGCAGGTCTTCGCCCTGGCCCGCTACGCCGAGGCCATGGGAGCATCTCCGAGTCTCAGGAGCGTCGCGCTGGTCTCCGATCACGTGCCCGCCTGCATCGTCGCCGAGATCGAAAGGCTCTGGCATTGCGAGCTCTTCCAGCATTACGGAGCCACCGAGATGGGCCTGGGCGGGGGCGTCGATTGCCAGGCTCACACCGGCTACCATCTGCGCGAGGCCGACCTTTACTTCGAGATCATCGACCCCCAAAGCGGCCAGCCCGTCCCGGCCGGCGAGACCGGCGAAGTCGTCTTCACCACCCTCACGCGCCGCGGAATGCCGCTGATCCGCTACCGCACAGGCGACCTCTCCCGGATGCTCACCGCGCCCTGCGCCTGCGGTTCCCTGCTCCGCCGTTTGCAGCCCCTCAAGTCGCGCGACTCGATCCACCTGGGGCCGCCCGGCGAGCCCGGAAGCTCACTCACCATGGCCATGCTCGACGAGGCGCTTTTCCCCGTGCCGGGCGTGATCGACTTCGAGGCCACGCTCCACCGCGGCGCGGGCGCGGCCACGCTGACCATCGCGGCCCAGTCGGTTTATGGCCCTGGCGCTGGCCCAGCGCGCCCCCTGGAGCAGGCGCTGCGCAAGGCTCTCGGGAGCGTAAATGCGATAGACTGTGAGCATAGGGCTGGAAGGCTTGCCGTCCAAATCGGCGCTCGCCATGGGGTTTCCGTCTTGCAGCCGCGCGCGGAGAAACGAATGATTACGGAAGCAGGCTAATGGAGAACCGGGTAATCTATCTCATCCGCCACGGCAAGATTCAGCTAGAGGACGACCAGCGCCGCTACATCGGCCAGGCTGACCTTCCCCTGACCGAGGAAGGCGTCAAGCAGGCTCGCCACTTGCAGAAGAGGTTCGAACACGCCGAGATCTGCGCCATCTATTGCAGCGATCTGGGGCGTTCGATTCACACCGCCAAGACCATCGCCGGCGCGCGCGATCTGCCCATTGTGCCGCGCCGGGATCTGCGCGAGGTCAGCATGGGCGAGTGGGAGGGCTGCACCTTCGGCGACATAGCGCGGCGCTTTCCCGAGGAGTTCAAGGCGCGCGGCGGCGACATCGTTTCCTATCGCGTGCCGGGCGGCGAAAGCTTTGCCGATTGCAGTCAGCGCGTGGTGGCCGCGCTCGAGGATATTCTGGCCACGACCTCCGGCAACCTGGTGATCACCGGCCATGCCGGCGTCAACCGGCTGCTGCTCTGCCACATGCTGGGAATGCCGCCCGAGAATCTCTTCCGCATCGCGCAGGATTACGGCTGCCTGAATGTGATTCAGTGCGGCAACGGCGGCTACCAGATCAAGCTGATGAACGGCAGCGGCCGCAGCGGACGCCGGTAGAGCAGTTTCACAGCTTCACAGTTTGCGTGAATCCGTGCGGGAGGCGTTAAAAACTCTTTTATTTTGAATGATTTAGATGAGGCTCCACAGTATCACAGGCAAAAACAGAAAAACCACCTGCGGTGGGGCCAATCTTCCCCTTCGATGGCTTCCCCGTTCGATGAGGAGCTTCCATCTACCAGTCTGCGCCATCGAAGGGTTATTCCCTGCACAAGGTTTTTTGGGAGGCGCAATCCGTTGTTGCCCGCTGGGACGAGGCTCGCGGTCTCCCATTCTTGAATCAAAAAGCTAATCAAGGATGGGGCACCCGGCCTTCCCCTGTTTCCGCTTTGGTAGACTCAGCCGCTGCCGTATCGAGCTGCTCGGAGTGCTTCAGGGCTTCCCGAGAGAGCTCGTAAGCCTGCTTGCTGAGTTCGTGAGCGGTTAGATGATCTGCTTTGCCGTGGGCGACAGCTGCGGCGGCGTGGGCGTGGGATGCCAGATTGTGAAGTTCTGCGGCTTGATCGTGCGAACTCTGAGGCATAATGTTCTCCTTCCCTATTCGATGCAAACCGTCAGGCCAGGATCGACAAAAATCTCCTCGTTCATGTTCAGATGGATTCTCTCCATCCACTCCTGATTGGTTTCCATCAGCAGCGCTATACCAGGCGCAGCAGCAATTGTTCGTAGGGGAAGGCGCGAACCACGCGGGTTGGATAGGCAGAGAAGCAGGTCCTTCGACTACGCTGCGCTTCGCTCAGGATGACAAGTGTTGTGGGTCAGAAAAGTGGAGAAGCAGGTCCTTCGACTTCGCTGCGCTCCGCTCAGGACGACAAGTGTAGTGGGCTGGAAAGAGTGGGGCCACGCGCCCAAAACCCGGCCCTGGCGATTATTCTGAAAGGTGACGACTACGCCAGACACTGCCCCCCTCGAAACCCCGCCTCGGAAGAGTTTCCTCCGGTCCTTTCTGCAATGGCTTGGCCTGGCCGCGGTGATTCTTTGGTCGCTGGCCGCGCTGACCCTGGTGGCCGCGCGGTGGATCGACCCTCCGACGACCGCCGTGCACGTCGAGCGCCGCTTGCAGGCCTGGATCCACCGCCAGCCCTATCGCGAACGCTACAAATTCGTTCCCCTCAGCCAGATCTCGCCCCATCTCGAACACGCCGTGGTCTCCGCCGAGGACGCGCGCTTCTATCAGCACCACGGCTTCGATTGGCACGCGATCCAACTGGCTGCCGAAGAGGACATGGAGGGCGACCGCACGCGCGGAGGCTCGACCCTTGACCAGCAGCTGGTCAAAAACCTCTTCTTCGGAACGGGCCGCTCGATCCTGCGCAAGGGCGCGGAGACCACCCTGGTGCCGGTGGCCGAACTCGTTCTCGGGAAGCGGCGCATTCTGGAGCTCTACCTCAACGTGGTCGAATGGGGACCGGGGATTTATGGCGCGGAGGCGGCCTGCCGTTCCTACTACGGCGTCGGCGCGCGCGGCATCGGCCGGCAGCAGTCGGCGCGGCTGGCCGCGATTTTGCCGGCTCCCTTGAAGCGGCGGCCCGAGCGCATGAACAGATACAGCACGGTGATCCTGAGGCGGATGCGCCAGGTGGGCTGGTGAGGCCGTGTGGCGGGGCTGGAAGACGGGAGAAGCAGGTCCTTCGACTCCGCTGCGCTCCGCTCAGGATGACAGCAGTGAGGATGGGGCAAGCTTTCGGCTTCGCTCACAATGACAGAAGCTGGGATTAGACTGAAGTTGTTACCGCGATGAAAGACACGATCCGCGATTCAACGGCCTTCACTCCGCTGCCTGTTCTGCCCGGCCTGGCGCCGGGGCCCGAGCACCGGGTGCCCTCGCTGCCCGAGGTCAACGCCTCGGTGCGCATCTCGCGGTCGCCCCAGTACTGGCGGCGGCTGGCAGGCTTTGTCGGGCCGGGGTTTCTGATCGCGGTGGGCTACATGGACCCCGGCAACTGGGCCACCGACATTGCCGGCGGCTCGCAGTTCGGCTATACGCTGCTGTTTGTCATCATGGCCTCGAACCTGCTGGCCATTCTGCTGCAGAGCCTGTCACTGAAGCTGGGCGTGGCCACGGAGCGCGACCTGGCGCAGCTCTGTCACCAAAGCTACGGCCCCAGGGTGAGTTACGCGCTGTGGATTGGCGCCGAGATCGCCATCGCCGCCTGCGATCTGGCCGAGGTGATCGGCTCGGCCATCGCGCTCGAGCTGCTCTTCCACATTCCGCTTTTTTACGGCGTGCTGATTACCAGCCTGGACGTGCTGCTGATTCTCTTGATGCAGCGCTGGGGCTTTCGCTACGTGGAGGCGCTGGTGATCACGCTGATCGGCACCATCCTGGTGCTGTTCGGCGTGCAGATGTTCTTCTCGCGGCCGGATTACGGGCTGGCGCTGCATGACCTGTTCATCCCGTCGCGCGCGATCTTCACGCACGCCGATATGCTCTATATCGCCATCGGCATACTGGGCGCGACGGTGATGCCGCACAACCTCTACCTGCACTCGTCGATTGTGCAGAGCCGCCGCTACGAACGCACCCCCGAGGGCAAGCGCGAGGCCATCCAGATGGCCAACATGGACTCGGCGATGGCGCTGACCCTGGCGCTGTTTGTGAACGCCGCCATTCTGATCGTGGCCGCGGCGGTCTTCCATCGCCACGGGCTCTTCAACGTGGCCGCCATCCAGGACGCCTACAAGCTGCTGAGCCCGCTGGTGGGCGCGGCCGGGGCCAGCACGCTCTTTGCCGTGGCCCTGCTGGCTTCGGGTCAGAACTCCTCGATCACCGGCACCCTGGCCGGGCAGATCGTGATGGAGGGCTTCATCCACCTGAAGGTTTCGCCCTGGCTGCGCCGGCTCATCACGCGCTCGCTGGCCATCGTCCCCACCATTATCGTGGTGGCCTTCACCGGCGAACAGGGCACGGAAAAGCTGCTGATTCTGAGCCAGGTGATCCTCTCGCTGCAGTTGAGCTTCGCAGTGGTGCCGCTGGTAATGTTCACCGGCAACCCGAAGCTGATGGGCGAGTTTGTGAACCCCCGCTGGCTGAAAGCGCTCTCCTGGTTCGTCGCCGTGCTGATCGCCGGGCTGAATGGCTGGCTGCTGGTGCTGATGTGGCGGTGAGGGAACAGCTATTAGCTCTTAGCTTCTAGCTAAAAGCTGGGTGCCCCACCTTCGGCGCGTCTTTGTTTTTGCGCCTAAGGTGGGATATATATAACTACAGTTTTTATGGTCTTTTACAGCGGAGACGAGACTATCTCGAATCTGCGCTCTGTGTCTGCCGCGAAGGCTAGGCAGGCGCAGATGTTGGCCTCTGTGAGGTCGGGAAAGTCGGCCAGAATCTCCTGCTGGCTCATTCCGGCGGCCATGTAGTCCAGAACGTCATAGACGGTGATGCGCAGCCCGCGAATACAGGCCTTGCCGCTCCGCTTGCCGGGGTCGATGGTGATGATCTTCGAGTAGTCCATCTGGTTTCTCCGCGGCCTGCCGAAATGGGTTTAGCATAGGCGCGGTTTGTGTATGCGTGCAAAAGGTTTCAGACGATCATTCATCAGCACTCGGCCTTGGCCGTTGCGTCAAGACTCTCCTCGCACTCCCAGAATGCCCTGTCGTAATACACGTCCAATTCGTTCCTAAACACATGAGAAGAGTTCGACTCCTTCATCTTCTTATACATATTGCAAAATGGTGCGTAGCGCGGCAGATGCGATTCATCGTTTACTCTTGTCCCCCAACGTTCTCCAATAGCCATAACATGATCGGCGTAGATGAGCTCGACATCCTCAAAATCTAGCCTTTCGTCCTCAATCAGTTTACCCACTTGGTTTAGAAAGCCAATAATTAGCCACCCTACGGATGGAATAAACAAATCTTTTAGTGGTTCTTCTACCTTATGTTGAAGATGGGTCTTGGCGAGAACTGCGCGTGCATAGCGCATATTTGGCGCATTAAATCGCTCGTACATGATTTGAAATGTCGCAACTTGCGCTGATATTCTCATCGAGCGCATTGTCAACCAAAGACCAAACGCGAGGACAACCGTTGCAAGGGCAGCTACCCAGGCAGCGAGCGCCTCAGATTTGTAGGTTAGGTGATTCCAGAAGCGCATACTCACAGGATCGTGTAAATTGCAAAAAACTATCAATATAATCCCTGCAACACCCAAGAGCACCCAGCCCAGATGCTTTTTGAACCACCCGTGTATGCCCTTCATTGCATAACTCCAATCGATTTTGCACTAAAGTGCAACGGGGTGGGCGATGAATTTATCGCCCACCCCATTGCTTCTCCGCCGGAACGGCAGGTCTGCCGCACCGCAGGTGCCTACTTCTTGTCTTCCATGTCCTCGTACTCGGCGTCGATCACGCCTTCGTCCTTCTTCTCTTCGGCTGGCGGCTCGGCGGCGGCGGGGTCGCCCGCGGGGGCGGCTCCGGCGGCGGTGGCCGCGGCGTTGGCCTTGTAGAGAATCTCGGCCAGCTTGTGCGAGGCGTGGGTCAGCTTCTCGTGCTGCGCCGTCAGCTCCTTCGAGGTGGGCGTGCCTTCGAGCAGCTTCTTCGACTCGGCCAGCACCGTTTCGACATCGGCCTTGACCGGCGCGGCCTCCGGGCCCTCCATCTTGTCGCCCGAGTCCTTCAGCATCTTGTCGATGTTGTAGACCAGGCCATCGAGATGGTTGCGGGCCTCGATCTCCTCTCGCTTCTCCTTGTCCTCGGAAGAGTGCACCTCGGCGTCCTTGGCCATGCGCTCGACCTCTTCCTTGCTCAGGCCAGAACTCGAGGTAATGGTGATGCGGGTATCCTTGCCGGTGGCATTGTCCTTGGCCGTCACGTTGAGGATTCCGTTGGCGTCAATGTCAAAGGTCACCTCGATCTGCGGGACGCCGCGTGGCGCAGGGGGAATGCCGGCCAGCTTGAACTTGCCCAGGGTGCGGTTCTGCCCGGCCATGGGCCGCTCGCCCTGCAGGACGTGGACTTCGACTTCCGTTTGGGAGTCGGCCGCCGTCGAGAAGGTCTCGGTCTTCTTGGTGGGGATGGTGGTGTTGCGCGGGATCATCGAGGTGGCCACGCCGCCCAGCGTTTCAATCGACAGGGTCAGAGGGGTCACGTCCAGCAGGAGCAGGTCCTTGACCTCGCCGGCCAGCACGCCCGCCTGAACAGCGGCGCCGATGGCCACAACCTCATCCGGGTTCACGCCGCGATGCGGTTCGCGTCCGAAGAGCTTTTTGACCATCTCCTGAATCTTGGGCATTCTGGTCTGGCCGCCGACCAGCACCACCTCGTCGATCTTGTCGAAGGTGACGCCGGCGTCAGTGATGGCCTTCTTGCAGGGCTCGAGCGACCGGTCCAGCAGGTCTTCGACCAACTGCTCCAGCTTGGCGCGGGTCAATTTTCTGACAAGGTGCTTGGGCCCAGTGGCGTCGGCGGTGACGAAGGGCAGGTTGATCTCGGTTTCGACGGTCGTCGAGAGCTCAATCTTGGCCTTTTCCGCAGCGTCCCTCAGCCGCTGCAAGGCCATTTCGTTGCCCTTCGAGCCCAGATCGAGTCCCTGCTCCTGCTTGAACTCGGCAATCAGCCAATCGACAATGCGCTGGTCGAGGTTGTCGCCGCCCAGGTGGGTGTCGCCATTGGTGGACTTGACCTCGATGACGCCCTCGCCCACTTCCAGGATGGAAATGTCGAAGGTGCCGCCGCCGAAGTCGTAGACGGCAATGGTCTCGTCCTTTTTCTTGTCCAACCCATAGGCCAGAGCGGCCGCGGTCGGCTCGTTGACGATGCGCTTCACATCAAGCCCGGCGATCTTGCCGGCGTCCTTGGTGGCCTGGCGCTGGGCGTCGTTGAAGTAGGCCGGGACGGTGATGACCGCCTCGGTGACCGCCTCGCCCAGGTAGGCCTCGGCGGATTTTTTGAGCTTTTGCAGGATCATGGCCGAAATTTCCGGCGGGGTGTACTCCTTGCCCTGGGCAACGACGCCCACGTGATCGCCCTGCTGGCTGACCTTGAAGGGCACCATCTTCAACTCGTCGCTCACTTCGTTGTAGCGGCGGCCCATGAAGCGCTTGATGGAGAAGATGGTGTTCTCCGGGTTGGTGATGGCCTGCCGCTTGGCCACCTGGCCCACCAGCCGCTCGCCGCTCTTGGTAAAAGCGACAACCGAGGGGGTGGTGCGCGCGCCCTCTTCATTAGCGATCACTTTGGGCTCACCGCCCTCGAGGACCGCGACGCAGGAGTTGGTGGTTCCTAGATCGATTCCAATAATCTTTGCCATGGTGGTTTCCTATCCTGTGGAACAAACTTTTCGACTTTTCCAGAGTGCCAGATTGAGTGCCTTGTTGTCAACCTTTCTTGATTGAGTTTTTATAAACAGGGCCGATTTTCCCGCCTCGGGCCAACCGCCTTTAATCCTCAGTTGTATTTCCTGCAAATTCTAGAAAAACGTAAAATCCGGGCCTGAAGGCCCCGCTAATTTGCTCTCTTTCAGGGGGCTAAAGCCCCCTGCTCCCTCCGGAATCTCTTACCGGGGGCTGAAGTTCCCTGCCCGGCGCCACGCATCACTGGCGGCAGCCGCGGCAATCGTTTAACCTCAAAGGTTCTCTCCAATATGCCCACCGCCACCGCCCAAGCCCGTTATCCGCTGACCCAGGGCGTGAACCCGTGGCTGGTGACGGTCTCGGTGATGCTGCCCACCTTCATGGAGGTGCTGGACACGGCCATCGCCTCGGTGGCGCTGCCCTACATTGCCGGCAGCCTGTCGGCCTCGAACTCCGAGGCCACCTGGGTGCTGACCAGCTACCTGGTGGCCAACGCGGTGATTCTGCCCGCCTCGAACTGGTTTGCCCGCCGCTTTGGCCGCAAGCGCTTCCTGCTTTTCTGCGTGATCGTCTTCACCATCGCCTCGTTTTTCTGTGGTGCGGCGCCCTCGCTGGGCGTGATTCTGCTGGCCCGCGTGATGCAGGGGGCAGGCGGCGGCGCGCTGCAACCGCTCTCGCAGTCGATTCTGCTGGAGAGCTTCCCCGTCTCTCAGCGCTCGATGTCGATGGCCGCCTACGGCCTGGGGATTGTGCTGGCCCCGGTGCTGGGGCCAACCCTTGGCGGCTGGCTAACTGACACATTCAGTTGGCGTTACGCATTTTACATCAACATTCCCATCGGCCTTCTGGCGGTTCTCCTCATCAGCCGCTTCGTCCACGACCCGCCCTACATCAAAAACGCCAAGGTCGGCCCGTTCGATAACATCGGCTTCGGCCTGCTGATCGTCTGGACCGGCTGCCTGCAAATCGTGCTCGACAAGGGCCAGGAAGACGACTGGTTTGGCGCTGTCTGGGTGCGCTGGGCGGTCGCGGCGCTTGTGCTCGGCTTTATCGGCTGGGTCTGGCGTTCGTGGGCCACGCCCAACGGGCTGGTTAACCTGCACATTCTGAGGAACCGCAACTTCCGCACCGGCTGCTTCGTGATCGCCCTGCTGGGTATGTGCATTTACATCACCATCGCCATCCTGCCCCTCTACTACCAGGAGGTCATGGGCTACACGGCCTTCACCGCCGGGCTGGTGGTGGGCCCACGCGGCATCGGCGCCTTCCTCGGCTCGCCGGTGGTCGGCATTCTGGGCTCACGCGTGGACAACCGCAAGCTGCTCACCGCCGGTTTTCTGGGCTTTGGCTTCTGCGCGCTGCTGTTCGGCACCGTCGACCTCGACATTGGCCCCTACACGCTGCTAATTCCCATCCTGCTGACGGGCTTCGCCTTGAGCTTTGTCTTTGTGCCGCTGGCAACGCTGAGCGTCGCTACCCTCAGCAACAATGAGATGGGCAACGCCACGGGCCTCTTCAATATGCTGCGTAATATCGGCGGTTCGATTGGGATTTCGATGGCCACGACGGCGCTGATTCGCCGCGCCGACCTGCACCAGACCGAGATGGGCGCGCGTCTCGGCGCCTCGAACATGGTCTTGCAGCAGAAATCGGCGGCTATCGCCAGCTACCTTGGCCACCGCCTCGGCCCCGCCGCCGGCCGCCCCGGCTCGATGGGCTTTATCTACAGCATGATGGAGCAGCAATCGGCGCTGATGGCCTACGTGGACGTCTTCCGCTGGACGGCTCTTCTGGCCTTCTTCTGCGCCGGAGCGGTGTGGCTCTTCAAGAAGCCCATCAAGCCCGGCGGGCCGCCGCAGGGGATGCATTGAGGGCGGGTGTGCCGTGCGATCAAGCGGGCGGACTGCCCACTCGCCGGAAACGGCGGCCCACCACCTGCTAAACTCTCACTTGGAATGCTCCACTTGGTCTTCGCCAATCTGCTCATCGCGGCCGCCGCTTACCTGCTCGGCTCCATCCCTTGCGGGTACCTGCTGGTCCGCTTCTATTGCCATCAGGACATTCGCCAGGCGGGCAGCGGCAATATCGGCGCCACCAACGTCCTGCGCGCGGGCGGCAAAGGGCTGGGCGCGGTCACCTTCCTGCTGGATATGCTGAAGGGCTCGTCCGCCGTTGGGCTGGGCGCACTGCTGGGCGCACTGCTGCTGCCCCACGACTACCCGCTGCGCAACGCCGAGGCGCTGGCCGCCCTGATCGCCGTCCTCGGCCACATCTTCCCCATCTGGCTCGGCTTCAAAGGCGGCAAGGGCGTCGCCACCGGCTTTGGCGTCTTCCTGGTCGCCGCTCCCTGGGGCGCGCTGGCCGCCATCGCCGTCTTCGCCCTGGTGCTCGGGCTCAGCCGCTACGTCTCACTGGCCTCGGTTCTGGGTGCGGCCAGCTTTCCCGTCTTCGCCTGGCTGCTGGACCGGATGCATCCGGGGGCGGGCAGGCCGGCCTTCTACATCGCCGTGCAGGCCACCGTGGCGCTGCTTATCATCGTGAAGCACCGCCAGAATATTCGCCGCCTGCTGGCCGGTACGGAATCCCGCTTTGGCAAAGGGAGGATGGCATGAGCCGCATTATCGTGCTTGGTAGCGGCGCCTGGGGCACCGCAATCGCCCTTTCGCTCGACCGCCGCGGCGGCCACCAGATTACGCTCTGGTCGCACAGCCCCGAGGAGGCTCGGCAGATCGTGGATACGGGCGAGAATAAGCTCTATCTGCCCGGTTTTCCGATCCCCGCCGGCATCGATGTCACCAGTGACCCGGCCGCCGTGGCCGATGCGGAGATTGTGGTCTCGGTCGTCCCCTCGAAGTTTCTTCGCCCCACGCTGTCCCGCTTGCGCCCCCATCTTCGCCCCGGCCAGATCGTCGTCAGCGCCACCAAGGGCATCGAGGATCACAGTTTCCTGCGCATGACCGAGGTCATCGCCGACTGCCTGGCGGAAACGGTGCATGCGGAAACCGGCCAGCAGTTGCCCGCCCTCGACCTGCCGATTGGCGCCTTCAGCGGCCCCAGCTTCGCGCTGGAGGTCGCCCAGGGCCAACCCACCGCCGTCACCGTGGCCTTCAGCGGCCATCGGCACCCCGGCGACAGCTCTTCGCCACTGCGGCGGGGCGCGGCCGTCGCCGCCCGCATCCAGACGGAATTCTCCTCCGAGAGCCTTCGCCTTTACACTTCTACGGACGTCATCGGGGTTGAACTGGGCGGCGCGCTGAAGAACGTCATCGCCATCGCCGCCGGAGTGGCCTCCGGTGTGGGTCTGGGCCACAACTCGGCCGCCGCCCTCATCACCCGCGGCATCGCCGAGATCACCCGCCTCGCCGTAGCCTGCGGCGGCCGCCGCGAAACCCTCGCCGGCCTCTCCGGCGTGGGCGATCTGGTGCTCACCTGCACCGGTTCGCTCTCGCGCAACCGCACTGTGGGTCAGGAGCTGGGCCGCGGCCGCAAACTCCCCGAGATTCTGGCCGGTTTGGGCGGCAAGGTTGCCGAGGGCGTTCTGACCACCCGCGCCGCCCTGGGCCTCGCCCGCCAGCGCGGCATCGAAATGCCCATCGCCGAGCAGATGGAGCTGATCCTGAACGAAGGCAAGAACCCCCGCGAGGCCATTCGAGAACTGATGCTCCGACCCGGCAAGGACGAGCTGTAGAAACTATCCCCCGCTCCACCCTCATTTCCTGCCCAGACCGAGCAATTTTGGGCAGTATTTCCGCCTCTCCGAGCCTAGGCTCAATTCGATAAGGGCCCTCCCCCACCAGCCCTTGGGCGTCGAGCAAAACCGCACAGGAGGACGTAATGGACTATCACTTCACGAATATCCAACTCATCGTGGCCGCATGTGTACTCATCGTCGTGGTTGTCATTGCCATTGCCGCGTACATTGCACACCGCAAAGCCAAGACCTTGGCCCTGCGCAATCGTTTCGGCGCCGAGTACGACCGCGCCGTCCTCACGCACGGCTCCTCACACAAGGCAGAAACCAAGCTGACCGAGCGCGAAACCCGCGTGGAAGCCCTGAAGATCCGCGAGCTCAGCGCCACCGAACGGGAGCGCTTTGTTTCCGAATGGCAAATGGTCCAGTCCCGCTTCGTCGACCATCCCAAGGCCGCCGTCACCGAAGCCGACGACTTGGTCTCCGCGCTCCTTGAAGCGCGCGGCTATCCCCGGTCCAACTTCGAGCAGCGCGCCGACGATGTATCCGTCAGCTATCCCCGCGTCATGGAAAACTACCGTCTGGCCCACGCGGTCGCGGTCCGGCTCGGCCAGGTTGAAGCCACTACGGAAGAGCTCCGCACCGCCATGATCCAATATCGCGCCATCTTCGATGAACTTGTTCAGGCTCAAAAACCCGTTTAACCGAATGTTGCCGCATAACCCTGCGCTGTTGAACTGACGACTCTTCTCGAATCAACAAAACCAGGGGATCACTGCATTTTTATGGACGATTGCAGGTGGCCTTGCGCGAAAAAGAATCCCCTGGGCATGATCCATTTTCCTTACAAATCCGATGTTTTTGTTGACAATACCCTCCTGGGGTATGGTATAAAGATCCAGTGAGGAGTTTTCCTCCTTGCTGGAGAAACAAAACAACCTATGAGCATTGAATCCGCACAAGAACCTCCGAGTACGTGGAGTTCTGCCCTGTGCCGCGATGTGCGCTCAGGTAACCGCCTCTAGCCTGATTAGAGACGGTCACCTCACCGCTCTTCACGGCATACAACCTGTGAATTGAGCGCGTGAGGCGGTTTTTCCCATCAGACCCTCTCGCCCCTCCCGAACCTAACGTCCATCGCGCCTGATGATGCTCGCCGGATTGCGCCTTTGCGCCTCTGGAGAGCGAATGCGCGCAGGGACGCGACGAGGAGGAACCATGAAGAACAAGCTGCAATCGATCCGCAATCCCCTTCGCTTGAGCTGCCTCTGGATTCCAACGGGGATTCCGACGGGGAATCTGAAGCAACCCCTGGCCTGCGTCTGGGTGGAGGCCCGCGTTGCGCGTGCCGCGTCCACCACGCCAGCCGACTCTGAAGTTGGGGGGGTGTGCCTGTGCGCATAGCGGAGCCTTAAATTGAAATCTTCCGGCACTGGTCAAAGGCGATCTGATGTGCTGCCGCTGGGAAATGCTCTCGTGCGCCGAAATCAACCGCGCGTTCATGCCGCCCTCCATCTCGACGAACTACGATAGCCGGAAAATGGAGCACGCGGGACCGCAGTGGGAAAAGTCACTTCACGTAGGCGCGAATCAGTTCGATCAGATCCTCGGCCAGTTCAGGGGCAATCCGCTCCTTGGCGCCATCGGTCAGGTGAAAGCGGATGTGGTCCTCGAGAATCTCGCCCATCAGTCCGTTGACGCCGCCATGCACGGCGGCCAGCAGCATTAGTTGGCCGCTGCAATCCTCATCGCCGGCCAGGGAGCGCTCGACCGCGTCCAACTGGCCGCGGAGCTTGCGCAGCCGGTGCAGCAGTTTCACTTTTTCCCGCTCAGGCTGAGACATGAGATTTCCTCTCTTGACAATACCCACCCCCGGTATAGTATCAAGTGAGTGGGGTATGGTTTCATCTTCATTTTATCCCGAATTCTGCTGGTTACGCGCTACGATTGAAAGGCTTCATTGATGACGTTCGCACTCCGCCGCAAAGGCCCTATGCTCCATCGCCCCCCATGCGCGTGTCTCCGCCGGCTGGCCGCCCTTGCGTTCGCACTGGCCGCCATAGCCGTTCACGCACAGGCGCACGATGCGCTGCCGCCAGCCTCAGCGCCGCCATCGCAGCCTGCGTCACAGTACTCCGAGGCCGCTTCCGCGCTGCCTCTGCCCGATCCCCAGCATGGCGGAAATCCCCTGCATGGAGGCTGCCCAGAGCCGCCTTGCGCGCCGGTCCCGGCCGTCTCCAACACACCAGAGGCAGAAGCTCCCATCCTCTCGATGGCTCCGCACCATGGCGCTGACCGCTGGTGGCTCTCCGGCCAGGCCAACGTCATCTTCCAGGGCGATCTGCCCTTTCACTCGCCGTATGAGGGCACCAACAGCTTTCGCAACGCGGCCGAATACAAGACCTCGCTGCTGGGAACACTCTACGGCGCGCTCCGGCCCACCCGCTCGATCCGCTACTCGACCGACCTGATTCTGGACTTGGAGAGTTCCGGTGGGCGCGGTCTCAGCCAGGCTCTCGGACTGGCCAGTTTTAGCAACCTAGACGTAGTACGCAACCCCTCGCTGGGCGCGACCCCTTACATCGCCCGCTACGGGATTCACCAGGTCATCGGCCTGACGCGGGAGACTGTCAGCCAGGAGCCGGGCTTCTTTGCCGTGGCCCCCAGCGTGCCTGTCCGCCGCATCGAGTTCCGCGTAGGCAAGATGACGCTGCCGGATTTCTTCGACGTCAACTCGATCGGCTCCGACAGCCACCTGCAGTTCATGAACTGGACGATGGACAACAACGGCGCCTGGGATTACGCCGCCGACACCCGCGGCTACACCGTCGGCGGCATGGCCGAGTACGACGACCGGTCGTGGAGCCTGCGTTACGGCTTTTTCGCCATGCCCACCGTGGCCAACGGCATCGACATGGACTGGGCCTTCAGCCGCGCCCACGCCCAAGACGGCGAGTTCGAACTGCGCCACAGCTTCGTCCCCAAGCGCAAAGGCGTGACGCGCGCGCTCTTCTACGCCAACCGCGCCCATATGGGGACTTACCGCGAGGCCGTCGAGGATTTTCTGAACGGCTCGGACACCCTCAAGTACGGCGCCAAAGTGCCCAACATTCTTCTCCACGAGCACTTCGGCGCGCTGAAGTACGGCTTCGGTTGGAACGCCGAGCAGGAGCTGACCGAGAATCTGCGCGTCTTCGGCCGCTTCGGCTGGAACGAAGGCCAGCACGAATCCTACGCCTACACCGAGGTGGATCAGACGGTCGAGGCTGGCGGAGATTACGCCGGCGGCCGCTGGCATCGCCCAGCCGACAAGATCGGTCTGGCCGTGGTCTCGAACGCCATCAAGCGCGACCACCAGAAATACTTGGAACTGGGCGGCCTGGGCTTTCTGATCGGCGACGGAAGGCTCAACTACGGCCGCGAAACCACCGTCGAAAGCTACTACACCCTGCACGCCTGGCGGGGGCTGTTCTACTCGGTCGACGTGCAGCACGTCAACAACCCTGGCTATAACCGCGACCGCGGCCCAGTCTGGGTGGGCGCCGTGCGCGCGCACATCGATTTTTAGAGCAGGAACAAGGATTTTTGAGGCAGAAACAGGGATCATTGCACAGCTTCCAGCTTCTTGCTGAGAGCCAAGAGTTTGAGGCCCGGCCTACTTGCCCGCCTTGGCTGGCTGCGTCTGCTGTGGCGGGTCCGGGGGCAGCGTCACGATCACCTCGTTGGGCTTGGCGTAGTGCAGCTTCTCCCGCGCCACGCGGGCGATGGCGTCCGGGTCGGACTTGAGCTGCTCGACGCGCTGCTGCAGGCGCCCATTCTCCTGGCCGAGATCGTCGATCTCCTTGCGCAACTGCCGTTCCTCGGCCCGCTTTTGCTGCCAGACGGAAATTCCGTTTTTGCCGTTGAACACGTGCCAGCCCAGCAGCAGCGCCAGCGCCACCACCACCACCGTGGCCGCCGGACGCCAGAGTCGCCGCGCAAACTCCACCACCCGACTGTGCAAGGGGCCGGAAAGGCTTTCGCCCCCGCGGCCCGCGGCATTCTTTCCGGCTTGCGTCTTCCCGTCTGGCATAAAATCCAATCCGCTTTCTAACTCAGCACAAATTTCTCGGCCGCGGCCCTCAGCGCCTCCGAGTCCTGCTCGCTGCGCGCTTCCGTGTAAGCCCGCACCACCGGCTCGGTCCCCGACAGCCGGTAGCAGACCCAGGAGCCGTCGGCCAGAATCAGCTTCAGCCCGTCGGTGCGCACCACCTGCGCCACCTTGCGCCCGCTCAACTCATCTGGATCAACCTTCAACTTTTCAGTGAACGCGGCCATACCCTCCGGGGTCAAGTGGAAGTTCTCCCGAAGCGGATAAAAGGAACCAACCTTGGCAAATAGCTCCTTCAACTGCACGCCCAGGCTTTTGCCGCGCGTGGCCACCATCTCGGCCACCAGCAGGCCCGCCAGCACGCCGTCTTTTTCCGGCACGTGGCCGCGAATCGTCAGCCCCGCCGACTCCTCGCCGCCGATGGCGATCTTGTCGCCGTTGATCAGCTCGCCAATGTACTTGAAGCCCACCGGCGTCTCGTAAAGCGGAACATGGTGGTACTCGGCCAGGGCGTTGATCAGATTGGTCGTGGCCACGCTCTTGGCCACGCCGTTGCGCCAGCCGCGCGTCTCCACCAGGTAGTCGAACAGCAGCGCGATGATGTAGTTCGGCTGGATGAAGGTTCCATCCGCGTCCACAATGCCGAAGCGGTCGGCGTCGCCATCGGTGGCCACGCCGAGATGCGCGCCCGTCTCCTTCATCTTCGCCCTGGCCTCGCCCAGTAGCTCGTCGGACGGCTCCGGCGCATGGCCGCCAAAGAGCACATCGCGTAAATCGTGCACCGTCTCGACGCTCACCCCTGCCTCGCGCAGAATATCGGAGCTGTAGCCGCGTCCCGCTCCCCAGAAGGGATCGTAGACCACCTTGATCTTCGACTTGGCGATGGCCTTCAAATCCACCAGCTCGGCCAGACGCTTCAGGAAGGCCGGCTTCACGTCGGCCGTCTCGAAGCCGCCTGCGGGGGGATTGACCACGGGAATCGCCGCGCCGCTCTGTTGCAAGGCCGCAATCGCCGCCTCGATCTTCCCGGTCACCTCGGGCAGCGACGGAGCGCCGTCCGAGCTCGAGAACTTGATGCCGTTATACTCCGGCGGATTGTGTGAGGCGGTGAAGTTGATCGCCCCGGAGGCCTTCATCTCCCGCACCGCAAAAGCAATCGCAGGCGTGGGCGCGGCCTCGGAAATCACGATCGGCGTGACGCCAGCTCCGGCCAGCACTCTGGCCGCCACGTCCACAAAGCTCTCGCCCAGGAAGCGCGGATCGCGGCCGACCAAAACCCGATGCGGCTCCGGCTGCGTCTTCACGAAGGCGGCAATGCCCGCCACCGCCAGCCGTATATTGGCCACGGTAAACTCATCGGCCACTATCGCCCGCCAACCCGAGGTGCCAAACTTGATCGCTGTCGTCATCTTTGTTCTCCACTTGCGCCGTTTGCATCGATTGTAACTTCATGAGGCCCTGCTCAGGCGAGCGGGGGCATCGAGTCTGACAGCTACCACCATCCCCGCCTACTCATGTACGCTGACCGTGGAACCACGCTATGCGCTCACCCACCCCTCCAGTCCGCATCGTCCTGACCACGGTGGCCAACCCCGAGGAGGCTGCCCGTCTGGGGCGCACCCTGGTCGAGGAGCACCTCGCGGCTTGCGCCACTTTGATTCCCTCCGTCCAGTCGATCTACCGCTGGCAGGGCGAGATCGAGTCCGCCGCCGAGACGCTGTTGCTGCTCAAGACCGGCCCCGAGCAACTGGCGGCCCTGGAAGCCCGGCTGCACGAGCTGCACAGCTACCAGACCCCCGAATTCCTGGTTTTAGAGGTCGAGGCTGCCAGCCAGCCCTATCTCGACTGGCTGACGGCCAGCCTCGGCCAGCCCTGACCTTCGGCTTCCCTGCGCTGACCTCGCGCCCGGCTTCCCCGCTCTGACCCCGCGGCCCTTCCCGGCACGGCGGCCGGCTTGTCTGGTATTCTGAGCAGGTCTGCTTCTCATGCGCTGGTTAATGATTGTCCTCCTCGTCTCGCTCGTGGCCCTGCTGATCGCAGCCGCCGGGCTGGCGCGTCACATCTGGGTCCAGCATGAGCGAATCCGCTCCAAGCCCGCCGCGGGCGCCGGAGAAGCCCCTGGCTCCGATCCCGGTCCGGCTTCCGGTCCGGCGGAGAAAACCGGCGTGGATAGAAAGATTTAAGCCCTACCCGCCGCCTCTTGGCCATGGATTGCAGTTTTTATTCGTCGAAAGGACGTTGTTTCCCGTGAGTAATCAGAATTCCGCAGTCGCCAACCCGTCCGAAGTGCGCGAAATCTCCATCGCCCATAGTCCCGACTCCGACGACGCCTTCATGTTCTATGGCCTGGCCACCAACAAGGTGCGAGTCCCCGGCTACAAGTTCTCCCATACCCTGTGCGACATCGAAACCCTCAACCGCCGCGCCCAGGACGAGGCCTTCTTCGACGTAACCGCCATCAGCTTCCACGCCTACCCCTACCTGCAGCAGAACTACACGCTGATGGGCTGCGGCGGCAGCGTGGGCGAGGGCTACGGCCCCATGATCGTCTCCA
>Ga0182013_10002022_pt1 | contig 26994 bp, 23 predicted proteins | sample 612S2MmetaG_FD_120487 | JGI IMG/M metagenome (GOLD analysis project Ga0182013, IMG submission 120487) | Permafrost microbial communities from Stordalen Mire, Sweden - 612S2M metaG | ecosystem: Environmental > Terrestrial > Soil > Wetlands > Permafrost | place: Sweden: Stordalen | collected...
GCCGATTCCCGAGCCGCAATGGGCACGAACCAGATGGATCTGGCGACCCGCATCCCCGCCGCCCGTGCCGGTTTCGCCCAAGGCAAGCAGGAAGCGACCCGCGTGACGTTCCTCTGACGATTGGCAGGTGGCCCGCTCATCGAGGTATCAGGGATTGTGCCCCGTTCATCGCGGCCTCATCGCGATGAGCGGGTCTTCGGACCATGCCGTAGTGGAACCACCACAGCACTATGCCTTACGGCCTGAAGCGTTTTCAGAGAGCGGAAGCGCTTCACTTCATCACGTTCAGTTGCTTTCACCGGCTTCCGCTGCTTGAAGCCCCGGAACCCAAGGAAACGGTGGAGCCATTTTGGAACAGACCCGGGCGCGTCATGAGGCCAGGGTTTACGCCTACGTGCTGATGCCCGAATATGTTCACCTGCTGATCAACGAGCCGCCCTCCATCCTCGTAGCGCAGTTTCTGAAGGCGCTCAAGCAGATCACTTCCCGCAAGCTGAGAAGCGATCGCCGGCAGTTTTGGCAACCCCGTTATTTTGACGCGAACATCCATGGCGAAACTGCCCGGTCCGAAGTGATCCGATATATCCATAGAAATCCGGTCAAGGGGGACTTGTCTCATTGCCCGGGCAGTATCGATGGAGCAGCTTCAACCACTACGCCGCCGGAATACGAGGAGTGGTCGAAATCGAGTCGGACTGGACGGCGAGACTCCGCGGCCCACTCATCGCGATAAAGCCGCGATGAATGGGGCACAGATTCATTTTTCCGGGAAGGACAGATAAATGGAAGGACATCGAGTAGGCCACCTGCCGGAATTGAAGACAGATGGTCGAGGTTCGTGGTCTCCCAGGTGCCCAAAAGCGAGGCACCTGGGGCATCCATTTCTATCGGCGGTTCAGACGCGGGCGAGCGCCAACTGTAGTATTAGCCTGCCTCTAGCAGTCCGTAACGGCGCTGCCAGGCCATTTTGAGGCGCGCCCACACCCGTGCGCGCTCGGCCTCGGTTCCCTCGGGGGCGGGATTGTTCGCAAAGTGCGCGGCTTCCTGCTTGGCCAGTTCAAGCAACTGCCGGTCGCGGAGCAGATTGGCCACGCGAAAGTCGGGCAGTCCTGCCTGGCGGGTGCCGAAAAACTCGCCTGGCCCGCGCAGGCTCAGGTCGAGCTCCGCCAGTTCGAAGCCGTCTTGAGTGCGCACCATGGCATTCAGCCGCTCCTCGCCCGGCGGCGAAACGCGCGGCCCGGTGATCAAAATGCAATAGCTTTTCGCCGCTCCACGGCCAACGCGGCCACGCAACTGATGCAGTTGCGCCAGGCCAAAGCGCTCCGCGTGCTCCACCACCATGACGGTGGCGTTGGGGACATCCACGCCCACCTCAATCACCGTGGTGGCCACCAGCACGTCAATCTCACCGCGCTGGAAGCGGTGCATGATGACTTCCTTTTCATCGGGGTCGAGGCGGCCATGCAGCAGGCCCACGCGCAGCCCGGCCAGGGGTCCCGTGCGCAGCTTTTCATACATCTCCACTGCGGACTTCAGCCCCGACTTTGCCGCCGGATTCGCCTCCTGCACAGCAGCAGGAAACAACTCCGGCGCCTTGCCCTTGCGTGCGGCCTTTCTGGGAGGCGCTTCCGCAGGGGCATCGGCCGGATCGTGGGAAAAGTCCAGTTCCGGCTCGTCGTCCTTCGTTCCCTCGATCACCGGGTACACGATATACGCCTGGTGCTTGCGCGCCACTTCTTTACGGACGAAGTCCCACACTTCGCCGGCACGCTCGCCGGGCACGCGCCGGGTCACAATCGGCGTACGGCCCGGGGGCAGCTGGTCGAGCACGCTCACGTCCAGGTCGCCATAGAGGGACAGGGCCAAGGTGCGGGGAATGGGCGTGGCGGTCATTACCAGCACATCCGGCTCGGCCTGATGGGGCTTCTTCATCAGCTTGAAGCGCTGCAGCACACCGAAGCGGTGCTGCTCGTCGACGACCACCAGGCCCAGGCGGTCGAACTCGACCTTCTCTTCAATCAACGCATGGGTTCCAATCACCAGTTGCGCCTCACCGCGGTTGATGAGGCCCCGCGTGGATCGCTTGCGGTCCTCGTCCAGCGACCCGGTCAGCAGGACAATACGGTAGCGGCGGCTGGACCGCTCGAGGAGCTTGCGCGCGGCCAGAAAATGCTGTGTGGCGAGGATCTCAGTGGGCGCCATCAGCGCTGCCTGGTAGCCGTTCTCCATGGCCACCAGCATGGCCTGCAAGGCAACAATCGTCTTGCCCGAGCCGACGTCGCCCTGGAGCAGGCGGCGCATGGGGCTGGGCCCGCGCATGTCGGCCACGATCTCGCCCAGGGCCCGCTTTTGCGCTGCAGTAGGATGAAACGGAAGCACCTCGCGTATGGCTTCGCGGACTTTGTCGGTGGTGGCAAATCCGATGCCAGTGCGCTGCCGCATGCGACGCCGCTTCAACTCCAGCCCCAGCTCCAGAAAAAACAGCTCTTCAAAGATCAGGCGCCTGTGCGCGGGCGTGGCCGAGGCTTGCAACTGGGTGAGCGATGTGCCTTCAGGCGGATAGTGCACCTCGCGTAGCGCCGCTTCGCGGCCGGGCAAATCGAGCCGCGCCAGCATGGCCTGCGGCAGGCACTCCGGCACCGTGCCGCGCATGCTCTCAAGCAGATTGAAGATCACCTTGCGCTGCCACCGCGAGGCCAGACGGCTGCCGCCCAGCGACTCGTAGACCGGGGTGATGCGGCCCACTTCAAGCAGCCTGGTCTCCGCATCGTCGCTGGAGTCAGGCAGCAACTCGAATTGGGGTTGAATCATCTTCAGGTTACTGCTGGAGCGGGAGGGCTCCACCTTGCCGAACAAGGCCACGGTTTGCCCGGCGTGGAACTTGCCCTGCAGGTAGGTGGCATTGAACCAGATACACTTGAGCGCCAACCGGCCCTGGCCCACGGTCATCTCGAAGAGGGGCATTTTGCGGGTACGCAAGAGCGCAGCGCCACGCACTTCAGCGATTACGCTGGCCGTCTCGCCCGGCTTCAGTTCGTCCAGGCTGCGCGGATTCTGGCGGTCTTCGTAGCGGAAGGGAAGGTGGTAGAGCAGGTCTTCGGCGGTCTGGATCCCCTTGGCGGACAGCATCTCCGCCACCCGCGGACCTACGCCGGATACATACTGGACTGGGGTATCGAGGCCGGGCACACTCCGGATGCTAACGCATTGTGCCGGGGCGGCGCATATTGGGATGAGAAGGGTGCGCTGGGCCGCTCAGAGCTCCGAAATGGCGCTGCGCGCGCTGCGCACCTCGGCTGCCAGCACACGCAGCACCATCAGCGACAGGGAAGGCTGGGTCAGCATCAACTGGGAAAAGTCCTCGCAGGTTACAAAACTGACATCGGAGTCCTTGAGAACCATGGCCGACAAGGTGTAGGGCCGCTTGCCGATCAGTGCCGGTAAACCCAACAGCGAGCCCGGCTGAGCCGATGTGCACGTCACCACGCCGCCCAGGGGCGAAGTCATGGTGAGCGTGGCGCCTCCACTGCGGAGAATGTAAAGGCCCGAAGGCATCTCTCCCTGCTTGAACAGCAGGCGGTCTTCGTCGCAGGTGACGGGCACGGCAAAGCCTTGCAGCGCCTGGATCAACGCCGAATCGGCAACAAAGGCAGATGAATCTAGCTTCACTCCGGGTCTCCGTAGGTTTGGATGAGAGATGGCGCGTGACGAGGAAGCTCGCTCACGCCTCGTAAGCAGGGGACTCACAATGCCTGATCCTTGCACTACCTCGGCGCAGTGACTCTTCCCTCAGGGACAAGCCAGCCGGCGAGGAATTGGAAAGGGCGCAGGTGTTGTGAAACCACTTCTCACCCATGGTCCGCTGAAAACTGGAATAAACCTTGTGATCCTCATCACGTATTGGCGGTCATCAGATGAGCCGGGGACCTTAATCCGGCCGGCAGATCCGCAGGATGGGCCAGGTCTTAGTGCTGCCCCGATGCCCTAGCAGCCGCGACTGGGACCTCTGCGGCGCCAACCTTGGAGTACAGGACGAAGGTGAAGCTATCAGTTATCTCGCGCCGTTCCACCTTCCAGCCCGGCGTGTGCTGCAGCAGGTAGGCAAGTGGCGACGGATCCTGGAGCAGGACGTGGTCCACGCGGTAGCGGTCCATCAACTCCAGGGCGTCACGGTCATTCATGATGCCGAGGTAATCCGCCAGCACTCCGTGATGGTCGAAGATGTCGTATCGGGAGTCGAAAAAATTGGGCTTGGACTCAAATGCCATCATGCCGCCCACGTAGTCCCAATTCAATGTTCGCCAAGAGGGCTGAATGGATGCAATGGTCTGGAGAGGGAACAGGGAGGCCAGCTTCTTCTGCAGAGTGTCCTCCGATGGGTACATGAACACCATCACGCAAACGGCTGCGGCGGCAATCAGTGCATTCATTGCCGGAATGGTTTTGTTGTCCTCCTCTGTATAGAAGCTCCGCTTGATGTCTGCGGCGAGCATCGGAGTCGTCAAGACTGCGGCGAGGTAGGTAAAGCGCAAATGATCGACGGCCGAATACCAGGCGAAGACGATCACTGCGAGTTCGTAGACCTTCCACTTCCGTCCGCGAATGAAGTTGGCCACGATCATGAGGCCGATGGCCAGCACGACTCCCCTGCCCTCCATGGATTCGATTCGCAAGGGCTGAAATTCGGCGCTATTGGCGACGCTGAGGCCTTCGTTGAGCATCATGTCAAACGGTTTCCACAGCAGCCGCCAGCCGTAGGGGTTGACCATCAGCGCCGCCAGGCTAGCCGCCAGCACCGCCAGCAGGCGATTGCGCTCCCTGGCGGAAAAGGCCGTTTGCCTAAACGCCCCTAGCTCGACGCTGAACGATCCGCAAGCGATGTACAGAACCAGCAGGACGATGCCGACCGGCCAGCTTCCATGGAGGTTGATCCACACGCAGAACAGCGGCGGCAGCAGCCACAGCAGGCGTGCGTTTCCGCGCTCCGCAGCCTCCAGAATGGCCATCTCGGCCGACATCGCCAGATAGGCAAGGGCGATGGTGCGGGGCCCGGAGTTCACGGTCATCAGTACAAGAGCGAGGCCCGCCGCCCACAACGCGGCTCCTCCATGACGCGATTTCAAATAGCCACGCCAGTAGACAAACAACACATTGGCGCCCAGCGCCAGCCAGGCGATCAGATAAATGCCTCGTAGCTGGAACGCCCGGAAGCTGAACCAAAAGGGTAGCTCGGAAAGCCATTCAAAGTTGACCCAGCGCTGGCCGGCAACGGTAAACGAGTACGGGTCAGTGTAGATGAACTGATGGGTGGCGCAAAGAATGCGCGCGTCGGCGAGATGCCACCAGATATCCGGGTCGACCATCAGAAATCTCCCCGGGTTCAGGGTGGGTGCGAGGAGCATGGGCAGCATCAGCAGAATGGCCACATTCATTGCATGCCGGGTGAAGATACGGTTGAAGAGGCGCGTGATGGGGCTGGCTGTTGCGACGATGGGCGAGGCGTCCATACCACTACGTTACCTGCGTCCCGAGCTTGCCGGGAAGAGGCAGGCTTGAGATCGAACATTCGATGGTACTGCCGGCAATGAGCCTCACGATCAGATTCAGAAAAAGAACATGCAATCGCCGTAGCTGAAGAAGCGGTAGCGTGCCTCGACGGCATGGCGGTAGGCGGCGAGCACGCGCTCGCGTCCGGCAAAGGCGCTGACCAGCATGAGGAGGCTTGACTGGGGCAGATGGAAATTGGTCAGCAGCGCACCCACCAGGCGGAAGTGGAAGCCGGGCGCAATAAAGATCTCGGTCTCGCCCGAATGCGCCTGGAGCGCTGCGCCGCCTGCCTGCTGTGCGACGGCTTCCAGGGTGCGCACGACTGTGGTCCCTACGGCGACGATGCGCCGGCCTTCACCGGATGCGCGCTGAATGGCCTGGGCCGTGGCCTCGGGCAGCGTGTAGCGTTCGCGGTGCAAGCGCACGTCGTCCACGAGGTCCACGCGCAGCGGAGCAAAGGTGCCCAGGCCCACGTGGAGCGTGATGCGCGCCACCTCGACACCCTGCGCGGCCACCGCATCCAACATCTGCTGCGTAAAGTGCAACCCAGCGGTGGGTGCGGCCACAGAACCTTGGCGGCGCGCGAAGACGGTCTGATATCGCTCGCGATCCGCGTCCTCGTCATGACGGCGAATGTAGGGTGGCAGGGGCATGTGGCCGATGCTTTCCAGGGCGCGAAAGAAATCGTCCACCGGCGCAAAGCGCAGCACCCGCTCGCCAAACGCTCCGCGTTCCGTGACCTCAGCCTCCAGCACGAGCGCCCCGGAAGGCGCGAAAAAAGCCAGGCGCTCGCCCACTCCGACCTTTTTCCCCGGCTTGACCAGCGCGCGCCACACGTTGTCGCCGGCGGGCTCGGTCAGCAGCACTTCCACCAGGCCGCTGGGCTGTCGGCGATCACGTACCAGCGTGCGCCGCGCAAACAGGCGTGCCGGAATCACGCGGCTATCGTTGATGACCAGCAGATCTCCGGGCCGCAGCAGAGAAGGGAATTGGGCAAACTGCGTGTCGGTCAGTGCGCCGGTGGCGCGGTCCAACGCCAGCATGCGGCTCTGACCGCGCTGCGGCGGCGGCTCCTGCGCAATCAACTCCGGGGGCAGATCAAAGTCAAAATCGGCAACGCGCAGGCCACTCACTGGGAAGCCTTTCCAAAGTGCGCAAGGGCGCGCAGCCGGGCACGCTCGATGGCCGCATTCAGTTGCTCGCGCATGGTCTCGAAATCCTCAGCGGGCAGCTCGGCGGGAACGTGTGTCCACTGCGCCCAACTAACGCAGATGCGTGTGAACGGCCACGGCACCAGGAAGCGATCCCAGGAGCCAATGGTCCAGGCGTGTTGCGGTTGCAGATGGAAAGCGCCGATGGGCGCGCCAGTCATCTGCGCCAGTTTGATGGGGCCCATCTTCGTCTGGTAAATGGGACCGCGCGGACCATCGGCGGTGAAGATTGCGGTGCGACCGGTCTCGATGATGTGTTTTAGCCCGAGCAGCCCTTTGCGCGCGCCACGCGAGCTTGAGCCGCGCACCGCGTCAAAGCCGAACAGCTGGAGAGTGCGCGTAATCAGCTCGCCGTCGAAGCTGCGGCTGATGAGAATGACGGCTAAGGAGTGACGGAAGTATACCGTGCAGGGCAACACGCACTGATGCCAGAAACAGTAAATCTCCGGTCCGGGCTTCTGACCAAAGAGGACCGGCGTGACGCCTTCTTCGGCGATGACTTCAAAGCGCCAGGTGAGGCCTACAACCCGAAACAGCGCCCACACGAGGCGCGGAACCACGGCCAGTACCAGGCGCTGGCCAAGTGTGAATCTGGGATTGTCCTCAACGTTCACTGCACTGATTCTAGCTGTAACGCAGCCAGCGCAGCAGTTCGGGCAGCGTCGCCCGCTTGCCATACATTAGGATGCCTACGCGATAAAGGCGCGAGGAGAACCACAACGTGGCCCAGATGCTCACCACCAGCAGACCGATGGAGGCTGCGAACTGCCACACCGGAGGAATCTCCGCCGCCATGCGCAAGAACATGATGACCGGCGCGGTGGGCGGAAAGAGGGAGGCTGCCACCGACCAGAACGAGTTGGAGTCGTTGATGACCAGCAGGATCAGCGCGAAGCTCAGCCAGGTGGGCGCAGCAGCCAGGGGCATGTACATCTGCAACTCCTGCTCGGTTTCGCAGGTGGCGGCCAGGCCGGCAAACAACGAGCTGTAGAGCAAGTAGCCGAGCACAAAATAGACCGGAAACAGGACCGTCTCGCTCCACGAAATATGGATGACAAAGTCGCCTGTCATAAGGGCGGCAGCGAAAGGCGAAAACAGAATGGCCGCGCCCGCCACCAGCCAGATCGCAATCTGGGTCAGGCCTACGGCGCCCACGCCGATCAGCTTTCCGGCCAGCATGTCTCCCGGCTTGGCGATGGCCAGCATCACCTCAAAGATGCGCGACGTTTTTTCCTGGATGATGGAGCGGGCCACGTTCATGCCGTAGATCATGGTGGTCATCGAGAGCAGGATGGCCATCGCATAGCCCTTGTAAAACGACGCTGCGGCGTTGCTCTTTACCACACTGCCATCTTTTTTCACCTGGAAGGTCTGGATGGATACGCCCTTGACCAGCGTATCCGCGTCGGCCTGGTTCATGCCGCCGCCGGTTAAGCGCGCATCGACAAGAGCGTGATTCAAGGCCGACTTCAGCCGATCGTTGGTGATGAAGTCGCCGGCAGACTGCGAGGTGTAGGTGGCAGTGGGCGCCGCTCCGGCCGGCGTATCCACCCACAGCAGCCCGTCGAGAGCCTTGGTCCGCACCATGTTCACCAGCGCGGCCCGTTGTTCGGGAGTGGCGGGCGCAATCACGTCCACGCTGGCCTTGGCTTCCTTGTCGCCCAGCAACTGGCTGCGGATCTGGCCGGCCAGCACGGGGTCAGAGGCCGTGACGGCCATGTGGCGGTTGGAGCCGAGACCGAGACTGGAAAGGTAGGCAATGGCGACGACCAATGCGAACACGGCCGGCAGGCCGATGGTGGTGGTTTTGAAGGCCCGCCCGCGCACCTGCTCAAGGTACTCGCGCCGGGCGATGAGAAGAATGTTACGCATCGGCCTTGCCTCCCACGGTCTGGATGAAAATCTCTTCGAGCGAAGGCTCGACCAGTTCGAAGCGGTAGATGGTGGCCGCGGCCGTTGCCTCATGGAGCAGCTTCTGCGCGTCGCCGTGCGGCTTGAGCCGTATCTCGGCGTGGCCGGAGAAGTTTTTGGCCTGCGCGATCTCCGCGCTGGAGAGGAAATCCGCACTGCCTTCAAATTCCACAATCACGTGGTTGCGCTCGTAACGCGACTTGATTTCGCGCACCCTGCCGGCGAGCACCGCTTCGCCGTTATTGATGAGGCAGATGGAGTCGCACAGCTTCTCCACCTGGTCCATGCGATGGGTGGAGAAGAGAATAGCCTTGCCCTGATCCTTGAAGTCCAGCAGGGTGCGTTCCAGCAGGGTTGCGTTTACCGGGTCCAGTCCGGCAAAGGGTTCGTCCATGACGATCAGGCCGGGATCGTGCAGCACCGAACCGATGAACTGAATCTTCTGCTGCATACCCTTGGAGAGTTCTTCAGTCCTCTTGGCCAGCGCGTCGGCAATCTCCAGGCGCTGGGCCCAATCGGTAGCCCGCTTGCGGGACTCCGCGGCACTGAGGCCGTGCAACTCGCCGAAGAAGACCAACTGCTCCAGCACCTTCATCTTCTTGTAAAGCCCGCGTTCCTCGGGCAGGTAGCCTACCCGCTCCAGGCTTTGGCGTTCAAAGGGCTTGTCGAAGAGACTCACGGTGCCGGAGTCGGGCAAGGTGATGCCCATCATCATGCGGATGGAGCTGGTTTTGCCCGCTCCGTTCGGCCCCAGCAGGCCAAACATCTGGCCCGCCTCGATGGAAAGGCTCAAATCGCGGACGGCAACTTTGCTCTCGTAGGCCTTGGTGACTCCCGCGAGTTCAACAACTGGCATGAATTCTCCTGCCGCTCGGTTTGCAATTGGAAATGGATGGGTCGTGGGAAACGGTCTGGAAGGATTTTAGCAAAGCTCGCGACGGCATGCCGCGGACTCATCTAGTGACGAATGTTGATGCAAACAAGGTCAACGGGATTTGAGGAAAAGACAACCGCGGGTCCTTCGACTTCCTTCGCTTCGGTACGGTCGCTCAGGACGACAACTTTTATGAAAGGAACTTCTGAGACCGGGTACTGCGTTCGCTCAAGATGACAGCAGTTGTGACGGGAAGATTAGATACGAAACCCTAGGTATGCCGGTTATACTCCGGCGGCCCGGCAACCAGCAGAGCACTTTCTTTCTCGCCGTGGACGTACCAGCAACACCAGTCGGTTTCGTGGATTTGTTTTCCGGGGCTGGAGAGCAGGTCCATGTAGGTGACCCGGCCAAAGAGAAACACCTTCTCCTGCCACAGCTCAATGCGTTCGAATTGGGCGTCATCCTCGCAAACCGAGCGCATGTCTTCGCGGCGGAAGGGTCGAATGCCTACCGATTCGCCAGGGAGAAGGATGATGGGGTTGGGCAGCGCACCCGACTCCACGCTTTCGAACTCCGGTGTCTCCGCCAGGCGGGTTTCGTCGATGGCCACCTCGACCTGATCCACGGTGGACACGATCTTGGCCGGGGTGCGGCCGCGATTCGTAGCTATGACCTTGAAACTGTTTTCCATGGTCAGGAAGGGCTCGACCGAGACCACAATCCACGGTCTCTCGGAATCCACCAGCGCCTGACTCTGCGCCAATGCGGCGCTGGCAGTTTCCTGGGCAGCTTGCACGGCGGCGGCACTGGACTCCGCGTGACGTTCGATGTTTTTGAGGGTCCTCAGGGCGAGCATAATGCCCACGTATCCCAACACCGCAAGGATGATGTTGGCGGCCCAAGCCACCCGCTGATACCAGGCCCACGGCGGATTCGCAGGCGGCGGGCTGTTCACAATAATCTGGGGCGGTTGGCTGCCGCAGGGGCCACCGTTGCAATTGGAGTTGGGGTCCGTGGCGGCCGGGCTTTGCGTAGCGTTCGCGGCCGAGACCTTAGGAGCCGGCTTTGCGCTGCCTGCAGCCGCTTGTCCGGGCTGGGGAGTAGCCGCGAGAACAACATCGGCTGCCCAGCCCGCCACTGGCGCCAGCATCTGCGCCGTCATCCACAGCAGAATCAGTAGAGCGAGCCGCCTCGACATGACAGAAGCATATACCAGATTGGATGGGCTATCCCGGTTCGCCACAAGGTTTGAACCTTACTAAAGAACTGTCTGGAATGGATGGTTTGAGGGCTGGCGCGGCTTCCCGAAACGGGGCATTCCCGGAACAGGACAAAGCCCGTCCGGGGGAAACAGGGCTAGCAGGGAATGCTCTCGTCAGGGGACTGAATGAATGTGGCGCCAGTGCACCACGCATCGCGGGGACTCGAATCTTATGCCGAAGCGGAACCCACGGATTCCGTTTCGAACATCGGATCCGGCTCTGAAAGCCGAATCAGGCGATGGAGGTAAGCGCGGGAAATGCCCAGGCTGCGCGCCGCCAGGGTCTTGTTTCCGTTGTTTTCCTTCACCGCGTCGGTGGCCAGCTTGATTTTGTAGTCGCGAAGCTGACGCTCGAACGATCCGGCAGGGTTGTAGTCGCTGATATCGACTACCTTATCCGTATGCATCACCAGTGGCAGATCATCCATACGGATGCGCCGTCCGGGAGCAAGGATGATCGCCCTCTGAATCACATTTTCGAGCTCGCGCACGTTGCCGGGCCACGAATAGGTGTTGAGCAGGGACATTGCTTCCGGTTCAATCCGGTCCATCGGCTTTTGAAACATCTCGGAATAATGGTCCAGATAGTGAGCAGCGATCTGCTCGATGTCTTCCGGGCGGTCCGCAAGCGCCGGGGCATCGATTCGCATCACATTGATGCGGTAGTAGAGATCGCGGCGGAATTTGCCTTCAGTAGCCAGTTTCTGCAGGTCCTGATGGGTGGCGAAGATCAGCCGAGCCCGCAGCGGGATGATGCGGGTGCTGCCCAGGCGGTTGAATTCCATTTCCTGCAAAACGCGCAGAAGCTTGACCTGGGTAAAGGGGCTCAGGTCACCGATTTCATCGAGGAAGAGGGTGCCGTCCTGTGCCTGCTCGAAGTAGCCTTCCCGCGCCCCAACAGTACCGGTAAACGCTCCCTTTTCGTGGCCGAAAAGTTCCGCCTCGATCAAGGTCTCAGGGATGGCGCTACAAGATACGGCCACAAACGGCTTGTCCGCACGGGAACCGAGATTGTGAATGGCGCGGGCGATGAGTTCCTTGCCGGTGCCGCTTTCGCCGGACACAAGCACCGACGCGTTGATATTAGCCACGCGCTTCACCAGCTGATAGACCCGCTGCATGCGCACACTGGAACCGATCAGGCGATCGCAGCTGCTGACTGACTCCAGGCGCTGTTGCACGGTCTGGATCTCGCGCTTGAGCGCAGAATTCTCGTGCGCCCGGCACAACATCGTTTTCAACTCGCGAATAGAGGGTGGACGGCGGCAGTAGCCAAAGGCTCCCACTCGCACCAATTCCAAAGCGACCGAACGATAGCCGTCGTCGGCCATGACTACCAGGGGAACCTGCGAGGCGATCAGTCGCCGGGAACAAGCGATCCGCTCTTTCAGCGACCCGTTCTCAGCGTGCAGATCAAGAATCAAGACATCGCATTCCGCCGCAGCGAGGCGCTCGTCGATGCCGTCTTCATTGGCTTCCTGCAGAACGCGAAATTCTCTCCCCAATGCCGAAGAAAGAAGCGGTTGCAGCGCGCGGTCGTCTGAAAGTAGTCCTATTTGAATCATCAAAGGATGATCTCATTCCCCTCTTGCGCAACACCTAATCAGCGCAGCTTAAGAACCTATCTTGAGAACCAAGGCGTAGGAGAACTACGGGTACTGACTCCTCAAATTCACGCAGCTTTGAGGAGCCTTACGGGTTACCAGAGAGCCGATTGGCGAGCGAAGAGACGCAAGATCGGACTCTGCGAGAGAGTTGTTATCTTTCACTCTGGACGGCCCTGCTCTAATGGTCAATCCCACCTTGGTGTGAAACTGGTAACGTGGGTAACACTAAAGTAATAGAGACGATCGTGTAAGTTTGAGTAATAGTTGCAGTTACGTCTGACCCGGCGGGCGAAATCAGAAGGCCGGCAATCGATCAAAACGGGCATGCGGAGGAGAGATTATCGGAAATGCCTATTCCTGTTGATCAGTGTAAACGCTGCGCTCCATAGCACCTCGGCGCCCGTATACATGTGTGTACACAGCGGTAAATGAACTGCTTGGTAACACATTGAATTCATGTACTCTTGACAGACTGCAATTTGGAGGGACAATTGCTTCAACACCAATATCGCCTGAAATTAAATCGGGGAGGCCGGATTTGCACTTGATCGCCTGGTGGCCCACAGTGGTGGTTCTCGCTGTGGCCACGTTTACGGATCTGCGCAGCCGCCGCATTCCCAACTGGCTGGTGTTTCCCTACCTGGTGGTGGGGATTGGTGTGTCTTTCCTGCCGCGCGGTATCGGGATCTGGCACAGCCTGGAGGGTCTGGGGTTGGGAGCGCTGCTTTACGGCATTCTGTTCTGGATGGGCGGGATGGGTATGGGCGACGTGAAACTATGCGCCGCAATCGGAGCCTGGATCGGCCCATCCCAACTGGTGTTTGCGCTGGTTGTAACCGGTATGGTGGGGGGGATCATGGCTATTGGGTGGGCGGTGTGCGGAGGATTTCTGGGTGAATTGTTCAGCGGAACGGGCGATCTTGTCTTTGGCTGGAAGAAGCGCGGCATGCGTCCTCCGGAAGAGCTAGTGCTTTCCAATCCGAAGGCACGCAAGATACCGTATGCTCCAGCCATGGCCATTGGTACTGTTCTTTCTTTCTTTTCCCATTGAGAAACTACCTCTGGGCCATGTAGAGTATGCAGACAACGCAACAAATTGAATTCAACAGGCAGTGCTGTTTCAGGAAAGTGGGAGCGTTGACTTTCTAATGGATACTCAGAATCAAGATTCGGATCCCTTAAGCAGCAGTGTATTGTCTGTTGCACTAATTGGCCCGCAAGACGGGCGCCGGAGGACTGTGGCCAGCGCTCTGGCCGTGTCTCATGCGGCGGTAGTTCGGGAGTATTCCTCCTACCCTCCGACGATCAAAGACGTTCCGAGGTTCATGGAACAGCAGTTTGACGCGATCATCATCGACCTGGAAAGCGATCCCGAGTACGCCTTGCAACTGGTAGAGGCCATGGCCGGCATGAATACGGCGACGGTGATGGTCTACTCCACGCGGATCGACCCCAACATGATGGTTCGTTCGATGCGGGCGGGAGCGCGCGAGTTTCTGGCCGACCCCATCGACGCCGGCGCTCTTAGCGATGCGCTGAGCCGGGCCGGTGCTCGCCGCAGGACGCCGCGCACAGCAAAGAAGACCGGTGGCAAACTTCTTGTCTTCCTGGGTGGCAAGGGCGGCTCCGGGGTGACCACGGTGGCTTGCAATTTTGCCGTGGCCCTGGTGCAGGAGTGCAGTCAGACTACGGCATTGATCGACCTCGATCTTCCCCTTGGAGACGCGGCCCTCAGCCTCGGCCTGACCAACCAGTTCTCCACTGCCGATGCCATCCAGAACGCGGACCGGCTGGATGCGAATTTCTTTACCAAGCTGCTCACCAAGCACCCATCGGGTCTGCAGGTGTTGGCCGCTCCGGGAAGGTTTCCTCAAATTCCAGCCAGCAACGACGCCATCGGAAAACTGCTGGCCGTCGCGCAGCAGGAATTTGGTTTTGTGGTGGTTGACGCGGGTTCAAGATGCGATTTGACCGATGCCACCTGGTTAGAGCAGGTGGATACCTTCTACCTGGTCATGCAAGCCGGAATTCCTGAATTGAGAAACTCGCACCGCCTGATTTCGGAGTTTTTCAAATCCGGCGGTCCCAAACTCGAAATTGTTCTGAACCGCTACGTCAAACAGTCCATGGGTGTCGATGAAGAGCATATAGAGAAAGCTCTTACACGGCCCATTCAGTGGAAGATTCCCAGTGATTACTTCACCATCCGGCGGCTGCAGAACGAGGCTACGTCGCTGGCTACGGATGACTCGAGCATTGGAAGGGTCATCCAGCAAATGGCGCGAGAGGCGGCAGGAATGCCTCCCAAGCCGGAAAAGCGGAAGGGATTCAGCCTTTTTGGAGGCTAAATCCAGAGCGTGGGAATTTCATTGCAGTCCAACTTCATTAGCGGCAATGCGGGGCATCGATGAATCTGGAGAATTTCAAGGCCGAAGTGCACCGGACTCTGCTTTCCAAGCTGGATCTGGAAAAGCTGTCGCGAATTAATTCCAGCCAGGCGCGCCAGGCAGTTTCGAGCATCATCAACGAAATCATCAGCGACCGCAGGGTGCCGCTGAGCTTTGACGAACAGGAAAAGATCGAGACAGACCTGCTGGACGAAGTCTTTGGCCTGGGCCCGCTGGAGCCACTGCTCAAGGACCAGAAGATCTCCGACATTCTGGTCAATGACAAGGACCACGTCTTCATTGAAAAAGGCGGCCTGCTACAGAGGGCCGATGCAGCGTTTCGCGACGACCGCCACCTGCTGCAGATCATCGACCGCATCGTATCGCGCGTGGGCCGCAGAGTGGATGAGTCGTCGCCCATGGTCGACGCACGCCTGCCCGACGGCTCCCGCGTCAACGCGATCATCCCCCCTTTGGCGCTCGACGGCCCGAGCTTGTCGATCCGCCGCTTCGGCACCGGCCCCCTGGCCGCCAACCAACTGGTGCAATTGAAGAGCATTTCCGCAGAGATGATGGAACTGCTCTCCTCTGCTGTGCGCGCGCGCCTCAGCATCCTCATCTCCGGCGGTACCGGCGCCGGAAAAACCACCTTCCTCAATATTCTGTCGCAATACATCCCGCAGAATGAGCGCGTCATCACCATCGAGGACGCGGCGGAACTGCAGTTGGCGCAGGAAAACATTGTGCGCCTTGAGACGCGTCCGCCCAACGTGGAGGGGCAGGGAGCCATCCGCCAGCGTCAACTGCTTATTAACAGCCTCCGTATGCGCCCCGACCGCATCATCATCGGTGAGGTCCGCGGCGAGGAAGCCTTCGACATGCTGCAGGCGATGAACACCGGCCACGAGGGCTCGATGACCACAGTGCACGCCAATACCGCGCGCGATGCGCTGACCAGGCTCGAGTCCATGGTAGCCATGAGTAATCTGAATATGCCCGAAAAGACTGTGCGGCAGCAGATTGCCTCGGCTCTCACCATCGTTGTGCAGTGCACGCGCATGAGCGACGGCTCCCGCAAAGTGGTCAGCATTCACGAGATCACGGGCATGGAAGAGAACGTCATCAGCATGCAGGAAATATTCACGTTCAACAAGAAGGGAATTGGGCCCAACGGCAAGGTGCAGGGCGTCTTCCAGCCCAGCCGCATCCGTCCCCGGTTCCTCGAACAGCTCAAAACCTCAGGCATCTTCCTTCCGTCGACGCTGTTCGAGCGTTCCACGGAAGTCAGCTGACCGGAAAGGGGGGTCGGATCGATATGGCTCTGATCGTCATTCTCGTATTCTTGGGCGTCTTCGGCGTGATAGCCGTGGTGGCAATTGCCAGCGGTTCCAGCGCAGAGCGCAACGCCAAGATGGCCCTGGCCAGGCTTGACACTGCTTTGGCATCGACCGGCGCCAAGGCGGAAATGAGCGAGTTGATCGTCGACGTTCGCAAGAGCGAACTGATGAGCACCATTCCCTGGCTGGATCGCTGGCTGACGAAGCTGGAACTAGCGCCGCGCATGCGCCGTCTGCTCTATCAGGCAGATCTCAAGTGGACAGTGGGAGGCCTGATGCTGATGTGCGGCGGAGCTTTCATCGTCCCCGCCTACCTGATCTGGCTCCGCACCCATGCCCTGTTGTTCGCCCTGGTTGTGGGACTGGCATTGTCCACGCTGCCATTTCTCGTGGTGGTGCAAAAGCGGTCCCGCCGAATGGGTCAATTTGAACAGGGTTTGCCTGAAGCCCTCGATCTGGTCGTGAGCGCGCTGCGTGTGGGCCATAGCCTGAACGCAGCAATGGGCCTGGTGTCCCGCGAGTGCCCTGACCCGGTCGGCGCAGAATTTCGAGTTACCTTCGACGAGATGAATTACGGCCTCGATCTGAAATCCGCCATGGACAACCTGGTGACCCGAGTTCCATTGCAGGATCTGAAGATTGTGGCCACGGCCATCCTGATCCAGAGAGAGAGCGGAGGCAACCTGGCAGAAGTGCTGGAAAAGTCTTCGACTGTGATCCGGGAGAGATTCCGCCTGAAGCGGCAGATCAATACCCATACTGCGCAGGGGCGGCTCACGGGGTGGATTCTGACTTTGCTTCCCGTCGTGCTGGCCGGCTTGCTCTATACCGTCAATCCCACCATGATGAGCCTCCTCTGGAAAACTGAAATCGGCGTCAAGCTCTTGTGGATCGCGGGAACCTTAATCGTCATTGGTGGATTCATTATTCGCAAGATCGTCAAGATGGATGTGTGAGGGAGAGATATGATCTTTGCGGTTGTTTCTTTTGTGGTTGCCTTCCTGCTTATCGCCAGTGGCGGATTGCTGATCTTCTATCGCGATACGATTCAGGAGCGGATTACCGCCGCGCTCTATCCACGCACCAAAAAGAGAAGCCTCTCCACCACCCTGGAGGAAACGCGCAACGTAATCGGGGGCGTGGTAGAGCACTTCGAGCGTGTGCTGCCCAGGAGCCAAGCCGAAATCGGGGTGCTGCAGCAACGGCTGGTCCGTGCCGGCTATCGCAAGGATGGAGCCGCCAAGCTCTTCTATGGTGCCAAGGTAGTTGTGCCGGTGGTGCTTTGCATCCTTGCCCTGGTGACCGGGCTCGGGCACACCAGTCCGCTGTTTGTTTATACCGCTGCTCTGGGGGTCGGATTTCTGGCGCCCGATTTCTGGCTAGGCAGGCAGATATCCAAACGGCAGGCGAGCTTGAAGCGTGGCCTGCCCGACGTCCTCGATATGCTGATCATCTGCATCGAGGCAGGCCTGAGTCTTGACCAGGCTACGGCGCGCACCGCGGAAGAACTGCACACTGCTCAACCGGCTCTCAGCGACGAATTTGGAATCGTGGCACTTGAGCAGCGTGCAGGACGCCCGCGCGCAGAAGCCTGGAAGCACCTGGCAGAACGCACCGACGTTGACGTGATTCGCAACCTCGTATCGATGCTGGTGCAGGCCGAACAGTTTGGCACAAGCATCGGCAAGACGTTACGCGTTCATTCCGAAACGCTCAGAACCAAGCGCGTCCAGGAGATCGAAGAGAAGGCGGCCAAGCTGTCGGTCAAGCTGATCTTCCCGCTCGTGCTCTTTATCTTCCCATCGCTCTTTGTAGTCGTGCTTGGTCCCGCGGTAATCACCATGGCGCAATCGTTCGGCAAGTTTTTCAAGTAAACAAAGGAAGGGAGATTCGACAATATGGACAGTACCACGATTATCCGGATTGTAGCCGGCGTGCTCTTTGTCATCGTGCTGGTCATTTTGATCCAGCGTCGTCGTACGCGGGTGAAGTAAGAGGGCCTGCAGCGAAAGGCGGGTGCACCGCGCAGAACTGTATGTCCGGGCGCTCACCCGCACTTCCGTTGATCGGGAAGACTGCCGCTCAGGCGGTATGGCCGGTTGTGTAACGACTATGCCGCAAACCCGGAGCGCAGATGTAGGTCTGTCCCCCCTTCTGCTGCTCTCACCAGTACTTTTCCGATTGAGCAAGACTCGTCCGCGATTCCGCTGGCGCAGTTGATAGGTCTGCACAAACTGGTCGTAGTGCAGGCCGAAGCGACATCCGGATCTCTGCGATTGAGCCTTGCAGTCTGGCGGAATCCATAGGGGTGAGAGGATATGGAAACCCAGAAGTACTGTGTATACAACCAAACCCGCGAGAGCTTCCTCAGCCTGGGGGTGACTATCGCCGATACCTCTGAGGCGCCGGTCAACGCGCTCATTGAGCGGCTGGCCGTCAAGCCCGATACCGGACTTTGGATTACACCTTTTATAGGAATTCCTGCGACGCGAGGATTCGCTCCCGTGGACGTGGTCTGCCTGGACGACCAATATCGCGTTGTTCTGGAAGTGGAGTCGTTTCCCACCTCCGATCTTGAACCCCTCAGGACTCCCGCCGCCAGTGCTCTTGTTCTGCCCGCACACACGATCTATTCGTCGCAGACTCAGCCCGGAGACCTGCTGGTAATTTGTGTGGCCGAAGAGATGGAGCATCGTCTCGAAAGCGCATCCCCTTCGCCCACCGCTTCGGAGAGTGTCCTAGTCAGGGAGTCCGTTGAGCAACCGTCCGCCAGCGGTGGCAGCACAGATACGGAGTCGGCCCGGCACCGCGCCAGGACTTTGGAAATGGTTCTTCAGGAGTTGAAAGAGAAGGATGAGTCTGAAGAGGACGAGGAGCCGAGCCCCGATTCGGTTTTCATTCGATTTCTACGCTGGCTGGTGAGTGATCGCCGTAAGGCAAACCGCGAGCCGTTGCCGGGGCTAGTGGCTTATTACTGGACGGGAGGCGGACCACAGGCCTACCACATCGGCGACGTCAGTCATAGCGGTCTCCACCTGTTGACGGACGAGCGCTGGTTCCCGGGCACCATGATCCTGATGACTCTGCAAAGGACGAACACCGAGGGAGAGGACCCCGACGATTCCATCACCGTGCAGTCAAAGGTCATTCGTTGGAGTTCAGATGGAATGGCGCTTTCGTTTATCGTGTCGAAGGCCGGGACTCGGACGCTGGAGCAGAACCTGATGGATGGTGGGGCAAACAAGAAGAAGCTAGATAAGTTCCTGAAGGCGCTGAAGCAGGTCAAGTAGCAAGACTTGGAGAGGAGTTTTTAATTCGTTAACTCGGGAATAATTACCAGGACTTCCACCTTTGTGTTTTGACCATTCTGCTTCGCAGGCCTGAATTGCCACTGTTTCAGCGCGTCCAAGACAAACTGCGCCCGCTCAAACGCGGCAGGGAATACTACTGCCAGTTCTTCAAATCGGCCCGCCTCGTTCACAATGCCGCGAACCAGCAGCGCATCAGCATTCACTTCATAGGGGTCAAGATTGGGACGCACAATGTAGAAGGGCCAGGGGGCGTCCAGGTGGGACACGCTGTCCTCCGCGACCATATCCGCCGAGCGAGGAAGCGCGTATTGCACAATCCAGCTCTTCGCCAGTCCCACATGCAAATAGGCCGTGTAGGCTGCTCTGCCGCCCCAGACAGAAGACGTCTCAGGATACTGGTCCTCCATGGTATTGCCTACCATGACTGCTGAGAAATTTCCGCCTTTGGGCAGGGTGATCCTCGCGGTTGAATAACCACTGTCACCATCGCCGTTGCCTGAACCCGATCCCGATGCGGAGCCGGACCCCGAACCCTGGCCAGGCCGTGAGCCTGCAATAGTACCGTTGCCTGCGCCATTCCCTGCGCCTTTTTGCGCACCGCCTTTTCCTGCGCCCGCACCCTGTCCCCCGGTATCGATCCGGCCCGCCCCCTTGCCCGTTGCGTTGCCGCTGTTGGCCGGGTCGCCATTGCCCGGCTTGGATGCATCGCCTGACCGGCCTGGCGCCATCCCCCCGTTCGGGTTGCCCGTCGCGCTCTGGTTGGCTGGCGGCAGCGAAACGCTGCCCCGCGCCAGGCTGATATCAGAGACCGACATCACTGCCGCCGAAGCCGTATCAAGGGACGAGACGGAGGTTGTTTGTGGAATGAGCTGGACGGGTGCGTTCTGGTGAGCCGGAACCGGTGTGGTGGTACTGGGCAGCTGTTTGAGAGTCTCCCTGCGGAAAGGCGTAGACGTGATCTGGACATCGGCCAGGATTGTCTCCTGATTCGGGATGTCAGGCTTGGGAGGCAACTGAGCCTTTGCCGGCTGGGGCGGCGGCGGAGTCAGCTTCTTCACATTCGGTTTGGAGACCTTCCAGAGAAGCATGGCAGGCAAGGGAAGGGCTTTGGGCAGGATCGTATTAGGGGGGATGTCCGGCTGCACGATGGTTTGCGGGGCGGGTTTGCGGTTCGCCATTTGTCGCTGGCTTGATGCCGGAGCCTGGAGTCCGCCACGTGCATCCTCTGCGTGGGAGTCGGGGAGCGGGGCCGGATACATGCTGCCCTGGCCTCCGGCCCGACGGATTTCCGCTTCGGCCTGGTCGAGATCTACCTGCCGCACTACATAATGGACGCCCCTGCGGGGCCTTATATCAGGCGTGAGAATGAATCCGAGCGCGATCAAGCCAACCACGGCGCCATGAACCAGAACCGATAACAAAAATGAGGTTGGTCTCTGGCCCACCTGCGATTGATCCGAGAAAAGCGTGATGGTGTGGGAAGACGCCATTGCCGGGGGAACCTCTCTCTCGCGCTTCTCCTCCTACTTTACATTGGCGCGAACAGAAGTAACATCTGGTCTGCTGTTCGTTAAGCTACTCTTTTGTAACTGAACGCTTTGGTCGCTACGGCGTGATAAGTGGCGCTTCCATCCCCAGTCGAGGCGTAATTATTGGGTGTTTCGAGCTCCGTAAGATAGCTCTCTCCGGACGCGCAAGGTGAGGATTCGGGAGCACACACGGTTATTCAAGATAGCACTCCGGCTCGCACGGCCTTTCTGCCGCCTTGGCCGGCCACGTTTCGAAGCGAATGGTTTATCCCTTGTGATTACCTTTGTTCTTATCGGAGAAATGAGTAATTGACGCTTCTCGGTCCCCGTGGGAGCATGTTCATTAACCACTGGATTTGCTAAAAGCGAGCGCCTCGTCGTTGAGGTAAAGAAGGAGAGATATAGCGTTCGTGGTTCCTCAGATGCCAGGCATTAATTTTGGTGCACTCTTCATCCCTTATGGTGCTATACTCTAGCGGCATCAAGGCATGCTCAGCGCTCCACCAAGTCGATTAGTAACTCGGCGTGCGACTGCTTGTTCTTCTCTGCTGCACTAACAGGTATCAAGTGCAAGAGAGTTTGGAACGGGCCATTCACCTTGTGAAGACAGGATTCTGAATGAACCGAAGACTGGCAACCATTCTCCTCAGCGCATTCATTGTGGCAGCGCTGTGCGCCTTTGTCGTCTATCGCCTGGTCGGCTTGCGCATCGCGGCGTCGAAGCCGGTGCCTGCCACCAGCGTGGTTGCGGCAGCTCAAGACATCAAAATTGGGACCGTGCTGAGCGCCAATGACCTGACCACGCTTCAGGTTCAGGGTACAGCTCCGAAGGGCGCGATTCTCGATGCGAAGAGCGCCGTCGGGCGTGGCGTCATCGCGAATATTTATGCCGGTGAGCCTATTTTGGATAACCGCTTGGCGCCAATGGGCTCCGGTGGCGGACTCGCTGCCACCATTCAGCAGGGTATGAGAGCCTGCGCAATCAAGGTGGATGAGGTGGTGGGCGTGGCCGGTTTCGTTCTTCCCGGCATGCGCGTCGATGTGATCGTCTCCGGCACCCCTCCGGGCACCCAGGCTGTGCAGGGGGATACGCAGGTGAGAACCATCCTGCAGAACATCGAAGTGCTGTCCGCCGGCACGGACATCCAGAAAGATGCCGAAGGCAAGCCTCAGCAGGTACAGGTGGTCAATCTGCTGGTGACTCCGGAACAGGCGCAAGTATTGGCCTTGGCCAGCAATCAGACGCATATCCAGCTGGTGCTCCGGAATCCCCTCGATACCAAGATTGACCCGGTTGAGGGTAGCGCCATGACCAATATCTTTCAGGACGTGGCCAAGACGCCAGTCAAGGCCCACTTGTCCGGGCATGTGAACAAGCCGGTCAAGCCAGCTCCTCAGATGTTTTCGGTCGTGGTCATCAACGGTGCGCAAAGGACGGAAGAAAAATTCGCAACTCCCGAGGGAAAACAGTGAGAGCAAGAACTGGGGTCGCCATTGCTTTTGTCAGTGCATTGACTTTCCTCTTCAGCCCCGGGGCAGGCCTTTGGGCGCAGACTGCTCCGCCCGCTACTTCGCCGGTAGCAGCTCCCAGCCAGGACTCCACAAACGATCTGTCCGTTGCCGTGGGTAAGTCAGTGGTGCTGGACCTTGCGCGGCCCGTGACGCGGATTGTTGTGGGTCTGGGCGACTTTGCGGAGGCCGTCGCAATCAGCCCTAATCAGATTCTGGTCAACGGCAAGACTCCCGGAGAGACCACGCTGATTCTCTGGGACACGAGCGGCAGCCGGCAGTTTTTCAACGTAACTGTTCGGCCCAGCTCCTACGTCACCAATGACCGCCTTGAGGCCGTCCGCCGCGAACTCAGGAACGAACTTCCGGGTCAAAATCTCAGGGTCAGCGAAGAGAATGGCAGCATCTTTCTTCGCGGCACAGTGAAGGATCTGAACAGTTCCGACCGGGCGCAAACGATCGCCGCTTCGATAGGCAAGGTCGTCAACCTGCTCAACGTCAGCGTGCCTGCCTCGGACCCGCAGATTCTGCTCAAGGTGCGATTTGCCAGTGTGGACCGCACCAAAGAAAAGCAGCTGGGGATTAACGTCTTCAGCACTGGGCTTGGAAACACCATCGGCAGTGTCTCGACGGGTCAATTCAGTCCGCCTTCGCCTACCATTCCCACTGGTTCGACTGCGTCCGCGGTGTCACTTTCCAATGCGCTGAACCTCTTCGCCTTTTACCCCGGGTTGGATCTCGGTGCGACAATCGAAGCCCTCCAGACCCAGGGCCTGGTTGAGGTGCTTGCCGAGCCCAACGTAATGGCCTTGAACGGGAAACAGGCCAGCTTCCTTGCCGGCGGCGAATATCCATATCCAGTTGCCCAGGCAGCCGGAACGACCGGCGGGGCCACCATTACCCTCATGTTCAAGGAGTATGGGGTCCGGCTAAACTTCATTCCCACCATCACTCCGCGCGGAACCATTCGTCTTCAGGTAGCCCCGGAAGTCAGTTCACTGGATTTTACCCAGGCCATCCAAATCGGTGGATTTGACGTGCCTGCAATTGACATTCGCCGAGTGAAGACGGAGGTCGAACTGCAGGACGGTCAGAGTTTCGCCATTGGCGGCCTGCTCGATAACCGTGAAAATGAGTCTTTCCAGAAGATACCCTTTCTGGGCGACATTCCCATTCTGGGCAAGTTTTTCCAGTCGATTCAAAGGACCAAGACCAATACCGAACTGATTGTGCTTGTGACGCCGGAGATCGTGGCTCCTATTCCGGCCGGCGCGGCGTTGCCGGAGCTTAAGTATCCTCAAGCCTTCCTTCCGCCCAACTCCGGAATTCCGATGCACAATCCTGACGCAAAGACGGCTGAGAACAGTCCGGCGCCTCCGCCTCCAACCATTCCTGTCGAGAAACTGCTGGATAGCATGAAGCCGGAGCAGCCGCTGAACATCGACGGATCGATGAGTGCGTCGGGTGGCGGCGGTAGTTACGGTGGCGGCGCCGCTACCGCGAATACGGCGGTTGGCACCAGCGCCGGACCCGGATCTCAGTAAGGCGGTATTCAATCGTCGGTCTGGACCGTGCAGCATGCGTGACCGTTCTTATTTCGCCCCGGTGAGGACTTCTAGCCGGGGCGCCACCTTATCCGGGTGAGGCATCATAGCGCTCATTCACCGCTTCTTTGTGGGGCTGTGCCCCGTCGCTGCGGTCGCACCTGATTATTCCCGGCTGCCGTAGCATCTTCAAAGGAGCCACAGGTACAAGATGAAGCTGCCTGCCTGGTTTTCCATGGCGCTGCACGGAGGGGGCGCAGGGCGCACGCAACCCGGCGCGGAGATTCGCCTTCAGGTTCTGAACACTACGCGCCATACCCAGCTGGCCAGCAGCATGGAAGTTGCCGATCATGGCGCAAAGCGCACCAAAGGCCTGCTGGGGCGCAAAGGCCTCGGTCCTGGTGAAGGTTTGTGGATACTCCCCTGTGAGGCCGTGCATACCATCGGAATGCAGTTCCCGATCGACCTTGTCTTCCTTGACCGAAGACACCGCATCAGAAAGGTGAGGAGCAACGTGCCGCCTTGGCGCATGTCTGCCTGCCTGTCCGCGCATTCTGTGATTGAGCTTGCCGCCGGAGTGATCCGAGAGACGTGCACCGAGGCTGGAGACTTCCTGGAATTCTTTCCTGCCGCTCCGCCGGTTGCGGGGCACGATTGTATATCTCCCGACTAGACGATTCTCAGTTTCTGCCATTCTGTGACTGGGCTGCAGTGCACAGCCGACACACCCACAGGAGACCACTCCTTGCCAGTCATTGAGTAACTTTTCGAGCGCGCTGTTTGTTACTTTCATCACGGGTGGCTCTGCAAATTTGTGTTATGGCATGCTTCTAATGTGTTATGTATACGAGTACGGGTCATGGGGTCCTTCCTGTAAACAATAGGTTACACATCATTGAGGGTAGCTTCTCGTAAGTTATTGACTTCTAATGAGACGCGATGCTACAACCAAATGGCACGGCGCTTGCTAAGTAGAGTGCACACCAGTCTGTGACTGGATTCGAAAATCAAGGAGAGAACACACATGAATGATCTGATGCTCAAGATGTTCGTTAAGGCCCAGGATCTGATGTCTCGCGAAGAAGGTCAGGACTTGGTTGAGTACGCCCTCGTTGTGGCTTTGATCGCTTTCGGCGCGACAGCTGGTATGTCGTCCCTGGCGACCGGGCTCAACAAGGCGTTCGGGCAGGTTTCCACCACCCTCGGCTCCTACATTACGTAGTCTGGAATTCCGGGTTTGCCAGAGACAAGCCCGGTACGGATTGCCGTCAGATTTCAAACCGCAGGAGACATTTAATGAGGGATGTCCTAGACAATTGGGTTCTCAGGCTTCAGATCCTGATCAACGACAAAGAGGGTCAGGATCTGGTCGAGTACGCACTTGTTGTTGCAACGGTTGCCTTCGGAGCGACTGCGGGAATGTCGTCCATGGCGTCTGGCCTCAACAAGGCGTTCCGACAGGTTTCTACCACCGTCGGCAGTTACATTACGTAGTCTGAATTTCCAGTTCTGTTGGAAAGCCAGTCGTAGTGGTAATTGCACGCGGCACGAAGCGGACCATCGCCGAAGTGCAAACTGGATGTCGAATGCGCAGGCTCTGTTTTTGGGGTCGATCCTGAGTCAGAGCTAGCGAAATCGGGATCTCGTTAGTGGTTCAACCACTGAATCATGGCCAGAACGGGGTGGCTGCGGGAATCCGGGAACCACCGGGACTCGTGGCGGCTTGGCCCCTAAATTAACCTGGCAAATCATTTGCAAAGATGCATGGGAAGGTCTCCTGGTTTTGGCCCATACTGCTTAGCTTCCCCTCAGGGCTAATGCAAACACCAGTTCCCTCCATTCTCCTGGGGGAGTGGCTCGCGGAAAACAAGATATTTCCGTGGGTACTCCCTCTACCTTCTACGCCGGCTTCAGTACTTAATGCGCTCAGCTTCAACTTGTTAAGAGTTAGAATATGCTGCATATGAAATTCCTACTCCGCGCCTATCTCAGTCACCTCCTTTCCTGCCGTCCGGCATAGCAGCTCGATGTACATGCTTCAGACTTCTCCTTCTTTGGGCGAATCGATTACACCGATGCTGGTTGAGGGTGGTCTCACAGCAATCGGGGTTGCCGTTGCCTTTGCATGGCCGCGACTCGGTTTTGCTGGTTTCTCACAGATTGAGCGTGGATTCGGGCGCCTGGCGCGAAAGCAGGAATTGGCAGTGGCCGTTGTTGGGCTGACCATGGTTCTTCTGCGCCTTGTGATTCTTCCTTTGTTACCCCGCCCGCTCCCGGTTATCGCAGACGATTTCAGCTTCCTGCTCTCGGGGGACACGTTTGCTCACGGGCGTCTCGCCAATCCAACGCCCGCCATGTGGGTTCACTTCGAAGCCATCTTCGTCGACATGAAGCCAACGTACATGTCTATGTACTTTCCTGGTCAAGGCCTTGTGCTTGCCACGGGGAAAGTCCTTTTCGGCCATCCCTGGTACGGGCTTCTCATCGCCAGCGGCCTCATGTGCTCTGCACTTTGCTGGATGCTGCAGGCGTGGTTGCCGCCCTGCTGGGCACTCCTGGGCGGATTCCTCTCAGTTCTGCGCCTGGGCATTTTCAGTTACTGGACCAATAGCTACACCGGTGGCGGTTCCATCGCTGCATTGGGCGGCGCACTGGTGCTGGGTGGGCTGCCGCGCTTCATGCGCACTGCGCGCCCGCGATATGCTCTGCTGATGGCCGTGGGCATTGGTCTCCTTGCCATTACCCGTCCCTATGAATGCGTGCTTCTTTGCATCCCCGTCGCGGTGGCGATGCTCCACTGGTTGCTGACCGCGAAAGGCCGGCCTACCGCCGCGGTCCTCTTCCGGCGTACCGTGCCCGCGCTGGCGCTGCTCGTTGCCGTTGCCGCGTGGTTGGGTTATTACGATTACCGCGCCTTTGGCAACCCACTTACCTTGCCCTACACCGTCAATCGAGCGACCTAC
>Ga0182013_10002023_pt1 | contig 26985 bp, 20 predicted proteins | sample 612S2MmetaG_FD_120487 | JGI IMG/M metagenome (GOLD analysis project Ga0182013, IMG submission 120487) | Permafrost microbial communities from Stordalen Mire, Sweden - 612S2M metaG | ecosystem: Environmental > Terrestrial > Soil > Wetlands > Permafrost | place: Sweden: Stordalen | collected...
GCAGCAGCCGCAAGGTGGTGAGCGCGAATGAAAGGTGGCGTTTCATCACTTCCAAATCCGAATTATGTTCTGAAAAATAACGCAGAGGCGATCAATTTGACAGTTTAGGCTCGACTTTGGTAGTCTTCGCGGTAATGGCTGACCACGCACTTTATTACAGCGACAAGTTTGTGCTGTCGAAAGACAACTTCGACACCACCCGCAAGGCCGCGTGGATAGCTGCCTCGCTGGACAAAGAACTTATTCCGGGTGTCCGCTTGAGTTCTCCAAAATCCGCCATGCTCGCCGATGCCCGGCGCGTTCACTCGGAAATTTATTTGCAGACGTTGCAAACCGGCCAGCCCGTCGCCACCGCAAATTCCTCCAAAATAAATTGGGACTCCGGCGTGCTGCCGATGGCCTTGAGCGCGTGTGGCGGAATGTTGGCGGCGGGAAAATCCGCCCGGCGCGATGGCGTGGCCGGTTGTCTGGCCAGCGGCTTCCATCATGCCAAGCGCGACCGGGGCGACGGCTTTTGCACACTCAACGGTCTGGCCATCACCGCTCATGCCCTGGCCGAAGGCAACCGCGATCACATTTTGGTTTTGGATTTGGACGCGCATTGCGGTGGTGGAACTCATTCACTGGTTCAAAACCATTCCCGGCTGTGGCAATTGGACGTGAGCGTGATGCCTTACGACGATTACCAACCCGGCGAACACTGCATCAAGGAAACCGTGGACGACGCCCGGCAATACCTGAAAACCGTCTGGCGCTGCCTGCAACAAGCCGAAGCCGAATGGCCGTTGTTCTCCCTGTGCCTTTACAACGCCGGCATGGACATCCACCACGACTGCAAAATTGGTGGACTCGCCGGCATGGATGAATTCATCATCACTCTGCGCGAGGAAATGGTTTTTCAATGGTGCAGGGAACGCGGAATTCCGATTGCCTACGCAATGGCTGGCGGCTATACCGGAGGCAAGATGTCACGCGCCCGGCTGGTTGATTTGCACCGGCTGACAATCAACTGTGCTGCGACAGCAAAACGTGAAGATTTTCAGTCGAACCTGAAATAAATATCAAAAAGGAAAACTATGGAAACCATGCAATCGCCCGATTTCATAATTGACGCCAACACCAGCAAACAGATTGCCAAAGACGCTAAACAAGGCGACTCTTCGGCTCAATTTATTTTTGGTGGTTGCTATTACTTCGGCAAAGGTGTGGCAAAAAATAGGGTCAAGGCGGTAAAATGGTATCGCAAGGCCGCTGAACAAGGTTTAGTGCAGGCTCAAGTTCTTCTTGGTGGTTGCTATTTTTTCGGCAATGGTGTGGCAAAAGATTATGTCGAGGCTGTAAAATGGTTTCGCAAAGCTGCTGAACAAGGTAACGCGGATGCTCAATGTTATCTTGGCGATTGCTATGACAAAGGCGAAGGCGTGGAAAAAGATGAGTTCGAGGCTATAAAATGGTTTCGCAAGGCCGCTGAACAAGGTAACGCAAAGGCTCAATCTCGTCTTGGTGGTTACTATGAGCAGTCCGAATCAATCAAAATAAAAGAAGCGCAACGAAATTAAAAAATCAAAAATATACTGCCATGAATACCAGCATCATTACCTGTCCGAAATGCAAAACCGAAATTCCGCTCACCGATGCGATGGCGCATCAGGTTCGTGAACAGATGGAAAATGAGTTTGCCACCCGCCAACGCAAACTTTTGGAAGAAATTGCCGCCCGCGAAAAGGTTGTTACTGATCAGGCCAAATCCTTGGCGGATGCAGAAAAGGAAATTGACAGCCAAGTCGCTGAAAAACTGGCTGCTGAGCGGAAAAAACTTCAGGCTGAAGCCCAGACGCAAGCAAAACAGGATTTGACAGTTGAAATGCAAGACCTGCGCAACCAGCTTGCAGACCGACAACAGAAACTGGCAGACTCCCAGAAGGCGGAACTCAAATTACGCGAGCAGCAACGTGAACTTGAGAATCGCACGAAAGATTTGGAGCTTGAAGTAGCCCGCAAGCTTGATGTGGAACGCAACAAGATTGCCGATCAGGCTCGCCAGCAGGGGGCAGAAGCTGAACGCCTCAAATTGGCTGACAAGGACAACCTCATCAAAGGGCTACAAGAGCAGATTGCCACCCTTCAACAACGAGCTGAGCAGGGATCGAATCGGGATCGGGGCGAGACCCTTGAACTGGATCTTGAAAAGAAGTTGCGCGAGCATTTCCCGTTCGACGAAATCACTGAAATCAAAACGGGGCAGCGTGGTGCCGATGTCCAACAGCGCGTCCGCACGAATAATGGCTTCGACTGCGGTGTCATCCTTTGGGAAGCTAAACGAGCCATTAAATGGTCAGCCGACTGGCCCGAAAAGCTCAAGGAAGATCAGCGCGCAGTTAAAGCGGAGCTGGCAGTGATCGTCACCACTTGTCCGCCTGAAGTCAAGTGGGGCATTGGTCCGCAAGACGGCGTATGGGTTTGTGAATCTTCATTCGTCTTGGGATTAGCAACTGCCTTGCGACAGGGGCTTATCAATACCGCCGCACAACGGGTTCAACAAGCCAACCGCGCCGACAAGATGGTCATGCTTTACGAGCATCTTTGCAGCATTGAATTTCGCCAACATATTGAAGCAATAGTTGAAACCTATTCGGGCCTTAAAAAACAGTTGGATGCGGAAAAGAAGGCATTTGCAAAACAATGGACAGAGCGAGAGTATCAAATCGAAAAAGCAATCACACACACCGCCATGCTTTTTGGTGGCATCCAAGGCATCGTTGGACGAGAAGCTCTGCCCGAAATCAAATCACTACAGCTTGGCACAGGCGACGAGCAATCAAGCAAATCCTGATTTAATTATGGCTGATCTAACTGCAAATTTTGATTGGCGTGGCTCACGATTGCATATTTTGTATCTGGGACGCTTTCATAAACTGAATGGCATTGGCAAACCTTCAGAGTGTTTCAATTTGGAAAAATACATTAAAGAGCCCGTGCAGTCCGCAATAGAACGGTTTATCAGAGACGGCGCGCTTGAAGAATGTAACCTTGAAGCAAAGGTTGGACACGCATTGTCAGTTCCAGATATCAAGGACATTTTGCGACGGCATGGGCAGAAGGCGTCCGGTAATAAATCGGAACTTGCAGCTATTGTCATTCAAGTCGCGAAGAAAAGGGGTCAGTCCTTGTTGTTGTTATGTTCTTCTTTGCTGGCATGAATGGATGAAAGCGGACTGGCGGAGGGCTGTCAAAGATAAAACATCGGCGGTCTCCGTTTCAATCCGTAGGAGTCGAGGTGACGAGACTCATTTCAAATCCGGGGTTTTAGTCAGAGCCTCCTCACGTCGTCTCCTACAAAAAATGGAATAAAAAAGCGGCCTCCGTTTTCCGTCTTCGTCTTTGACTTCGACGCGACAGGCCGGAGGCCGCTTGCGAATCTGAATTTGATTTATCAAGGCACGGTAATCTGCACGGTGTCGGTGGGCGCGGCCTGTCCTGCGTCGTGGCGGCGATGATGTAGATTTTCAACAGCTTGCCGCTGGGCTGGCCGGTGAGGTTGGCGTCTGCCTCGGTGAAGGGCGACTACTTCGCATCCATCTTCCAGACGCCGTGCCAGTCTGCGGGCGTCCGCCGCAAAAGAGAGTTGTGCGGTTATTGCCAGAACCGCCGCAGCCATGCTATAAATGGCCGATGGACCAAGCCGCCTTCATCCGCTGGGCTCTGGACGATGCCCGCACTGTCGAGGAACGTTATACCATCGAGCTGATCGTGGAGCGCGGCGCGCAATGGTGGAATAACCAACACAGAGTCTTTCGCGGCTTAAGCCTGGAGGAAATGATGGAGCGCGACCGCCAGCGGTTTTTGAACCCCGCCTATGACCCGCGCTATGCGGAGAGTGATGTCCGCAAGACCGCCGAGCTGCTGCCGCTGTTCAAGGATTGGTCGTGCCACTCATGGGGCTTGAACAAACGGCCCGTGCGCGATCTCAAGGTCCTGGCCTTCTTCACCGACCTGGAATCGTTCAGCCTGCACGGCAGCGAGGTGACGGACATCAGCGTGCTGGCCCAACTGCCCAGGCTGCGCTCGCTCCAGTTCGGCAGCGAGAGGTGCGTAGATTATCGCCCGCTGGCGGACTGCGCGGCGCTGCGGGAGCTGGAACTGTTCTTTCACCGGAGCTGGTGGCGCGGGCATTCGCAGTGGCCGGATGTGACGGGGCTGGAACGGCTGGTGCATCTGGAAAAACTGGGGCTGACGGGCAACCTCACGGCCTTCGCGCCCGGCCTGACCTGGCCGAAGGTGCGGGTGGGCGTGCTGAAATGTGAGCCGCTGGCCGCGCCCGATGTGCGCCGCCTGCCGCAACTGCCCGCGTGCGAATTCCTGACGCTGGCCGGCGTGGAGCGGCTGGACGGCATCGGGGCGTTTCCCAAGCTGCGCAATCTCAAGCTGGAGACGGATGTGCGGGATTTTGCGCCGCTCACGGTGCTGGAGCGGCTGACGTGCTTTCATTGCAGCGGGTTCGAGCCGGTGGACATCGCCCCGCTGGCGCGGATGCCCCGGCTGCAGGTGGCGACGTTTGACGCCTATTACCAGTTTGCCCATAACGGTCCGCGGACGCGCGACTTCGCGGTCTTTGCCGAATCGCCCTCGCTGCGGGAACTGCACGTGAAGAACTGCCCGCCCGTCGAGGCGGAGGTGCAGATGGTCAACACGCTGTTGACGCCGTGGGACGACGCGCTGCTCGCGCCCGCGCCGCGCCCGCTGCCGGACGCGCTGCATTTCATCATCGCGCCGAGGGCCAGTCATCCGATAAACAACGTCACGAAGCTGAACCCGGAAGACAACGGCCTGCCCGATGGCGGGTTGCGTGCGGCGGAAGGCTTGTGGGTGGCGCGGTTCACGGCGAAAGCCATTTCCGCCCGGCTCGGCTGCATGGACTGGGGCGAGACCCGCGCCGACGCGGTGACGCAGCGGATGTTCGTGGAAATCCAGTCGTTCGCCGTGGTGGAGAAGCTGCCGGCCATTCTCGCCGCCACGCGGACAGTGCTCGCGCAATTGCGCCACGAGTTCACGGCCGAAGTCTATACCCGGCTCACGTCGCCCGAACTCATGCCCACGCCCGCCCGGCTGGAACTGGAGCAGCAGTTCCGCGACAAACAGGAGGCGGAAGAGAACGAGCTTCAGGAACAGGAGCGGAAGGAGATGCTCGAACGCCAGCACCGGCTTGAATTGAAGAAGCAATTGGGCGAGGCGATCAATCCGCAGGAATTCGCCCCGCCGCCGCGGCCGGTCCCGCCGCCGGAGGAGGAGGAAGAGGATGAATTCGACACGGACGGCACCGGCGAGGGCGATGTCATGGTGAAGGAGAAGCCTGATCCGCCCCAGATCTTCCTGGACGACGCGCATCCGCTGGCGGGCAACTACCAGATGTGGGCCTGCCTCACGCAGACGGACTTTTGGGTGGATCCCCATCAGCGCGACATCGCGGTGTATCTCCTGGGCCGCGAGCCGGACGAGGTGCGCCCGGAGGAGCCGGCTGCGGCGTAAAAGGGTCCCAGTCGCGTTGGAATGTGCCTCAGGAGTTGTTTTGGGCGGCTAATTAACTCGCGCGCACAGTTGGCTCTGGTATTGTCCGCGCCGCATGATTCGGCTCGTTCTCTTCGACATTGACGGCACGCTCGTCCACACGGGCCATGCCGGCACGCAGGCTTTCAAGAAAACCTTCGCCACGGAATTCAATCTTCACCATGGCTTGGAAAAGATGAAGTTCGCCGGGCGCACCGACGTCAGCCTCGTGCGCGAATTTTTCAAGATGCACAGCCTGCCGGAGACGCCGGAACATTTCGCGCAGTTCTTTGCGCGCTACGTTTTCTGGCTCGACCACATCCTCGCGCACAGCGACGGCAAAATCTGCCACGGCGTTCCCGGATTCATCCGCGACCTGAAGGCGTTGCCCAAACCGCCCGCGCTCGGCCTGCTCACCGGCAACATCAAACTGGGCGCGGAGTTGAAATTGCGGCGTTACGGACTCTGGGAGCACTTCCAATTCGGCGGATTCGCGGATGACCACGAAGACCGCGATCATATCGCCGCCGCCGTGTTTGAACGCGCCAGACGTTTGTTGGGGAAAAATCTCAAGCCGCAGGAAGTTGTCGTCATCGGCGACACGCCGTTCGACGTGCGTTGCGGAAAATTCATCGGAGCAAAAGTCCTGGCCGTTGCCACCGGCGGCGCAACGCTGGAGGAATTGAAGAAACACAAGCCCGACTGGGCGGTGGAAGATTTGACGCGGCTCAGCGCGCGGGAAATTTGCGGGCGCTGAAATTCAATGGCAACCGCAACCGCCGCCGCCGCAGGAATGTCCGCCATTGCTTTTGCCTGACGAAGTCTGGGCTCCGGAATTGGCTGAGGCGAAGGTGGAAAATTTCTTGGAAAGCTTCGTGGAGCCGCAGTGCGGACACTCAGTGTTTTTCAAGTCGGCAGAGCGGACGAGGATTTCGCTGTCGCGCTCGCACTTCTCGCAATGAAATTCGTAAATCGGCATGAAGGAAAATTAATTGACGCGGTAAAAATTTCAAGCGCGGAGAAATAAAGAAAACAGGAAGGCAGGAAAAATCTTTTCCTTGATTCCTGCTTTCCTTGTTCAAAACCTGAATTCTTCACGGCGACAATTTTTCGCGATGCGGCTGGTGGTCGCGGTTCCATTGGCTCAAGGCGGTGTCGCTGGTGTCTTCAAAAAGAAATTGCAGCCTTGGCGATTCGACGTGGCCGTCGCAAAAAACCACGTTGGCTTTGCCTTGATGACGGGCATAACTATTTTTGGTGCTCCCTGAATCATCCGTTAAGCCATAAGTTCGCCATAATACCCAGCCTTCTCGAAGAACACCATTCCCGCCATAGAATCCATCGCCAATCGCCATCATATCGCTGGGGCTGGCAACTTCCGATGAGTTTACTGGCGGCGGCAATGAGTGATGTAAAAGCAAAGCGCCTTCATTACGATGGCCACTAAGCCCAAGTGAATTAGTATCGGTCTGGCCACCTGATCCAAAATCATTGTAACCATAACTGTTATAGTCGAGATAATCGTCTTCGTTTGTGAATTCTGATGGCCTGATTGCTGAAGGACACTGCCAAACGCCTTGATGCCACCAAAGGCTGCTAATGCTGCCAACTTCGATAACATTGGTAGAAATCTCCTTTGCTAAAAGTTCAGTCTGAATGGTAATCGGCCAAGTGTATAAGTGTTCGGGGTAGCTTCCGTCGTTCGGCGATGAAAAAAGTGGATAGGTGTTATTGTCTTGCACAAATTCTTGCAGTGCAATTCCCAATTGCCGCACATTGTTTGCGCATTGAATTCGCAACGCTCTTTCTTTGGCTTGAAAAACTGCCGTCAGCAAAAGCGCCGCGAGAATCGCGATGATGGCAATGACGACCAGCAATTCCGTCAGCGTGAAAGCGGAATTTTTATTCTGGCGGCGGCTGGTCACGTCCCAGCGATACTGCATTTCGCCTTTTCTTTCAACGGCCAACATTTATTCTGCGGTCATGGCGCATTTGCAAAAGGCGATTGAAGATTCCGTAGCGACGCTTCGCGGGCTGGCGGCTTTGGAAGAACCACTGAACCGCGCGGCGAAAATGGTTCTGACCTGCCTGACTTCCGGCAAAAAATTGCTCGTTTGCGGCAACGGTGGCAGCGCGTCCGACGCCACGCATCTGGCCACGGAATTTCTCTGCCGATTTTGCGAAGACCGCCGTCCGTATCCGGCCATCTCGCTAACGGCCAACGGCGAGTTCATGACCGCCGTATGCAATGACTATCACGCGGATGAAATTTTCGCGCGGCAAGTCCACGGCCTCGGCGAGAAAGGCGACGTGCTTGTCGCGTTCACCACGAGCGGCAAATCTAAAAATGTTCTGCGCGCCCTCGAAGAGGCAAAGCGCAGGGGAGTCAAAAGCATCTGCTTCCTCGGTCGCGACGGCGGCTTCACAAAAGGCGCCGCAACGATTGATTTGATTGTAAAAGGAACTTCCACGGCGCGGATTCAGGAAGGGCAGAAGCTGCTCATGCACGTCCTTTGCGAATTGGTTGACGAAAAACTCCCTAAGAAATAATCAGAAGTAGTCCGGCTCATTTCCAGCTTTCCACTTGATGTTGCAGCCAATGCTTGGCGTTTGAGTTGGAGAAATGGATTTTCCCGTTAGAATGGAGTCAATCGCGGCGCGCAAATCTTTTCCGGTCACAGGCATTCCGTTGCCCGGGCGGCTGGCATCGAACTGTCCGCGATAAACAAGCTTCTGATTTTTGTCGAAAAGAAAAAAATCCGGCGTGCAGGCGGCGTGATATTTTTTCGCGACATCCTGCGTTTCATCGTAAAGATACGGGAAAATGTAGCCTGCTTTTTTCACTTCGTCCTTCATTTTCGCCGGGCTGTCGGCGGGATAGCTTTTCGCGTCGTTGGAATTGATTCCGACGATGGCGACGTTTTTCGGCATGTAATCATTTGCCAGCTGCGCCAGTCCGGTACGGATGTGGATCACATACGGACAATGGTTGCACATGAAAATCACGAGCAATGCGGAAGAGTTTTTAAAACCGGCGAGCGATACGGTTTTTCCGTTGGTGTCCGGCAACTGGAAGTCCGGCGCGGCGGTGCCGAGCGGCAGCATGGTGGAAGGTGTCAATGCCATGCACAAAATGTAGCAGCAGGCGTAAATCCGCTCAAATTTTTTTAGATGGAGCGAACGCACGTCCGCTGCTACAAGTTATTGCTTCATGGCAAAGAACATCGTCTATTTCGATCTTGAAACGCAGAAGTCCGCCGATGAAGTTGGCGGCTGGGGCAACATTTCCAAAATGTGCATGAGCATCGGCGTGACCTTCGGCACGGCGGGCGGCGAATATAAAATCTACGGCGAGAAGCAGGTGGACGAACTCATCAAGGATTTGCAACGCGCGGATTTGGTCGTTGGCTTCAACAACTTGCGTTTCGACTACGAGGTGCTGCACGGCTACACGTCCTTTGATTTGAGCCAGCTTCCCACGCTCGACATGATGGTGGAATTGCAGAATACATTGAACCACCGGCTCTCGCTCGACTCAATCGCGACGGCGACCTTCGGCGTGGAAAAAACGGCGGAAGGATTGCAGGCGATCCGATGGTTCAAGGACGGCAGGCTGGCGGAAATCGCCGAGTATTGCTGCTACGACGTAAAGATCACCAAGCTCGTCCACGAATACGGGCGTCAGCACCGGCAGTTGCATTACAGCAACCGATTTGGCAAAAAAATGACGGTGCCGGTAAGCTGGTGAATCATTTTTTGAATTTCAATTCAACTGCGGCGGGCGCGGGGCGAAAAATTTGAAGGAAATTCCCTCCGCGCTGGAACTGCCGCCAAAGACAGAGAAGTAGAAGTATTTTTCCACCTGATCGTAATCCGGCAGCAGGGAAAAGTCCGCCGACTTATAAAGCAGGCCGAAAAGATTTGATTGAGATACCAGCGCCTGTGCGGCAGGGCTTGCCGCGCTGTTCTTCAATCCCTCGAACGTGAAGCGCATGGTTTCACGCTGGTTTTGAAAGCCGAACAGGCCGCCGCCCGCGCCGCCGACGTGCTGCGCGGCGTCAATGAGCCCGGCGGTTGCACTCAAGGGCCTGCCGGGATTTGCAGCGCTCCGCAGAAAATTTTCAAGTATCGAAGAGTCCTTGCTGATGGCGACATAGCCGCCGCTGGTCGTGAAATATAGCGAGCCTGCCGGTGGTGGCGCGACGCCAAATTGCACGGTGCGGTTTGGAAGGGGAATGCTGTAAATTTTTTTGCCGAGGAAATCGCGCGGCGCCGAGGGCGCCCCGTTTACCCCCATGGATGCCAGATTCTTGATGGCGAGGAGGGTCTGGTCGGGATTCGACGCGGCAAATAGAAAGAGCGACGGCTGATTGTTCAAATCCTCAAGAGATTTTCCCGCCGGCAGCTTCTCGTAACTGATGTAATCGTCGCCGAGGTTGCCGATGAGATTTTTCCGGACGTCGAAGTCAGGATCCTTTTGCTGCGCGTTCATGTTGTACACGGCAATCAGCGAGTTCAGGCCCGTCAATGCCGCAGGGGCAATGTCCGACAGCATCGATTGCAGGGTGGCCCAGGATTTCTGGCTGTCCAGCCGCCAGCGCCAGAAACTCACCGCGTCGGCGGGAACAAAGGGCGGCGGCCCGGAACTTTTCGCCGCGGTGGCAAGGATCGTGAAGATGCCCGTGCGGCTGCTTTCCGGCACGGACAGAAAGAAATCGATCTGCGAGCCGTCGTGCGATTCGCGATAAGTAAAAGTGGCGCTCTTCAATCCCATCGCGCCGGACGCGGCGATGACCTTGTCCCACGGAATTTGCGGCATCAGGCTGGGCACGTCGGGATTCGGCTGCGCCGGCGGAATGCGCGAGAGCAGGGTAAAAAAAGTCTTCGCGTTGAACCAGCCGTAATAAAGCGGCGAGCCGCGGAATTGAGACAGTTTGTCAGCCGCGAAAATGGCGTTGTCCTCCAGCGCCGGCATAGAGCCGCCGGTCAGATGCGTGGCGACGGGCGCGACGGCCTCGATGGAATTGCCGACGATCAGCAGCGATTCAAACTGTCCGAACACTATTTCGCCGGGCTTGACCGGTTTGGTTACCTTGCCGAGTTCCTGCACCGGCTGGGCCTGGGGAACGAGCGATGCGAGCGACGCAGGCATGTCGTTGCTCGCCAGCGTCACGATCGAAAACTGGATGCCCCGGACCGTTTCCGTGCGGACCGGTTTGCCCGCATCCGTCCATTTTTGCTGGAGCGCCGCGAGATTGGTTTTGAGCAGATCACTTTTGCTCCCGGCGTCGAGCAACAGAAGAATCCCCGGCGCCTTGTCGTCGTCGCCGCCGGTCCAGCCGTTTTGGGTGATGGCGAAGGTGAACTGGCCCTGCGGCAGGTCTGCGAAGTCAGAGAGCTTCACGCCAAGGTCGTGTTCAAGAGGTGCTACGAACGATTGACGCCACTTGGCGATGAAGCTGTCGTGAAACGGCTTCATTGCCGGGTCGTTCCACAACAGCCAGTGCGGCGATTGATGCAACGAGGCCCGGAACGCGTCACAATCCGGCGCGGTCATGAGAAACAAGGTGTCCTGCGGTAGAAGATTTTCGGCGGGCGGTATCGCGGCAAAAGTGGAAGTGGCAATTGCAAGGAATGCCGAGGCAAAAAGGGGTCGCAAGGTCATAGTATTCATGGTTCAAATTTTGGAATTTCGTAAGTAATCGGATCTTTTGAGTGCCTGCCGCCTTCAACGACGACGCCTTTGCCCGATTCCTTTTGTTCTTTAAAGAAAATCTTCCTGCCATCTTCCAAAACATAAAGGTTAATCCAACCTTTACCCGAAGTTTTCTGGACGGTGCAGGACCTGATATAGCTTCCGAGAAATGTGTTGGTGAGACCTTCACTACCTCTGATGTCCACCTTGATTTCCTTGCCTTCTTTGATGTAGGCATAGGAACCGGTGAAAGTTGTTGGCGGTTTCAGCGGGGTAAAATCTCCCGTTGCCGAATAATTGCCGCCTCCGATGGTCACGATGATGGCCAGGGATTTTTCCTTGAGAGCCGCTCTTGGAACTTGTTGCATCATGGTGTCGCGCAGGTAAAAAGCGTTGTTGGTGCTTCCATAGGTGAACTCTATGTCATCCGGACTGTCATTTGTGTCTGCGGATTGAGATTTTACGTCTATTATCCCAACCGCAGGCAGATTCTGAACGAACATAAGCAGGCCACTGTCGGTTTCCATTTTATCTCCCGCAGCATAGTCTTCATTTGGATCCAATGGTTTCAGTTTTACGCTCTCTATTGTTGAGCCGAAAAGATTGTTGATGATATTTTGAAACCCCATTGAATTCGTCTCGTCTGAAATTCCCTGCCAGTTGTAGAGCAGTGATTCGATTGCGTTTGTGTTGCTCGTTTTCAACGCCGTTTCAAATTCGCTTCGCAATTGTTCCGCTGAGGCCGGTGCGGAAAGAGAATTGCAAATGGCCGCAAATCCCAGAAGTGAGACGGCCAGAACTTTTTTTATAAGATTTTTATCCACGCTTGACGCAGCGATTAAACCAGAACCCTTTTGGCCGTCTATTACAATTTCAATGGAAATTTATTTCCCGTCCGGCTTGTGCTTCGTGTAGCTGGGTGGCGGCAGGTAGCGATACGGATTGTTGGGGTTGTCGGCGGCGTAGGCAAAGGCGTCGCGGTGGTCGAGGAAGTTTTTCACGAGCTCGACGGGAATCGCAAAGCCGAGGCCCTCGCCAAACGTGATCTTCATGTTCGTCACGCCCACGACTTCGCCGGCGAGGTTGAACAGCGGGCCGCCGCTGTTGCCGGGATTGATCTGCGTGCTGGTCTGCAAATAAAGCTCGCCCTCCAGCTCGCGCGTCTTGGTGCTGATGATGCCCTGTGTCACCGTGCGCTCCAGTCCGAGCGGGCTGCCGATGGCAAAGACGGAATCGCCCACGCTCAACGCATCCGAGCTGCCTAGCGTGACCCACTTGAACTTCGGCGCATCCTTGTCCTCGATGTGCAGCAGCGAGAGGTCGTGAAATTTGTTGATGGCCACAATGCGCACCTGCTTGTAGGTGTCGCGCTGGAGCTGGCCGTCGTTCTGATGATACACCTCCACGGAAATTTCCGTCTCACCCTCGATGACGTGGAAATTCGTGATGAGATAGCCGTCCGCGTTGATGAAGAAGCCGGAGCCGAGGCCTTCCGGCGTGCGCACCTGCACCACGGCCTCGCCGATCTGCTTAACGAGGTCGCTCACGTCGCGAGCGGGCGTCGCGAGAGCGTTGGCGGTGTAAAACTGCGGCGCGACGTTCAGCAGCGGGTTGATGGCGGCAGCCGCCGGGGGCAGCACCTCGCCCGCCCTGGAAATCTTCTCAACATCGTTGCGCGGGATGACCAGCACGGTGTAGCCCACATCCACAACCACCGCGTCGGGTTTCTCGGCAAGGATTTTGCCGGTGACGGCGTCCTTGTCCTTGAGCTGGACCGTGTCCGCGCACGCAAGTGTTGCGGCGCAGAACATCAGGGCCGGCAGAACGAACTGTTTCTTCAACGACATTGGCAGACAATAATGGAGCAATTGGTTTTTGACAAGTGGCAGGAAAAGATTCCGTTGCGCTGGAATCCAAGCCCGATGTTTCCGGCTCCATCACCAGGCATATTTATAGGTTTCCCGCAAAGCGACAGGGGAAGGTTGGACATGGAAAATGCCTTTTTGCTGGGTTTTTGACCTTTTGCTCGTTTGGGAAGCCTTTCTCCCTCGTCGGGAGACCTTTGTCGGCCTCTGACAAACCTTTCTCCCTCCTCGATAAACCCTTGTCGACGTCTGACAAACCTTTCGGGCCATCGACAAACCTTTGTCGGTCACTGACAAACCCTTTTCGGTCATCGGGAAACCTTTGTCGAAGATCGACAAACCTTTCTGGCATGTGACAAACCTTTGTAAACGCCTGACAAACCTTTGTCGGACACCGGGAAACCTTTGTCAGAGACCGACAAAGGTCTGTCAAATGGTGAAAAATTCACCCTCAATTACATCCGTGATCACCTACAGCAGTGGTTTCATTGGCGTCGGTTCCGGGGGGACAATTTATGTTTCCGGAGACGGTCTGTCCTGGACGCAGCGTAATTCCGGCACTCTCAACAATCTTCACGGCATTGCATCGAGCGGCAGCCTGCTTGTGGCTGTTGGAGACAGCGGAGCCATTCAAACATCAACCGCCAGCACGGTTTGGACGAGCCGGACTTCTGGCACTTCGCTTGCATTATACGGTGTTGTTTATTCCAACGGACTATTTGTAGCCGTCGGACAATTGGGAACCGTGCTGACATCGCCGGATGGCATTTCCTGGACCGGGCAGTATTCGGGCGTGCTGACAAATCTTTTGTCCGTGGTTTACGGCTCGGCCGGTTTCGCCGCCGTAGGGCCCGGCGGCACAATAGTGACCTCGCCGGATGCCGTGAACTGGACCACACAAAATTCAGGAATTGCGTCCACCCTTGAGAGCATCACTTTCGGCAACGGCTATTACATGGCAGTTGGAGACGGGGCTGTGGTGTTGACTTCGCGTGATGGAACAACTTGGACGTCCCGCAACCTTGGTCTCAATGGCGGGCAAAATCTTTACGGTGCCGCTTTTCTCAACAGCCGGTTTGATGTGGTCGGCTCCGGTGGAACGGTCGTCGAGTCGGATCCCATTGCTCCATTGTTTGATTTGCAAATCCACCTTGGAGCGAACTGGCTTACTGCATTTGCAACGCCGGGCAGCAATTTCCGAATCCAGTCCTGCACAAAACTTGTCATCTCAAATTGGGTCGACGTTGCCTCGTTTAACAATGCGAATGCCATAGCGCAGTGGACAAACACCGCCTCTGGAAACAATCAGATTTTCTACCGGGCCGTTTCTCCGTGAAAATGAGCCGTTAAAGCGGTTGTGTGTCTAGCTGATTCAATAAAACTTCCGCAGATTCACCATCCTGAAAGGACGAGGCTATTCATGGATTTGGGGGGGATTTCCAGGCTGGCGGTGCTGTTGCCTGTTTGCAATGTCAGGGGCAGTCTCTTGTCGTCGGCGTTGCCGAGGATCAATACCAGTTCGCCGGAGGGATTGCGGAAGGCGACGACGTTGGAGGTGGAGAAGGTGCTTTCATCCTCGCCGCCGATCTGTGTCATGGCGGACACGCCGATGCGGACGGCGCCGGACTTCAGGAAATGGCCGAAGTGTTTCAGGGAATAAAACTCCGGGTTGTAGGTGATTTCGTTGGTGCCGATCTTCAGGAGGCTGTTTTGTTTCCAGCCCCAGGAGCTGGTGGATTTTTGATTGAGGACGAGGTTCCAGTAAACGTAGCCGTTGGCGAAATGGTTCATGTCCTCGATCATTTTGCGGAAGGTGGTCATGGCCTCGTCCCAGGAGTTCTCGCCGTTGTAGCATTCGGTCTCGGTTTGCAGCATTTTCAGGCCGGGATATTTGTTGTGGGTGGCGGCCATCGCGCGCTGGCCGTCGTATTGATAGCCGACGCCGGAAAGGGCGGGACGGGTGGCTGCGTCGCCCAGCACCGGGTCGGCGTAGTCGGCGAGGTTGGCGTTGACGATGGTGCCCAGCCACACCTGGACGTCTACGTGATCCTTGGTCAATTGCGGCACGAGGTAATCGCGCAGGAAGGTGTTAATTTCCCGCCCGTTCCAGGCGCATTGGGGATAGTTGTTGTCGTTGTATCTGGGTTCGTTCTGCGGATGAACTGCGTAAAGGTTGACGCCGTCCGCGCGGTAGGCCCGGACGTATTTTGAAAAATAAAGCGCGTAGGCGGCGAGCGTCTGCGGGTCCTGGTTCATGCGCCCGCCTTTGTAGGCGTTGTTGGTCTTCATCCATGACGGCGGACACCACGGCACGCCCCAGACGGCGAGGCGGGGTTGATAGGTCATGGCGGCCTTGATGAACGGGATGAGGTTCGTCTCGTCACGTGCGATGCTGAAGTTGGTCATGGCATAATCGCCGGGCGTTTCATCAAACGAATACCAGTTCAGGGCAAAGTCGTTCGCGCCCATGCCAACGCGGCAGAGGTTGAAGTTGCAGCCGTCCGCATCGAACAACGCCTTCAAGGCCACTGCGCGCTTGTCATCGTCCAAAGATTGCAACGCCTGCCAGCCGAGTTCGTTGAAGCATCCGCCGAAGCCGTCCACGGACTGGTAGACGGTCTGCGGTTCGAGCTTCACGAGGTTTTGCCCGTAGTCCGTCCCGCGCGAAACGCTCACGGTCCATTCTTTCCAAGAGTCCAATGCCGTGCTGCAAACCCAGTGAAGTGAAGGTTCAGATTGTGCGGAACAAACCAAACCGCAGGCCATAAAAAAAAGAATGCCGCGTCGCAGACAGTTGAAAGACAGAGTCATGCTGGCAAAAATAAGATGCCTGCCGCCGACGGTAAAGCCTGCAACGCATAATTCTGTGACACGTCTGGCCTGCTAATTGGTAGTGGCGACGGGTGCCGCAGCGGGCTTGTAATCCTCGTTGAGTTCGAGGCGCAGATAATCGTAGACCACGCCGGAGGTGAGTTCGCCGGCAGGGACGGTGAGGGACATTTCGTTTTTGCCGCCCTTCAGCAGCGCGGCGTCGAAGGGCAGGGTGTATTCATGCCAGACGCTCTTGTCGGTGTTGTAGCGGAGTGCGTTGGTGGCGATGGTGCGGATGGTTCCGACGTTCTGGCCGTTGACGGCCACGCCGAGACCGCCATTGCCATCGGCTCCGGCCAACGCCACGCGCAAGGTGGCCTGCCCATGTTCGGCTCTGTCCATGTTGAACTTGATTGTCCAGGTTGTCGCGCGGCCCCGGCCATAAATGCGCCAGGGCCCGGTGGTGTCGGTTTGTGGATAGTTGGTCAGGGACTCGGATTTTACCCAGCCGAAGCGCTGGTTGAGCGGGTCCATCGCATCGGGATTTTTCCATGCGTCGGACAGCGCGTGCGGCACCTGTTCAAAGAACCAGTCCTTGTGGTAATCGCTCTGGCCGATGGTATAGGTGATGTCGTTTGGAAACAGATCACCATATCTGAGGCACCAACCCCAGAGCCAGTAGTTGTCGCCGTCGCCCTTGAAGAATTTTCCACCGGTGCGGTCAGGGTAGCCGATTTCCCAAACTTGCCTGCCGTAGCGGACGGGTTTCCATTCAATTTGGCCCAAGTCCAAGGATTGTCCAGCTGTGACGGTGATATTGGCCCGGGCGAATTCGCCGAGTACGCCGTCGGCAAACGCATGCAGCGTGTAGGTGCCGGGACGGACATTGGCGATGGTGAATTTGCCGTCTTCGGTGCCATCGGCCCAGAACTGATAGAATTTCGCGTCGTGCGTCCAGTCGACCAATCCGTTGCCGCCGCCGAAGCCGCCACCACGTCCAAAGCCACCGCGTCCACCGGCGAAGCCATTGGTGCCGCCAGTTCCGCCCGCGAAAGCATTGGTGCCATCGCCACCGCCACGTCCGCCGCGACCGCCGCGACCGCCGCGACCTCCACCACGAACGGGTATGTTCATGTAATCCATGTGCGATAGTCCAACGGTAAGATGGGGCAGGGCGGTGGAGGAGGCTTGCGGGTCGTTAAGCACAAGCTGGCCGGTGACGGTGCCGCGTTCATCCTTGTGCGGGAAGTCCACGCCGTTGACCCAATCGTAAGGCCAATTGGCTTTTTCAATTTTTGCCTGAGCCAGCGCATCCTGCCACAAGGCGGTTTGATTGTCCGTCCAAGCCGATGGGATGGTGGGGTTGCCAGCGGTGGCGGCCAGGGTGGCCAAGTCGGCGGCGGTGGGGGTCTTGAAGGTGGAAAGCTGGTTGACGTAGACAAAGATCGGGCCGACTACTTTGCTCCAGTTTTCGCCTGCGGCAATGTTGCATGAAGCGCCGCCGCCGTAATGCGTGCCGCGCCAGTAGTCGAGGATGATGGGGTCTGGATCGCCGTTGTCGCCAAAGTGACAGTCCAGTTCCTCTTTGGAAGCACCGCCACTCAAATATTCAATGGTCGGGTTGATGAACCAGACACCGACGTGATCTTTGGTGCTGGACCAGCCGTAGGCGGGGACTTTGTATTGCACCGCAGTGTAGCTGTATTTGTGTTCGACCGAATTTTTGTAAACGCCCGTGCTCATGATGCGCTGCTCCTTGGCATGGACGACGACACCGGTGCCCCAATCCGTCGGAGCGCATTCAAGCATGTTTCGGTCGGCATCCACCGAGATCCAGTCAAAGGCTTCGCGATTGACATGCACGATGTAACGGCTCTCGCTCACGCCCATCGCACCGTAATTGGTCGGATGGGAAAAAATGGCATAGGTATAGACGCCGCTGTCGCCTCGACCGAGGGCGTAACGGATTTCGATGTCGCAATAAGTGCCGCCGCCGGGCGCGTTGGGTGTGAGCATGACGGTGCCGCCGGTCTTGCCGGCGACGGAAACCTCGGCGCGTTCGCCGCCGTTTTGCGTGGGATCAATGGTGACGGATTGTTTCAAGTTCGGCGCTCCGGAGGGGTCTTCCTCCCAAACACCCGCCTCACCCTGATCATGGCCCATCGTGTCAAAGCCCTGGTAGAAGAGCGATTCCAAGGAGCCGCTGCGTTTGTTGACGATGGCCTTGACGAGTCCGTTGTCGAGTGTCCAGGTGCGTCCGTTGTCGTTGACGGTCACGGGATCGTTGACAGCCGGTTTGGCGACCACAGGCGAGTCATCGGCGACGCACAACATCGGCGCGGCCAATGGCATGGCAATGAAGACAGATGCAAGGAGCGCGCCCAAGCCGGACGGAAAAAGCATTTTCATGAGATCAGTTTAGATTTTTTACAATGTGGACGCGCTCGCCAAGGTGGCGGTGCTGGCGGGTTTGTAATCCTCGTTAAGCTCAAGTCGCAGATAGTCATAGACGACGCCGGAGGTGAGATCGCCAGCGGGAACTGTCAGCTTCATTTCGTTTTCGCCCTGCTTGAGTAGCGCGGCATCAAACGCCAGTGTGTATTCGCGCCAGACGCCCTTGTCGGTGTTGTAGCGCAGGGCGTTGGTGGCGATGGTGCGGATGGTGCCGACGCTCTGGCTGTTGACAGCCACGGCCAATCCGCCGTTGCCGTCCGCGCCCGCCAATGCCACACGCAGGGTTGCCTGCCCGTGCTCTGCTTTGCCCATGTTGAACTTGATGGTCCATGTCGTCGCGCGACCATGGCCGATGGTGCGCCACATGTCCTGTCCGGGACTGCTGGTACGTATCCAGCCAAAGCGCTGATTGGCGGGATCCTTTGCGTCGGGATTCAACCACGCGGTGGATTCGCCGTGAGGAACCTGTTCAAAAAACCAGTCCTTATGGTAATCGCTCTGGCCGATGGTGTAGGTGATGTCGTTCGGGAAGAGCAGCGGGTAACGCACCGGCCAGCCCCATAGCCAGTAGTTGTCAGGATCGCCCTTGAAGAACTTTCCGCCGGTGCGGTCGGGATACCCAATGTCCCACAATTGCCTGCCGTAGTGGACAGGTTTCCATTCAATTTGGCCCAAGTCCAAAGATTGTCCCGCCGTGACGGTGACATTGGCCTGTGCGAATTCGCCGAGCACGCCGTCGGCAAAGGCGTGCAAGGTGTAAGTGCCGGGACGGACATTGGAAATGGTGAACTTGCCGTCGTCGGTGCCGTCGGTCCAGAACTGGTAATAATTCCCGTCGTGCGCCCAAGTGACCAGATTGCCATTGCCTGATCGCAGAACAAATCCACGGCCACTGCCTTTATAATCAGGATGTGCCAGACCGATGGTGAGATGCGGCAGCCTGGTGGTGGCTGCCTGTGGATCGTTGAGGACCAGCTGGCCGGTGACAGAACCGCGCTGTTCCTTGTGCGGATAATCCACGCCGTTCACCCAGTTGTAAGGCCAGTTGGCTTTTTCCGATTTCGCCTGCGAGAGCGCGTCTTGAAAGAGTGAGGTGGCATTGTCATGCCAGGCGGGCGGCACGGTGGGGTTGCCGGCGGTGGCGGCCAGGGTGTCGAGGTCGGTCTGCGAGGCGGACTTTGGATCGGTCAGTGTGTTACAATAAACAAAAATCGGACCAATGACCTTGTTCCAGTTTTCGCCAGCCGGGATATTGCAGCCTGCACCGCCACCGTAGTGGCCGGCACACCAGTAATCGAGGATGATCGGGTCGGGGTTATCGTTGGCGTCGTAATGGCAGACCAGTTCCAGCTTGGAAGCGCCACCGGAAAGGTATTCGGTGGTCGGGTTGATGAACCAAACGCCGACATGATCCTTTGTACTGGACCAGCCATAGGCGGGAATCTTGTATTGGATGGCGTTATAACTGTATTTGTGCTCGACGGAATTTTTATAATTGCCGGTGCTCAAGATGCGCTGCTCCTTCGCATGGATGACCACTCCCGCGCCCCAGTCTTGTGGGGTGCATTCAAGCATGTTGCGATCCTGATCCACCGAAATCCAGTTGAAGTCGTGGTTGAGCTTGGTGATGTAGCGGCTTTCACCCTCGCCTGCGGCAGGATAGCCGGCTCCGTGCGAAAAGATGGCATAAGCATAAATGCCGCTTGAGCCGCGTTCCATGGCGTAGCGCACTTCGATGTCCATCCGCCCGTTCACGCCCTTCACGGACACCTCTCCGCGTTCGCCGCCGTTCTGCGCGGGGTTTATGGTGACGGACCGGGTCACCTGGCCGGAAGGTGTTTGTTCCCAGTAACCGCCGCCGTTCATGGTGTTGATGCCGTGAAAAATCAGCGATGCCATCCTGCCGTTGCCCTTGTTGATCGTGGCCTTGACGATGCCGTTGTCGAGCGTCCATGAATTTTCGTTGTCAGTGAGGGTCACGGCGGCATCGGCGGCGCGTAGCACCGGCACAACTGACAGCAACAAAACGACGAAGATGCACGAGACGAGATGTTTCATGGGATAAGTTAAAATACGAATTAGGATTTGAATTTGATTAAACAATTAAAAGAATTTCTCACGGCGCGGTCGGTTGCGACGCTAGAGCTACGGCAGGTTTTAAATCCTCGTCAAGTTCGAGGCGCAGATAGTCGTAACAAACGCCGCTGGTGAGGTCTCCGGCGGGGACGGTGAGCGTCATCTGATTTTCGCCCGCCTTCAAGAGCGCGCCGTTGAAGGGTTGGGAATATTCGCGCCAGACGCCGCGTTCGGTGTTATAGCGCAACGCGTTGGTCGAGATGGGACGGATGGCGCCGGCGTTCTGGCCATTGACGCCAATGGAAAGGGTGGTGCTGTCGGAGCCGCCCAACGAGACGCGCAGGGTGGCCGTGCCTTTGGGGGCGTGATCCAAATTGAATTTAATGGTCCAGGTGGTCGCCCGGCCTCGGCCCCATTCACGCCACATGTCCTGGCCCGGTGCGGTGGGAAGATTGACCCAGCCGAAAGACTGGTTGGCCGGATCCTTGGCGGCGGGATTGACGAAACCAAGATTCGTCGCGTGCGGAACTTGCTCGAAGAACCAGTCCTTGTGCCAATCGCTCTGGCCGACGGTGTAAGTAATGTCGTTGGGGAACAACAGGGCATAGCGCATGTCCCAGCCCCAGCGCCAATATTCGTCGCCCTTGAAAAATTCGCCGCCATTGCGGCTGGGGTAGCCGATTTCCCAAATCTGTTTTCCATCGCGGACGGGTTTCCAATTGAGCTTGCCAAGATCAATATCCTCGCCGGCCTCGACGGTGATGTCGGTCTTGGCGTATTCGCCCAAAACTCCGTCGGCAAACGCGTGGAGGGTATATTTGCCAGCGCGGACGTTGGTGATTTTGAACGTGCCATCTTCGTTGCCCTGGTTCCAGAACTCGTAATAGTTGCCGTCGTGCTGCCAGGTCACGAGTTTGCCGTTGCCGGAGCGGTTGGCAAAGGCGCCACCGGTGCCGGTGTAGTCGGGGTGGGCCAGACCGATGGTGAGATTGGGCAACTTAGTCGTGGCCGCCTGCGGGTCGTCGAGGACGACCTGGCCGGTGACGTTGCCACGCTGGTCTTTGTGTGGGTAGTCCACACCGTTGACCCAGTCAAACGGCCACGCGGCCTCGACCTCTTTGGCCTTGGCCAGGGCATCGTTCCACAGGGATAGAGAATTGTCATGCCACGTTGCGGGCACGGTGGGGTTGCCCTGCGTGGCGGCAAGCGTGTCCAGTTCGGCTTGGGAGGGATCCTTGGGGGTTTCCAGCGCGTTCAAATAAACGAAAATCGGCCCGACGACTTTTGTCCAGTCCTGGCCCTGGGGGATGCTGTTGCCAGCGCCACCGGCATAATGGCCGGAAGTCCAGTAGTCCAGCAATGTCCCGCTCATGTGGCAGACGAGGTCCATCTTTTCCGCGCCGCCGCCGATGTATTCAGTAGTGGGATTGATGAAATAGACGCCGATTTTATCCTTGGTGCTGGAAAAACCGTAGGCGGGAAGCCGATACATGATGCCGCAGTAGGTGTATTTGTGCTCGACGGAGTTCTTGTAATTTCCGGTGGGAATGATCCTCTGCTCTTTGGCGTGAATGACGGTGCCAGCGCGCAGGTCCTGATCGGTGATCATCAGCTGGTTGCGATCTTTATCCACCGAAAGCCAGTCAAAGGTGGGGTTCATGGACTCAAGGATGAAGCGGTTTTCGCCGAAGCCTGCGGTGGCATTTGCGGCCGGATGCGTATATTGCGCGTAGGTGTAAAAGCCGCTGACCCCGCGTTCCATGGTGTAGCGGACTTCAATGCCGATGCGTCCGTTGTTGGCACCCTTGATGGCCACCTCACCTCTCTGGCCGCCGTTGCTCGCCGGGTCAATGGTGATTGACGGTGCAGCCGGCCTGGCAGGCAACTGCTCCCAATTCTCGTGGCCTGCCGCGACGGTCACGCCGTGATAGACCAGCGACTGAATGCCGCTGGTGGCCTTCACAATGGTGAGCTTGACGATGCCATTGTCCATCGTCCAAGTCGCGCCGTTGTCGGTGATGGTGACAGGGGCGTTCGCGGCGGGTTTGGCTATAATTGGCGCGGCATCCACAGTGCGCAGCATCGGCGCGGCGAGAACTAACGCTATGCAGACAGGCAAAAGGAAGTTAGGCAATCCAGCAGATACAAATATTTTCATAAGCTGATTTTTTACTCGTTATTGTTTGGATGAAAATGGCTACAACACCCAATTCATATTACTTGCGGGTGTTCTTAAGAGAGGACGCAATCCAACTTGATGGGTTACATCAAATTTGACTGGTAGAAACCCGTCATCATTGCTGACTCAAGACGATCCGAGTCGTAGACTTGTTATTGCAACAAATCCTGCCTCGATGTCACCTGTGACTGCATTTCCTGCACAATAACTCGCACGCGTGTCAATGCAGCGTCCTGCGTTTCGCCCAAAAAAGTTGATTTTAATCGCACCCGCACAGAAGCGAGTGGTTCACCATTGCGGTCGCATAACGGCATGGTGACCACAACACCACCCGTTTCACGGCCAAAATAAACCGCGCCGGTCGCCGCCGCGTCTTTTTCCGGGTCGTTGCCGGGCTGGCCGATTTCATTTTCATCCTTGCTGGCTAGTATGCGCGGCTGGCCTTTGTCGTCGAGCGTGCAAATCCGCAATCCCAAAATGTGCGGCAGTTCCTTCATGGTGTTATCCACCAGCATTTGTGCCGCCGGAATGCGCGGCGTGTAATCAATCACTGTGTCTCCGAAATGGCTTACGGCATCGGATTTTGTCCAGAAGCCGAACTTGCCGTCGGTGAATGTATTGTCATTCAACGGCGGCATGCCGGGGTGGTCGTCGAGCCACACGATGATTTGCGTGCCCTGGCACTGCACACCCAGCGTATGCCAGATGTTTGTGGAAATATCCACCTGCGGTCCAAGCGGGTCGGATCGGATGCCGTTTACGACTTTGTAGAAACGTAAATTGTGTCCCAGTGCGCTCGCGCGGACGACGTAAAAATTTGATTCGTTTTGAAAGCGAAAAACTATTCCAGCCATTTGCTCCGCCACTCCGCTGATGATTTTGAACTGCGTCGTCACTTTGAAATCTTTGAAGATATCTCCGTCGTAAATCAACATCGGAAAGCGCTCGTCCGTCGGGTCGTCGCTTGTCTGCGCGAGGACGGCGTGGCGGTTGAAGATTGGCGTCTGTCCCGACCACGGGGTGAACGCTGATGGCACGTCGTCCATGACGACTTGCCATTTGCCGGGTTTTCCACCGCCTGCCAGTGCATTGTGAAAATTCGTCGGCGACAAGCCCGGCGTGAAATCGTCGAAATTGAATTTAATTTCCGCGCCGAATAAGGAGACGGCAGCAGCCACGCAAAAACAGAAAATAAATCTTCGCATTTCTTCCAGCTTAATGGAAAATAACCGGGCGACAAGTTATTGCGCCAGGCTTGCGGAGAATTATTTTAACTCGCCACCGCGCCCGTCGCGGCGGCTTTCTGGTTGAAAGCCAGTTTGTCGCCGTCACGCGTGACCTGAATGGGTTCGACTTCGTGCAGGCTGCCTTTGAGAATTTCCTCGGCAAGCGGGTCTTCGAGAAAACGCTCGACTGCGCGACGCATCGGGCGAGCACCCAATTCGGGATCGTAGCCCTTCTCAACCAGAAACTCCTTTGCCTTTTCGTCCAGTGCAAGATGCAGGCTCTTGTGCCGAAGCCGCGCCAGAACTTTTTCAACTTCCAAATCGAGAATGTGTATCAAGTCCGGCTTTGTGAACGGACGGAAGACAATTACATCATCCAGCCGGTTCAGAAATTCCGGACGGAACGTCTTTTTGGCCTCTTCCAAAGTCCGTTCACGCATCTTTTCATAGGTGCCCTGGTCGGTGATGGGCGAGAAGCCTAGCGTGGACTGGCGTTTGATCACGTCCGAGCCGACGTTCGAGGTCATCAAAATGATCGTGTTGCGGAAATTCACGACGCGACCGACATTGTCAGTCAGCTTTCCTTCTTCAAGGATCTGCAGCAAAATGTTCCAAGTGTCCGGATGAGCCTTTTCAATTTCGTCAAACAACACGACGGAATATGGATTGCGCCGTACTTTTTCAGTGAGTTGTCCGCCTTCTTCATAGCCGACATAGCCCGGCGGCGAGCCGATAAGGCGTGAAACGTTGAACTTCTCCATGTATTCGCTCATGTCCAGATGAATGAGCGATTTTGCATCTCCGAACATCTGCTCGGCCATGGTTTTTGCGAGCAAAGTTTTTCCAACACCGGTGGGACCAAGCAAAAGAAAAGTTCCTATCGGCCGCTTTGGATCCTTCAAGTCAGCGCGCGAACGGCGCAGTGCCTTGCAAATCGCGGAAACGGCTTCACGTTGGCCGACGACGATTTTTTCCATTTCATTTTCGACAGTGAGCAACCGTGCCATTTCATCCTGGCCCATGCGCTTGAGCGGCACGCCAGTCCATTTTGCAACGACGTGCAAGATATCCTCCTCGCCGACGACGATGCGTTTTTCCTCGCGATGAGTGCGCCATTCTTTTAAAAGATTTTCAAGTTTTTCCTTCGCCTGCTTTTCCTTGTCGCGCATTTGCGCCGCACCCTCAAAATCCTGATTTTTTATTGCGCGCTCCTTTTTGCCTTTGATCTCCTCAATTTCAGCCTCGACGGTTTTCGATTCGGGCGGACGCGTCATGGTGCTGATGCGCGCGCGTGAACCAGCCTCGTCCAGAACGTCAATCGCCTTGTCAGGCAAAAAGCGGTCGGTGATGTAACGGTCGGAAAGCTTCACGGAAGCAACTACCGCTTCGTCCGTGAACTCGGCCTTGTGATGTTCCTCATATTTGTGGCGAAGTCCTTTCAAAATTTCAATCGCGTCCTCAACCGACGGGGCTTCTACCTTGACGGATTGAAAACGGCGTTCGAGTGCGGCGTCTTTTTCTATATATTTGCGATACTCGTTCAAAGTCGTCGCGCCGACGCACTGCATTTCGCCGCGTGAGAGTGCGGGCTTGATGATGTTGCTCGCGTCCATCGTTCCTTCCGCCGAACCAGCGCCGACGATCGTATGCAATTCATCAATGAACAGAATGACGTTTTTTGCGCGGCGGATTTCGTCCATCACCGCCTTGATGCGCTCTTCGAATTGTCCGCGATATTTTGTCCCGGCAACCATCAGGGCCAGGTCGAGCGTGATGACGCGCTTGCTCAACAAAATTTCTGGCACATTACCCTTCGCAATTTCCTGCGCCAGACCTTCAACGATGGCCGTTTTGCCAACACCTGCTTCACCGAGCAAAACCGGATTATTTTTCGTCCGGCGGCAGAGAATTTGAATAACGCGCTCAATTTCATTTTTTCGCCCGATGACGGGATCCATTTCACCCTTTCGTGCAATTTCCGTCAGGTCGCGACCAAACGCCTTGAGCGCAGGTGTTTTTACCTCACCTTTCTTCTCCGGCGTTTTTTCTCCGGAAGGGGGAACCGAAGGTTCCTCGGCGGCAAAATTCGGATCCAGCTCCTTCAAAATCTCCTGTCGTGTCTGCTCAATGTCCACATCGAGATTCCGCAAAACCTTTGCGGCGATGCCGTCACCTTCGCGTAAAAGCCCGAGTAAAATATGTTCCGTGCCGACGTAAGTGTGATTTAAATTTTTAGCTTCCTTCGACGCGAGCGCGAGAACTTTTTTCACACGTGGCGTGTATGGAATGTTGCCGATCATCTTCTGATCCGGGCCGGTGCCAGTCTGCTTCTCGACTTCCATACGGACAGTTTCGAGATCAAGTCCCATTTTCTGAAGGACGTTGACTGCGACGCCCTGGCCAAGTTTGATGAGGCCGAGCAAAATATGCTCCGTGCCGAGATAATTATGGTTGAAGCGGTCGGCTTCCTTGCGCGCGAGCGCCAGCACCTGCTGCGCACGTGGTGTGAAATTACTCATTGATTCGTCACTCATACCTGTCAACTATAATGCTACGACCCGGGCGATTTGTCCAATGCAGTTTGAAAAATTTCAGAAAGAGCAAAAGAAATAAAATTTTGCGCAGTGGGAGGGTTACTGCCACTGCGAAATTTTAATTGGTCGTGTTCGGTTGCGGTTTTACGACTGGCCGGCTAACGTTCTTCAACCGTTCGCGCACCATGTCGGCACGGATCAAATCGCGTTCTTCGGCGGACAGCTTGTCAGAAAGCTTTTTCTGCAAATGCGCCGGCTGCGTGACCAGAAACAATTCGTCCACCAGCGACCGTTCTGCGCCCGGAAACAATCCCATGTCCACGCCCAGCCGCATCAGCGAAAGCAGGTTCATCGTCTCCTTCGACGAAATGCTGTGCGCATTCGCCAGGATTCCGTAGGCGCGCCCGATGTGGTTAAAGACAACCTTCGGCTTTTTCTCCAGCAACGTCTGGCGCGCGTTCTCCTCGTGCTCGATGATTTGCGACAAAACTTTTTCCAGCCGCTCAACAATGGCCGGTTCGTTTTCGCCGAGCGTCATCTGGTTCGAGACTTGAAAAACATTTCCGAGCGCCTCGGTGCCTTCGCCGTAAAGCCCGCGCAC
>Ga0182013_10002024_pt1 | contig 26979 bp, 23 predicted proteins | sample 612S2MmetaG_FD_120487 | JGI IMG/M metagenome (GOLD analysis project Ga0182013, IMG submission 120487) | Permafrost microbial communities from Stordalen Mire, Sweden - 612S2M metaG | ecosystem: Environmental > Terrestrial > Soil > Wetlands > Permafrost | place: Sweden: Stordalen | collected...
CAGAAATGGAAAACCCGACTGCTTTGCCGCCGCAAACGAAAATCGAGATCGCAGCTCCGATTTCCGAAACGCCCGCGTCTGCTTCACAAACTGAAGTTAAAAATTCCGAATCGCCTGAAGTAAAAACAATCGTTGAACCACCGCGCGCATTTGTTCATCCCGAAGAAAATCCTTTGGACTAGCTTCCGACAACGTGTTCCGGCTTTGTCACAGCCACAACTTCAACCGTTCGCGCAGAATGCCCCGTGCGCGATAAAGTCTGGATTCCACGGCCTTAGGCGTCGTTTCCAAAACCATCGCCGCCTCTGCCACGCTTCGTTCCTCCCATTCGCATAACACAACCGCTTCACGCAAATCCTCCGGCAATTTGCTGACCGCGAGACGGACGGCCGCGGCGCGTTCGGCGGCAAGGGCTTCATCATTCGGAGCGGGGCTGCTTGCCGGCAACGTGCTTCCAAGCGTTTGTTCCGTTTCCGCATTTTCCGCGTCGAGCGAAAGCGTTGGATGCCGCGCGCGCCATCGGAAGTGGTTTCGCGCCAGATTCGCCGCGATGGTGAAAAGCCACGAGGAAAATTTTTCATTTACGCGGAAGCTTTTGCATGAGCGGAAAACGCGGACAAACGTCTCCTGTGCGAGATCGTTGGCGTCATCCTCGCTGCCGACCATGCGGCAAAGGAAATGGAAAACCGTCGTCGCGTGGCGTTCCATCAAATCGTTGAGCGCGGCATCGTGACCTGCAATCAGGCGCTCCATGTCAGCCCGGTCACGCGCGTCGGCTTCAGTTGTTTCCATGGCCTGAAGGGGACATCGACTGCTCAACGCCGTCAAAACCGATGGTGATGCGTTCCATTTCCGCGAGGTATTGCCTGCCTTCTTCCGGCGGCATCGCACGGCTGACATCCACAAAATGCTGAAGCATCTGCGCCTGGCATTGCGCGTGCAGCTCGCCAAGCTCGGCCAGTTTCTTTTGCACCTCGGCGGTGACGTTCGTTCCGTTTGCAAGGGCAACGGCCACCTCGTCCTTTTTGGCGGCGATTTTCGCGCACAATTTCATGCATTGGGGCAGGTAACCCTCGTGCAACTGGCGGACATGCGCCATCTCCGCGTCGCTCAAATGAAATTCAGTTTGCAGCCAGCTCAAATCATCCGCGCCTTGCATCATGTTCGCACAGGCGCGCTGTCCCGCGAAATATGAGCCGGTGAAAATTGCCGCACCCAGGACCAGCACGCCCAAAAAAATGACGAGCGGACGGTTCATGCTCAACGCACCGAGTCCGGCGAGACCGACGCCACATAACGCGCTTCCGCGTCATGCCGTGCGATTTGCGCGCCGCTGTGTGCGCCCAGTAAAATGCCGCATACCATCAGCGCGGCGACGGTGGCGCACGCAAACCGCGGACGCAGCATCAATGCGACGAGCGCCTCCAGCCATGCGATGCTGCCGCCTGATTTTGCGGGCGCTTCGGCATCTTCGATCCGCCGCCAGACATTTTCCTGAAAACGCGGCGGCAACGCCGGGGACACCCGGGATTCGCGCAGGAGCGCGCCAAGCTTTTCATCGGCGGGATAGGTATTTTCTTTATTCATCGGATAAGGGCGGCGGAGATTTCGTCCACCGACCGCAGTTTATTGTTTTTAAATGGCCAAGACAATCCGGTTGATGGCCGGTTGATTTGCATTTTGTCCAACGTTGCATTGCGCCGGTGTTTGTTGCAATTGACTTACCCCGTGCAGGGGAAAATCCCTCAAAATAATTTTGCGGCAGGGTTACACCCTATGGCGAAGCCATGGCGAGGACTGACAGTTCCAGCTTGAATTTATTCGGGACTGAGCCCTTTACGCCATAAGGAAACAGAAAGGTGGCGTCAGAGACAAGATTCTCTCCTTTCTAAAAGAGAATGTTGGCAAACCAGTTACCGGCGAAGAATTGCGATACGTTGCGAATGACAAAAAGGAATGGGGGCGCAGAGTCAGAGAGCTTCGCACGGAATTCGGTTGGACTGTGACAACAAAACAAACTGGCAGACCAGATTTGCCGATTGGAGTTTATGTGTTGGAATCGTTGCGCCAGCTTCCGGCACACGACCGGAATATTCCTGACGATGTTCGCGTTGATGTTTTGAAAAGGGACGATTACAAATGCACAAAATGTGAATGGCATCATGGGATGGCTAGTCCTTCAGACCCTCGTCATCACCTTGAACTTCATCATTTGGAAGCACATGTTAAAGGCGGTGAAAATGCGGCAGAAAATTTGATAACGGTTTGCAACGTCTGCCACGATAAGATTCATCGTAAAGGCGTCACTCCTTAACACCCCCATTCCCACCATTTGCGTGAAATTCACGCATTTTCCATGTCAGAAGCCGGAAATCTGCCATTTTTTGGCTAAATTCCCTGTTTTCAGCAGGTTCCGTCAGATTCAGCATTAAAGCCGGTTCCGACACCCTTCAAAAAACCCTGTTTTTTGACGTTTTTGGCCAAAAATCCATCTCATATTTTCATTTTAGGAGTTCCTTTTTTCATTTTAGGAGTTCCTGAAACCGTTTCAGGAGTTCCTATTTTCCCTTTAGGAACCACTTTTTTGAGTTTAGGAGTTCCTAAAAGGATTTCAGGAATCGCTTTTTTCGGTTCAGGAGTTCCTTTTTTGAGTTTAGGAGTCGCGGAAACCATTTTAGGAGTTCCTGAAAGCGTTTCAGGAGTTCCTGAATCCATTTTAGGAGCCGCTGAAATGGGTTCAGTAAACGCTGATTTCAGCCCGGTCGAGGCTGGAGCGGTTCCAGTGCGTGCTACTGCGGGCATGCTTTTTTTGCCATGGGCACGGCAAAACATGTAAAATGACAGGTTCATGGATTCTGCTAAAATTTCCGGTGTTAGTTTAACAACGGCCGGAAAAAACCATGGCACCTGAAGTCGGTCAGTGGAACGTGAGCAGTTGAAATGACTACAGCGTGCGGGGTCCAGCCCGGCCACAACCCGGAGCAAATAAAATGAAAGCTGTTCTTAACTTGAACAATGCAAATGCGGAGGAAGTCCTTCGAGTGGGCAAAAATGTCCCGAAGGGTTTCTCCGACAATCCAACGGTATTCACCAGTCCCGATCCGCCGCTGGTCACGTCCAGCGCGCACACGGCGGATCTGGATGCGAAAATCAGCGCGGTGACAACGGCGGCGCAGGCACACACGGCGGCGATCATCGCGCGCGACGCATCAGCCGCAGTGGTGCTGGCGGATTTGAACGTGTCGCTGCCTTATGTGCAGAAAGTCAGCGGCGGCGACCCGGTGATCATCGCCAAGGCCAATCTCGACACCAAGGTCCAGCCCACGCCCGTGGGCAAATTGCCGCAGGTGCAAAATCTCTCGCTGACGACCGGAGACACTCCCGGCACGGTGGACAGCCATTGGAACTCCGTCAGCGGCAGCCACGGCTATGAACACATGCACTGCACCGGCGACCCCACTGTGGAAGCCAACTGGACCATGGTGGCAGGCTCCACCGGCAGCAAGGCCAGCCACACAGGCTTGACGAGCGGGACGCGCCTCTGGTCGCGCGTACGCGCCAAGGCGCCCAAGACGGTGAACAACGGCCCGTGGAGCCAGCCCGCCACGATCATTGTCCCCTAACAACCTGCCCGACACCATGCAACGTTCGCAATAGATCTTCCGGTCGGGCACCGTCAAAATCATCACGCCGGGGCAGGAAACTGTCCCGGCAATTTTGTTTTTTGGGCGAGAATGCCTTGCCCAAATCCGGCTTGCATCGCGACCGGAAATTCTCCGCGCTGCTTGTGCATTTTGACCAGCGATGTATCTTGACCGGGTTCCCGCAGAAGAAATCAGAATTTTTGAGGGTTTAAGGCTGCGGCGGTGTATTTACCCATGGCTGTTCGTAACAGCGTTGGTAAAACAGGTATAAATATGAAGACATTCAATCAGCAGATCATCGGCGGGCTGGCCCTGGCCGCAGCGCTTTGCATCATTCCATCCACAACCCGCGCCGCCGATACAAACTCGGTCGCCTCCGCCTCATCCAAGCCGGATTTGCTCAAGACCTGTCCCGTCTCCGGCGAACAGATCGGCGGGGACATGGGCAAGCCCTACACCTTTGTCTATAAAGGCCAGGAAGTGAACCTGTGCTGCCCGATGTGCAAGGCAAAATTTGACAAGGACCCGGCCACCTACATCAAAAAAATTCAGGATGCCGGCAAGTGACAACCGTTGGTCGTGCAGCCAGATAAACTTGTGAAACTATTGATCGCCATTTTGTGCAGCGTGCTGCTGGTGTGGACGCCCTTCGCGCCCGCGCAGGCGTTGCCCGCGTGCGCCAAGTCGGCGATGAATTGTGGTGGCGCTGGCTGTCATATGCCCTGTTGCGCGGCCAAAAATTCTTCCAATCCGCAAAGCCAGCCCGCAGTTCCGGCGCAAAAGGTCGGCGCTCCCGGTTCAATTACATTGCTCGCCCCAAATGTCGCGGCCTGGATCCTGCCTGAAAGTCCGGCTGCCTCGATTTCTCCCGTCGCTGCTTCTCCTTTGACAGCTGCCCGCGCCGCGCTTTATGCGCGGGACTGCGCCAGGTTGATCTGATATTCACATTTTCCCGCCCGAATTGTGCCTTGAGCCGGCGCGCTTCGGATCTGTTCCCTTGCTCCACGGAATTATTGTGCCCGTGTCTTGTCTGAACCTTTTCCGCCGCGCACAAACGGCGATGATTGAAGCGAAAGAAAAAAATTTATGAATACGAAGCTGATTTTAATCGTTGTTCTGGCCGTCACGCTCGGAGGGGCCGCCGGCTGGATTGCGCCGCACCATCTGGGACCGTCGAGTGCCGCCGCCAGCGACCGCAAAATTCTTTACTACGCCTGCCCGATGCATCCGAGCATCAAATACGACAAGCCCGGCGCCTGCCCGATTTGCGGCATGAAGCTCCAGCCGGTCTATGCGGATTCAACCGGCACAAATGCGGCGCCGACGTCGTCCGGCTGCTGCTCGTTCTAACGAAGGATATTTATGAAGCCGAAAATCCTATTGCTCGTTTTGTTCGTTGCCGCAGTCAGTGCGACGGCCACGTGGTTCGTCGCGCGGCACGGATCTGCGCCAACGGCTGCCGCTCCCGCCGCTGCAGCCGGTCGTAAAATCCTTTACTACCAAAGCCCGATGCACCCGTGGATCAAGTCGGACAAGCCGGGCAAATGCCCGATTTGCAACATGGACATGGTGCCGATTTACGAAAATGCAGAGGGCACCAACACCGGCTTCGGCCTCAAGCTCAACGCGGACAGCGTGAATGTCGCCAACGTCCAGACTGTTCTGGTGCAGCAACGTGCCATCGTCCACACGCTGCGCGTGGCAGGCAGCATCTCGGCGAATTCAAGGCAGGCAGCCTGGTTTGAGTTCACCGCTTACGAACGCGATCTGGCGTGGCTGAAAACCAGTCAGACTTTCGACGTCATTGTCCCGTCGGCTCCGGGCAAAAGTTACACGGCGCAAATCAAACTTCACGGCATAAAGCCCTACGCTGATGTGAATTTCGACACCACTAGCGGCAGCACGACCGTGCGTGCGGAAATTTTGAACCCGCCGGTCGAAGCCGGCGATTTCGGTGCGAACAGGCTTTTCAGCGGGCTTTATGCAAATGCCAGCGTCATCGCCAAAACCGAAGAAGTGCTGGCTGTTCCGCGCAGCGCGGTATTGTCACCGGGCGCAGAACCGGTGGTTTACGTGGATACTGGCGGCAACTTTTTTGAACCGCGTAAAGTCAAACTCGGCCGCATCGGCGACGAATACGTCGAAGTCCTCGCCGGTTTGAAGGAGGACGAAAGGGTCGTCACGTCTGGCAACTTGCTCATTGACGCTGAGACGCAAATTTCCAAAAGCAGCGACAATTAACCCACACTGCCATGATCAATCGCATCATAGAGTGGTCGTTGCGCAACCGCTTCCTGGTGTTTTGCGGCGTGGCGCTGCTCATCGGCTTCGGCGTCCGCGCCGTTTATCGCACGCCGGTGGATGCGATTCCCGACTTGAGCGAAAACCAGGTCGTCGTGTTCGCCGACTGGCCGGGGCGCAGCCCGCAGGAGGTCGAGGATCAGGTCACATATCCGCTCTCGGTGAATCTGCAGGGACTCGCGGGCGTGAAGACCGTCCGCGCCAATTCCATGTTCGGCTTCTCGCTCGTCACGATTATTTTCGATGACAAGATTGACAATTATTTCGCGCGGTCGCGCGTGCTGGAGCGGCTGAATTATCTCGGCAGCACGATGCCCGCCGGGGTCACGCCGATGCTCGGCCCGGATGCGACCGGTCTCGGCTGGGTTTACCAATATTATCTCGACGTTGACCCGAAGCTCGCGCCAAACGGCGGCTACGATTTGGGCCGGCTCCGCTCGATTCAGGACTGGTTCGTGCGTTATCAACTCAACGCCGTTCCCGGCGTGGCGGAAGTCGCGAGCGTCGGCGGATTCGTGCGGCAATATCAGATTGATGTCTCGTCGCTGCGGATGCGCGCGATGAACGTGACGATGCAAATGGTCATGGACGCCGTAAAGCAGAGCAATTTGAACGTCGGCGGCAAGGTGATTGAGGAAAACGGGATGGAATTTGTCGTGCGCGGCGTCGGCCTCGTCAATTCCAATGCGGATTTGGAGAACATCGTCTTGACGCAGAGCAGCGGCACGGCGGTTTATCTCAAGGACGTGGCGACCGTGCAGGTCGGCGGCGATTTCCGGCGCGGCGCGCTTGACGTCGGCGGGCACGAAGCCGTCGGCGGCATCGTTGTCATGCGCACCGGCGAAAACGCGATGCAAGTCATCCGCGACGTGAAAGCCAAGATTGCGCAGATTTCGCCGAGCCTGCCGCCGGGCGTCAGCATCAAATCCTTTTATGACCGCAGCGAATTGATTGACCGCACGCTCGACACGCTCAAGCACGCGCTGACCGAGGAGGCCGTGCTCGTCACGGTTGTCATCATTTTTTTCCTGTTCCACTTCCGCAGCATCCTCATCGTCACGCTGCCGCTGCCGCTTTCGATCCTCGTTTCGTTCATCCTGATGAACCAGTTCGGCATCACGTCGAACATCATGTCGCTTTCCGGCATCGCCATCGCCATCGGCGTGCTGGTGGACGCAGGCATCGTCATGGCCGAGAACGCCATCCGCCATTGCGAGCTGGCGGAGAAAAAGAAGGGCGCGCAGCTGAACAAGGCCGAGTCGCTGCAAGTCACGCTCGAAGCGGCGCAACAGGTCGGACGCCCGATTTTCTTTGCGATGGTGATCATCATCTTTGCGTTTATACCGGTGTTTGCGTTGAGCGGACAGGAAGGAAAACTGTTTCATCCGCTCGCATTCACCAAAACTTTTGCGATGGCCGGTTCAACCATTCTGGCGATAACGCTTGTGCCGGCGCTGTGCGCGACTTTCATCCGCGGCCCGTTCCGTTCCGAAGACTCAAATCCGCTGATGAAAATCCTGCTGGCGATTTACAACCCGATTCTGGATTGGGCATTGCGCTGGCGAAGAACTGTGCTCGGCATTGCGTTGATTTTGGTCGCCGCCGCGCTGGTTCTGGCCTTTGGCTTGCCTCGGCCAATTGTTTCAAGACTTTCAACCTTGAACCCTAAACTTGGAACCGGGTTGCACGGCATGGGCAGCGAATTCATGCCGACGCTGAACGAAGGCAGCCTGCTTTTCATGCCGGTGCTGCTGCCCAGCACGTCGCTCACGGAAATCAAACGCATCATGGCCTGGCAGGACCAAGTCATTAAGCAGACGCCGGAGGTCGAGAGTGTCGGCGGCAAACTCGGTCGTTCCGAGACCGCCACCGATCCCGCGCCGATTGAAATGATCGAGACGACCATCATGCTTAAGCCGGAATCGCAATGGCGTCTTGGCATGACAAAGGAAAAGCTCGTTGCCGAGCTGGAGGAAAAACTGTCGCAGATGCCCGGCTACGTGCCCGGATTTTTGCAGCCGATTGAAAACCGCATCCTGATGATCAGCACCGGCATCCGCGCGCAGGTCGGCATCAAGATTCTTGGCGAAAACCTCGACGCGCTCCAGCAAAAGGCGTTCGAGGTCGAACGCGTCGTCCGCACGATTCCCGGCGCGGTCGGCGTGGCCGCGTCGCGCACGGAAGGCAAGCCGTATCTCGACATTGAGGTGGACCGCGCGGCGATGGCGCGTTATGGCCTGCGCGCACAGGATGTCATGGATCTGGTCGAGGGAGGCATCGGCGGCGACAATGTTTCCACCGCGATTGCCGGCCGCGAGAGGATTCCCATCCAAGTCCGGCTGCAACGCAGCGAACGCGACGACATCGAGCGGCTCAACGACATCCTTGTGCCGACGCCATCAGGCGACCGGGTTCCGCTCGGGCAGGTGGCGAAAATCCACCGCGAAATCGGGCCGAGCGAAATCAACAGTGAGAACGGGCGTCTGCGCGTGTTCGTGCAGGCAAACGTCGAGGGCCGCGACCTCGGCGGTTTCGTGAAGGAAACCCAGGCGCGCCTCGCAAAGGAAATTTCTTTGCCACCCGGCATGACGATTGAATGGAGCGGCCAATACGAAAACCAAATCCGCGCGCAAAAGACTTTGGAACTCATCGTGCCGGCGGCGCTGTTCGTCATCTTCCTGCTGCTTTACATCATTTACCACAGCGCGAAGGAGGCGGCGCACGTCATCCTCGCCGTGCCTTTCGCGCTGACCGGCGGCGTGTTCCTGCAATGGCTGCTCGGCTACAACTTCAGCGTGGCTGTATGGGTCGGCTACATCGCGCTGTTCGGGACGGCGATTCAAACCGGCGTCGTGATGGTCGTTTATCTCGACGAGTCCGTGAAAAAGAAAATGGCCGAGCGCGGCGAACATTTTTCGCGCGCGGATTTGATCCAGGCGGTGAAGGACGGCGCGCGATTGCGGCTGCGCCCCAAAGTGATGACGGTGGCCACTATAGTGGCGAGCCTGCTGCCGATATTGTGGAGTCACCGCACCGGCGCGGAGGTGATGAAACCGCTGGCAACGCCGGTCATCGGAGGAATGTTGAGCAGCCTCGCGTGCATCCTGATTGTGACCCCGGTGATTTTCTGCTGGCTGCGCGAACGGGAATTAATACTTCCCCAACCAAATTCTATGAATTGATTTTGCAATCACCAATCTTTGACGGGCCGATTTGGGTCTTCCGTCTTGCCCTGGGGCTTCAATTGCAAAATTTGCTCGTCTTCTTTTTGTCCGTCCAACAACTTTTTCGCTTCCTCTGGCGTCATCTGCCCGGCAACAGGCTGGCTTTCGGCGTTCTGATTTTCTTTCTTTTCGCCGTTTGAATTCCCGGCGGAAGATTTTTGCTGCCCGTCACTTTTTTGGTCTTGAGAATTCTGCTGTGACGGCTTCTGTTGTTGATTCTGTTGCTGGTTTTTTTGATTGTTTGCATTTTGCTGCGATTGCGACTGTTGCTGCTGCTGGTTTTGCTGTGACTGGCTGCTCTGCGACTTCTGTTGTTGCTTCAGCAATTCCTCGAGCTTTTTCAGTTTCGCGTCATCGGGATAAAATTTCAAACCGTCTTCCGTTTTTCTGAGAGCGGCTGGAATATTGTTGGAAATATAAAGCTGCGCGCCGCCGTTGAAATAATCGTCAGCGGGCGCGAACTGTGCGCAAGCTTTTTGCGCGGCAAAAAAGAGCAACAACGGCAGCAAACTATTTTTGATTGGGCGTGGCAATCGCATCAATGTCCTTCAGTTTTTTTGTATAATCTTGAAATTGTTTCGCCGCGATCTTGTTCTGTGTGAGCTGCTCCATGATTTCCAGCGCGCGATGAAACTGCGCACGGCGCACAGCGTCATCGGCTTCCCCTTTTGCGCGCCGCATCGCCTCGCGCAGTTGCGCGATCAAATCAAGCTGGCTTTTCACGAAACCAAAATTGAACGCCGCGTCCGCGTCGTTCGTGTTCAATTGCACCGCATACGCGTAGCTTTGCAGCGCATTCGTCCACGCTTCGGTCATCGCTCCCAGGCCGTCCGCGTCCGGTGTGAATTTCAGTTCGCCCATCCGGTAAAGCGTGTTGCCCAGGTTGTAAAACGCCTGCTGCTGCATTTTCAAATCCGGCGACAGCGTCACCAACTGGAAATTCCTCAGCGCCTCGTCATAATTCGTTGAGCGATACGCCGCCGCAGCTGCGTCGAAAACCAACCGCAAATCGTTCGTCTGGATTTCCGCAAGCCGCGAAAATTCCGCGAGTGAGTTCGTGTAATTTCCAGATTTGTAATCGCTCATCGCACTTGCCGGCGAAGCCTTTGCAGCACCCGGCATAAGGAGAATTACGAGGAGCGCGGCGATGGCCTCCGCTTTGCCTTTGGACTTGGTGACCGTCTGCATAGACCGTTCCGGCAAAAACATTTCAGCCAGCAACAGCAGCATCGCAATCGTCAGCGGCCATTGGTATTGCTCGTGAAAACGCCGGATCAATTTTTCCTTGCTCTCAGATTTCGGCATCGACGCAAGGCCGCGTTCGTAAAGCGTGTCCATAGTGTTCGCGCCGCGCAAAGGAAGGTAAAATCCGCCGGTGATGGCGGCGATCTGTTGCAGCAGCGGCTCGTTTAAGTGTGACTTCACCACGTTGCCGTCCGGATCCCGGACATAATCGGAATTTCCGTTGGCATCCGTTACGCGGATCAAATCTCCCTCCGCAGTCCCGATACCGATTGTGAAGATTTTCAACCCGGCCTTCGCCGCATTTTTGGCGGAAGCGATCACGGCGGCCTCATCAACATTATCCTCGCCGTCGGTCATTAGCACGAGTGCCTTGTAATGATCTTTTTCCTTGAACGTGTCGAGCGCGATGTCAATGGCCGATGTAATGGCCGTGCCGCCTTCGGGAATGGAATTCACGTCGAGCGCCTGGACGTTTTGCTGGAACGCCGTGTCGTCAATCGTCAGCGGACATTCCAAAAACGCCTCACCGGCGAAGGCGACCAAACCGAGCCGGTCGGTCTTTGCATCCTGCAACAATTCCAGCGCCGCCAGTTTGGCGCGCGCCAGCCGGTTCGGGGCGATGTCAGCCGTGAGCATTGATTTCGAGGTGTCCACCGCAACGACAATGTCCAGTCCGCGCTGTTCGACTTCCTCCAAATCGTAACCGCGCTGCGGACGGGCAAGCGCGCCAATTAAGAATGCAACGGCCAAAATTAAGAATGCGAACCGCATTTTCCGGCGAGCGGGAGAAATGCCCGTTGTCAACGCCGGCAACAATCGCGCGGACACAAATTGCGCCAGCAGTTTTTGCTTTTGCTGCGTTGCAAACCAAAAAAGCGTGCCGAGCGCCAGCGGCAAAATCAGCAACAGCCAGAGTAAGTTTGGATGCTCGAATCTCATGGCAGCCTCCGAAAAATAGTTTGCCCCAATATTATTTCAATCAACAGCAGCGCCAGCCCTCCGGCGATGAACCACGCGAACAACTCCCGGTATTCGGTGTATTTGTTGATGACCGCCTCGGTCTTTTCAAGCTTGTCAATTTCCGCATAAATTTTCTGAAACTTCTCCGCGTTGTCCGCGCGATAATATCTGCCGCCTGTCATGTCCGAGATTTGCTGCAACGTGTCCTCGTCTGGCAAGAATCCCTGCGGCAGACCCATCTGCTGGACGATCTCACGGTTGCCCAGGCCGATGGTGTAAATCTTCACGCCGAGCGCCTGAGCCGCGTGTGTCGCCGTGATGGGATCTATCTTGCCGGAATTGTTCGCGCCATCGGTCATCAGGACGATGATCCGGCTTTTGGATTTCAATTCGCGCAGCCGGTTCAACGCCGTCGTGATGCCGTCGCCGATCGCCGTCGCATCCGAGTTGATCGTGCCGATGCCGATGCGGTCAACGGTTTCGAGCAAATAATCGTGGTCGAGCGTCATCGGCGCTGCGATAAACGCCTCCGCCGCAAAAACGACAAGCCCGATGCGGTCATTGGGCCGGCCTTCGATAAACTGCTTCAACACCGGTCTGGCCATGTCTATGCGGCTGACCTGCTGGCCGTTCACGATGTAATCGCCGGTGGTCATGCTGCCTGACAAATCCAGCGCGCATACGATGTCAATGCCGCTGGCTTTCACCTCCGTCGTGCTTTTCGACAGGCGCGGCTGCGCCAACGCGAAAATAAAAATGGCGAGCGTGAGCCAGCGCAGCGCAGCGAGAAAACTTCCCGCTCGCGAACGCCGCGCTTTCGTCAGGCCTTCCACCAGTTTCACCGACGAATATAAAAACGCCGGCGGTGAACCACGCCTGCCTTTCATCCACGCGAGCAATGGCAAAAGCAGCAGCAGAAGCAGCAAATATGGATGGGCAAACGTCATTTGACTTCAGCGTTCTGTGCTTGCGGTTCAGGGTTTGAATTTTCCCTCGGCTCGGTTTCCTCGACCAATTTCACCGCCGAGCCGTGCAGCTCGCGCAATTCTCTTTCACCCGGTTCGTATTTCGCAAATTTCACGAGGTCGCAACTTTCCAGAAAATTGCCGAGCGATTCTTTCTGTTCCGGCGCGAGCAGATCCGTTCCACCGAGTTCGCGCAAGAATTCCTCCGTCGTCCGCTCCGGCGCGCGAAATTGGAAGCGTTCTTCGAGGTAAAAACGGATCGTGTCGGAGACGAGAACGCAAAATTCCTTCGGCTGCGAAATCAGCGCGAGCGCTGCCTCCAGCTTTTGCTTCGCGCGGACGTGCGCCGGCACCGGCGGCACGATGGAAACCTGCGTCATGCGTTTGTGGATGTGCCGCCAGACGAGCGAGGCGATCACAAACAACGCCAGCGCGCCGAGTGTCCACCACAGCCATTCCCAGCCACTGTGAATCTCAATCGGCGGCTTGATGTCGCGGATGTCGTTAATTTGTGCTGCGGCGTTTGTCATCCTCGCAACCTCCGTTTTTCACGCGTTTCAAAAAATCTGCCGAGCGCAGCAGAATACGCCTCGTCCGTGCGCAGTTGAATCGAATCAATTCCGGCTGAGCGAAATTGTTTTGCGATTTCGCCGCGCATTTTTTCCTGTCGCAACGCAAAGGCAGCGCGACTGCCGGCGCTGGCCGTGTTAAGTTCCAGGATTTCGCCGGTCTCGGCGTCTTCCAAAATCAACCGGCCCAGTTTCGGCAGTTCCAGTTCGTGACGATCCGTGATTTGCACGGACACGACGTCGTGCTTGCGATTGGCCATGCGCAGTGACGTTTGCAATTCCTTCGGCAACGCGCCGCTGCTTTTTGAACTCAGAAAATCGGAAATTATTACTGCAATGGCTTTGTGCGACTGAACGCGCATCAAAAAATCCAAGGCGGTTTTCAAATCCGTTCCGCGCCGCATCGGCTCGAAGAACAGCACCTCGCGGATTACACGCAGGACGTGGCTGCGGCCCTTGCGCGGCGGAATAAATTTCTCAACTTCATCGCTGAAAAGAATGAGGCCCACCTTGTCGTTGTTTCGGATGGCGGAAAAGGCGAGCACCGAGGCGATCTCGGCGGCGAGTTCGCGCTTGGACTGGTCGCGCGAGCCGAACAGCCCCGACCCGCTCACATCCACGACGAGCATGAGCGTGAGTTCGCGTTCCTCGACGAACTTTTTGATGAACGGATGATTCATCCGCGCGGTGACATTCCAGTCAATGGCGCGCACGTCATCGCCGGGCTGGTATTCGCGCACCTCGTCAAAGTTCATGCCTTGGCCTTTGAAGACGGAATGATACTGGCCCGCGAGCGTCTCCGTCACGATGCGGTTTGTGCGCAGCTCGATCTGCCGGATTTTTTTTAAAATCTCGCGGGGAATCATGGGAATATGATGAAGGAAGAATGCAGAATGAAGAATTCTCTTCCGCGCTAGTTACAATTCAGAGCGCAAGATTGTTTCTTCATTCTTCCTTCTAAATTCTTCATTCGCTTATGGCACGGGCAATTCATCAAAAATTTTCTGGATGACGATCTCGCTCGTCTTTTCCTCGGCCTCGGCCTCGTAGGTGATGGCCACACGGTGGCGCAACACGTCCATGCCGATGCTTTTCACGTCCTGCGGCGTGACGTAGCCGCGGCCTTTCAGGAACGCGTAGGCCTTGGCCGCCAGCGTCAGCGCGATGGTCGCGCGCGGCGACGCGCCGAGTTGGATGAAATCCTTCACCGCGATCTTGTAATGATCCGGGTCGCGCGTGGCGCAGACCAGGTCCACGATGTAATCCTTCACCTTGTCGTCCACGTAAATGTCGTTGATGATTTCGCGGGCCTTCAGAATTTGAGCCGGCGTGACGACGGCGCTACAACTCGGCTGGCCGGATGTTTTCGCCATTGTTTCCAGAATCTGCCGTTCCTCCGCGCGCGTCGGATAACCGATTTTTAATTTCAGCATGAAGCGGTCAACCTGCGCTTCGGGCAACGGATAAGTGCCTTCCTGCTCAATCGGGTTTTGCGTCGCCAAAACCAAAAAGGGTTCCTCCAATTTGTAGGTCTGGTCGCCGATGGTGACCTGTTTTTCCTGCATCGCCTCCAGCAACGCACTCTGCACCTTGGCCGGCGCGCGGTTGATTTCGTCGGCGAGGACGAGGTTGGCGAAGACCGGCCCTTTGCGCGTGCTGAAGCCGCCGGACTGCGGATTGTAAATCTGCGTGCCAACGACGTCGGCGGGCAGCATGTCCGGCGTGAATTGCAGGCGTGAGAATTTGACGCTGATGCACGCGGCCATGGATTTGACGGCCAAAGTTTTCGCCAGCCCCGGCACGCCTTCTAGCAGAACGTGGCCGTTGGCCAGCAGGCCGATGACCAATCGTTCGGTCATGTATTGCTGGCCGACGATGACCTTTCCGAGTTCGTTAAACAGCGGATGCGTGAAAGCGCTGGCTTCCTTCACCGCTTCGTTAATTGCGTTTATTCCTGTGCTCATGTTTTAATTTGTTTTTCCGATGGACGACATTCTGACAAAAAGTTTGTTGCCGTGTTCAAGCAAATTATTCACAGCCGCCACTCATGTGCCGGGCAAAACTTCAACCTGCTTCACCGTCAGCCAGCCGGTCTGGCCCGCGCCGCCGGCGACTTGAACCCAGTTGTCATGCCGGTCCAAAACGGAAAGCTCCGCGCCGTCGTGGACGGTGAACGCGCTCTGCGCATCGTCAAACGGCCCGCTGCGGGCGGTCGCCCCGGTGGAAACCACCACGGCGGTGGCCGACCAAAAATGATTCGCCGCCTGCAAGCCCAGCACGGATACGGAAAAAATGGTCAGGGTGGCAAACAACCGGGTGGTGGTTTTCAATTTTGGAACCAGCACGGGGCGAAGCTGTCGCGCGATGAACAACGCCAGCGTCATCCAGAACAACGCCGCCGTCAGCAGCGCGCCCTCGTTCAACGTCAGCGCGCCGAACCAGCCTTGCCAGCGGCTTTCACGAAACGTTGCGCCCTGCACCTGGTTGCGGACGAACGCGAGGTTGGCGCGAATCTCGTCATCGCGCGGAGACAACTGCGAGGCCCGGCGATACGCGGCGATCGCCAGCCCGAGATGGCCGGCCTTGAATTCCGCGTTGCCCGCATTGAACAGCAGCGCGGGCGACTGCGCGCCCGACTGGAGAATTTTTTCGTAAGCGTCCGCCGCGTCAGAAAATTTCCCCTTGGCGTAAAGCTCGTTCGCGGCGGAAAAGTCGGAGGCCACATCCGCCGCGAAAATATTTCCGGCAACCACCAGCGCCAACAAAATGATTAAACTTGTTTTCACGCCTTCACCTCCTGAAGTTCACGCAGGGTTTTCTCAAATTTTTCCGCGACGGAATTCAGTTCACTGGTGCCGCGCACGGGCGCATAACGCGCCTGATTGCAAAGCTGGAACAGCTCGCGCAGGCTGTCGATGGTTTCTATGGTTGCACCGCTCAAAACGGGGTGCTCGTCGATCACGTTTTCCGTGATGGCCGAGGCGGGGCAATCCAGCCGTTCGCCCAGTTGCTCCTGCAAAAGCCGAAACAGCGTCGCAAAAAATTCATCCGGCTGGTTCGCCGCCGCGTATCTTTTCAAGTCGTCCAGGCCACTGGCGACCAGCGCGGCCACGGCGCGCTGGCGGCGGAGGCGCGGATTGTTTGCAAGGCTGTCCGTGCGTTTGCGCCAGATGAACACGGCAAGGAACGCCAGCACCGGCAGGGCTTGCGCGGCGAGAAAGGCCGGCAGGGCGACGAGCGGAATTTTGGTTTGCGAGAGCGTTCCAAGGTTTTCCTTGATTGGCAGAATGTCTTGAGGCGACTGGTTTTCCGGCGCGGAATTTTTGGTTGCCGCAATCGGCGGCATCGGCGAAGTGCCGGCGGCTTTCACGGTGAGCGGCACGGCGGCTTCCGTGAGCGTGTGATATTTTCCGTCGTCGGGATTGAAAAACGAAAAGGAAAATTGCGGCCATTCATGCACGTCGGCATTTTGCGGTGTTACAATTTCTTCAAATGATTTTTTCCCCTCGAGTCCAAGCTGGTCGGTGATTTCAGTTTTTGTGGTCGGCGGGAAAATCTTGAAATTCTGCAGTGACGATTGGTCTGGCAATTGAATGGCATCCATCGCGCCGTGCCCGGAAATCTGCACGCGGACAGTCACTGGGTCGCCGACAGTCATGTTCGTCGGGCCGACGCTGGCGGTCATGGTGAAATTGCCAATTGCGCCACTGAAATACGCGGGCTTGTTTTGATCCGGAAGCAACAGCGATTCGACATCCGCAACATCCGTTGCGAGCGAAATCGACTTTTGCTCGCCTTGATTGAAGAATTGCCGGATGAACGGGTCACCGCCCTCGTTTTGTGACGGAAGCACAATGACCATGCTGGCAGTAAACGGGCCAACCGTGAGCGCGCCGGTTCTGACGGCGGTGAGCGGCACAGCAAGCGGAATGATTGTATAAATGCGGTTGCCGACCTGCAGGCGGCGGCGTTGGTTCTGTAATTCTACAATTTTACCGGGCGTGAAACCGTCGGCGGGCGAGCTGGTCAACTGGAAGTTTCCAAAATTTTGCACATCGTCTCGGAGATAAATGTCAAGTTGGGCCACGACAGATTCTCCGACATAAATTTTTGGCTTCGGAAAGGTCAGCTTTAGAAATGCGGCTTCGTTTCCCGAATTTACGGCTGCAGCTGTTGGGGCGCTTACGGTGGTCACCGTCAGTTTGAGCGGTGTTGCGGAAATTGAATTGCCGTTCGCGTCGGAAGCCACAATCGGAATCGTAAATTCTCCGCTTTTTGCCGGCGTCACCACGTAGGTATAAGTGACAATCGAACTTGCAACGCCATTGATGTTGAGATTCATGGACTGATTTCCAACATAGCCGGATTTCAGTCCTGGTATTTCCGCAAGCTGCGGTGGGTTTGGTGGCGCATCACCGTCGAATCTCAACGTCAGGGTCGCCTGCTCGCCAAGCGCAATGGTGTCGCGATCGAGCGTCGCGGTGAAACTTGCCCCGCGCGCGCCCGTTGCCAACAATACCGCCAAAATTAATAAACCGACGGTTGGAACTATATGCAGTCTGTGTCCAGTCACATTTTATCCGTGAAATAATTTTTCAACTTTTCGATTTTTGCGCAATAATTTTTCTTTTCAAATATGACATTTCTTATGACATTTCTTCCGGCAAATTGTTCACTATTTGTATTCGAACTGCGAGACCGAGCTCCTTGATTTAAGTCCATAATTGCCGGTCGAGCGAACGATATTGAACCGCCTCTGAAACATGTTCGCTTTGGATGTTTTCCGAACCGGCTAGGTCCGCAATCGTCCGCGCCACCTTTAATATCCGGTCGTAGGCGCGTGCGCTAAAATTCAATTCTGCCATCGCATTTTTGAGCAGTTCCTTTGTCAAATCGTCAAGCGCGCAGAATACTTTCAGCTCTCTTGGGCCGAGGCGCGCGTTGCAAGTGATCTTTGGTTTGTGCGCAAACCGCTTTTGCTGGCGCTGGCGCGCGGCCATGACACGCAAGCGAATTTGTGCGGAAGCCTCGCCGGTTTTGTCGCCTGAAATTTCCCGGAACTTCACCTGCGGCACTTCGACGTGCAAATCCACTCGGTCAAGCAGCGGTCCTGAAATCCGGCCGAGATAATTTTGAATTTCGCGCGGGGAGCTTCTTGATTCTCCCGGCATTTTTCCATCTGGAGTGGGGTTCATCGCTGCCACGAGCATGAATTGCGATGGGAAGGTCATCGTGCCCGCCGCCCGTGATATTGTAACAACGCCTTCTTCGAGCGGCTGGCGCATCGTTTCCAGGACGCTGCGTTTAAACTCGGGCAGTTCGTCCAGAAACAAAACGCCGTGGTGCGCGAGAGAAATTTCTCCGGGCGTCGGATTGATGTTGCCGCCCAAAAGTCCGGCGTCGCTTGCCGTGTGATGCGGCGATCGAAACGGGCGCTGCGTGACGAGCGCCTGGCCGGATTTCAGCAAGCCGACGATGCTGTGAATTTTTGTGGTTTCAAGAGCTTCATCCAAAGTGAGCGGCGGCAAAATTGTCGCGAGCCGTTTTGCGAGCATGGATTTGCCTGTTCCCGGCGGCCCGATGAGCAGGACGTTGTGTCCGCCTGCGGCGGCGATTTCGAGCGCGCGTTTGACGTTTTCCTGGCCTTTGACCTCGGCAAAATCGCAGTCGTCATCGTTTTCGTACTCGAAAAGTTTTGCGATGTCCACTTTCGCTGGCGCTATTTTAATTTCGCCCTCGAGGAATTGTGCGGCTTCGCGCAAATTCTGAACGGGAATTACCTGCAAGCCGGAAACGACCGCAGCTTCCGCCGCATTTTCCTCCGGAACCAGCATTCCTGTTTTGCCGTCCGCTTTTGCATGCAATGCCATCGGCAAAATTCCCTTGCCAGGACGGACTGCGCCGGTCAGCGCGAGTTCGCCGGTGATTACAAAATTATCCAGTTGGTCCGTTTCGATTTGTTCACTTGCTGCCAGCATTCCGATTGCGATGGGCAAATCAAAGCTCGGCCCCTCTTTTTTCACATCGGCTGGCGCGAGGTTGATGGTGGTGCGGCCCATCGGAAATTTGTAGCCGGAGTTGGTGAGCGCAGTCGAGACACGGTCGCGCGATTCCTTCACGGCCGCGTCGGGCAGGCCGACGATGACGACGAGAGTATCGCCGTAACCGGCATTGACCTCGACTTCGATGGGATACGCATCGATGCCATTGAGCGCGGCGGAACAAATTCTCGAAAGCATGGATCGAATTTATGGGCGAGCGGCTGTAAAGCGCAATGAGGTTTTTCTGGCGCAATCCCTGCATTGTCAAAATTTCCAAGCTTGAAATGGCCCTTACCCAGCATTAAGTTGAACTTCCGTCTATGAACTCAAACAACTCTTTCAGGAACAAAACTATTTTGCCACTCTGCACTTTTTTTCTTCTGGCAGCCACAGCCACGAATTTTTTGCGCGCGCAGACCACGAATTCGGAAGGCACCAATTCCATTTCTGGAGCGCCAGCAATTCCTGTTTTGCAAATCAAGGCCGATCAAATCGCCGCGAAGGTCAGTCCGATTCTATACGGTTTGATGACCGAGGAAATTAATTTTTCCTACGAAGGAGGAATTTACGGCGAACTTATTCGCAACCGTTCATTCAAAGCGAATTCGACGAACGCGATTTTTTGGAACACCGTCGGAAATGCAACGATTTCGGTAGACAAAAATCAGCCGCTGAATGCGGCTTTAAACGTGAGTTTGAAACTGGATACAAGCTACGCTTCTGAAAGTTCGCCGGTTGGAATTGCAAACGGCGGCTATTGGGGAATTCCGGTCAAGCCGAATACAGCCTACCACGCGTCTTTTTATGCCAAAGGCGGACACTTCAACGGCCCTCTCACGGTTGCCATCGTAAGCACAAACGGCGGAACTATTTTTGCGAGCGCGGAGGTTCCAAAGATTTCTTCAAGTTGGGATAAATATGAAGTGACCCTGACGACCGGAGATGTTTCACCGTCCAAAGACAACCAGTTGATCATCACGACAACCAAACCCAAAACTTGGTGGGCCAAGCTGTGGGGCAGGCCCGGTTCCGTCTGGTTTCAGCAAGTCTCATTGTTTCCACCGACTTTTAATAACCGTGCAAATGGAAATCGTCCCGACATCATGCAATTGCTCGCCGCCATGAACCCGAAATTTTTGCGTCTGCCCGGTGGAAATTATCTGGAGGGCGATTTAATAAACGAGCGTTTCGACTGGAAGAAAACCATCGGTGAGACGTCGCAGCGGCCCGGACACCGCAGCCCGTGGGATTACTGGTCCACGGATGGTTTCGGCCTGATGGAATATCTCAACTGGTGCGAAGATCTGCACATGGAGCCGTTGCTTGCCGTTTATGCGGGTTACTCGCTGCGCCAGCAACGTGTCGCGCCTGGCGATGACCTGAAACCTTACGTCCAAGATGCGCTTGACGAAATCGAATACATCACCGGCGACACCAGCACGACTTGGGGCGCCATTCGTGCACAGGATGGTCATCCCGCGCCGTTCCCGTTGCATTACGTCGAGGTCGGCAACGAAGACTGGTTTGACCGTTCCAACACATACGACGCGCGATTCTCACAATTTTACGACGCCATCAAGGCCAAATATCCGCAACTCCAAATCATCTCAACGGTGGGTAATGACCACCCCGAATCTCTCCGTGTGCATAGCCGCACGCCGGATTTGGTCGACGAACATTATTATCGTTCGCAGGAGCAAATGGAATCGCAGTCGCACATTTATGACGATCGCCCGCGCATCGGCCCGAAAGTTTTCGTCGGCGAATGGGCCACCCGTGTCGGCTCACCCACGCCAAACATGGCGGGCGCGCTCGGCGATGCCGCGTGGATGTGCTGCATGGAACGCAATTCAGACCTCGTGCTTATGGAATCGTATGCCCCGCTCTTTGTGAACGTAAGCGATCTGACGAGCACGCCCCGCAGCACGCGCTCCATGCAATGGCCCAGCGACCTTATCGGCTACGACGCGCTGACCAGCTACGGCTCTCCATCCTATTACGCGCAAGTCATGTTCAGCGCACATCACGGAGACGTTGTGCTGGCGACCGACTCGCAGGACGTCCCGACCTACACATGGCAGCCACCACGTGGACGCAATGGTGCCTCGGCTCCGCGACAAGTGCCTTCGCTTTACTTTGATGCCACGCGCGACAGTCAGAACGGAACCATATTCCTGAAAATCGTCAACCGCCTCGGCTCGCCCCAATCCGTTCATGTTAAAATCACCGGTGCGAACAATGTCGATTCTTCTGCGGAAGCCGCCATTATGAGCGCAAGCAGCCCCGACGACACAAATTCAATCCAGGAACCGACTAAAATTGTACCCGTCACTTCTAATGTGGATGGGTTGGGCGCTGATTTCACTCGCGCTTTTCCACCTTATTCCATCACGGTCTTGCAGTTGAAAACGAACTAAGATGTACCGCTAAATTGTTGTCTTCGTAGTCAGCAACAATGCGGATTGAGGTTTTTCAGGACAAAATCCTGGAGCTTGAAATTTCGAGGCTTGTATTGGCCTTTGGGCCGCTTTAAGTTCACTTTTTACCTATGAAATCCAAATTCTCTTTCTGTAACAAAATTATTTTTCTGCTCGGCTTTTATTTTCTTCTGCTAACCACGGCCACCAACTTTTTGCGCGCTCAACCAACTAATTCTGATTCTACCAACTCCGTTTCTGAAGCGCCTGCGGTGATTCCTGTTTTGCAAATCAAGGCTGATCAGGTCGTCGCTGAAGTCAGCCCGACGCTTTACGGATTGATGACCGAAGATATTAATTTCGCGCTGGAAGGCGGCCTTTATGCCGAACTCATCCGCAACCGCACGTTCAAAGCCAACCCGACAAATGCAGTCTATTGGAGCGCCGTCGGCAACGGAGCCATTTCCGTGGACGCCTCCACGCCTTTAAACGACGCGCTGAATGTCAGTCTAAAACTGGACGCGTCGCTTGCGTCTAAAGATTCTCCTGCTGGCTTTATGAACGCCGGTTTCTGGGGAATACCGGTTCACCCGAATTCGAAATATTGCGTTTCCTTTTACGCGAAATCGGTTGGAAGATTTTCTGGCGCGCTCACTGTTAAGCTTCAGAGCGTCGATGGTAAAACGGTTTACTCTAGCGCGGAAATTTCCGGTCTCTCCGGTGAATGGAAAAAATTTGAATTCTCGTTGTTTACGAAAGATGTCGCACCGTCGAAGGACAATCTCTTTGTCATCACGGCGGACGCACCGGGCACAATCTGGTTTCAGCAGGTTTCTCTGTTTCCTCCAACCTATAAAAACCGTCCAAACGGCACGCGTCCTGATTTGATGGAATTGATGGCGGGGATGCACCCGTCATTTTTGCGTTTTCCCGGAGGCGATTTTCTCGAAGGCCACCAGCTTGATCATCGCTTCGACTGGAAAAAAACCATCGGCGACATTTCTCAACGTCCCGGCCACATGAACGACGCCTGGGGTTATTGGACTACCGACGGTTTCGGCCTTCTCGAATTCTTGGAATGGTGCGAGGACTTGAACATGCAGCCGGTGCTTGCGCTCTACGCCGGTTATTCCAAAAATCCGAAAGTGATCCAGCCGGGCGCGGATTTGCAGCCTTATGTACAAGATGCGCTTGATGAAATTGAATATGTGACTGGTGATGCCAGCACAAAATGGGGTGCACAACGCATCCAGGACGGTCATCCAACTCCATTTACCCTGAGCTACGTCGAGATAGGCAACGAAGATTTTTTTGACAAGTCCGGCAGTTACAACGGCCGGTTCGCGCAATTTTATGACGCCATTAAGGCAAAATATCCGCAATTGCAAATCATCTCCACGGTGGGCAACGATCATCCTGAGTCCCTGCGTGTACACAGCCGCACTCCAGACTTGGTTGACGAGCATTTCTACAAAACTGAGGAACAGATGGAGGCGCAGTCGCATTTGTATGACAACCGTCCGCGCACCGGCCCAAAAGTTTTCGTAGGCGAATGGGCCACCCGTGTCGGCTCTCCCACGCCAAACATGGCGGGCGCGCTCGGTGATGCCGCGTGGATGTGCTGCATGGAACGCAATTCAGACCTCGTTCTTCTTTCAAGTTACGCACCGCTCTTCGTGAACGTCAGCGACCTCGCCAAAGGCGGCTCCATGCAATGGCGCTCGGACCTTCTTGGCTACGACGCGCTGACCAGCTACGGCTCTCCATCCTATTACGCGCAAGCCATGTTCAGCTCAAACCACGGAGACGTTGTGCTGGCGACGGATTCGCTTAATGTCCCCACTTATACAACTCGTTCCGGGCGACAAGTGCCGTCGCTTTTCTTCGACGCCACGCGCGATAGCCAGAGCGGAACCATCTTCCTGAAAATCGTCAACCGCCTCGGCTCGCCTCAATCCATTCATGTTAAAATCACCGGTGCGAACAATGTCAATTCTTCTGCGGAAGCCGTTGTTATGAGTGCAAGCAGCCCCGACGACACAAATTCAATTCAGGAACCAACTAAAATTATTCCCGTCACATCTAACGTGGATGGGTTGAGCGCTGATTTCACTCGCGCTTTTCCACCTTTTTCCATCACGATTTTGAAGGTGAAGTCGAATTGAAACGCGCGACGGGCGGCAATCAGGCAAATTTAAAAGCGCTTCTGCAACCAAAGCAGCATCTGCTTTAACCATTCGAAGTTGAAATATCCCCGCGTGAACGCCCAGTGCGCCAGCAGCAGCGCGGCGAAAACAGCCGTCCATTCCAAACATTGGATTTTTTCCTTTCGCCCACTGATAATAAACAACGCCGCCATCAAATTCCCGGCGGCGGCGGTTCCCAATCCAAAAAACAGCAGCAGCCTCATCGCATGAGCTGACGAGACCTGCCAGTCGCCCAGCTTCGTGCCCGTGGCCGGCCGGGATGCCGATGATCAACAGTATCAGCAGCACGCTATTCGTCGTGATGATGAATAATCGCTGCATGATTTCCCCGCGTTGTTTCGCACAAAGTTAATTGAGCGTCTCCGCTATTTTATATTTGAACATCCGCTTCTTCATCCAGCGCACCGCGAACAAATCGTAAAGCGATGCGAACAGCCGATTCCAAACTCCATAGTGGCTTGCGCCTGCGACGCGCGGATTGTGACCGACGGGAATTTCCGTGACTGTAAATCCCTCTATTTTGAACAGCGTCGGCAGGAAGCGGTGCATCCCCTTGAAAAATTTTAAGTCCGAAACACACTCGCGCTTGAACGCGCGGTAGCAGCAGCCCGCGTCGGATATGTTCTCGCCCGAAAGCCTGTTGCGCACCCAGTTCGCGATGCTTGACGAGGCAATGCGAATGAAATTGTCACCGTGGCTGCGCGCCTCAATTCGCGTGCCGCAAGCACAATCAAAAATTTTCAATGATTCCAGTAGCTTCGGCGCATCCTGCGGATCGTTCTGCAGATCCGCGTCGAGTGTGACGATGAATTTCCCGCGCGCGGCCTTTATCCCCGCCCAAAGCGCGGCGGACTGCCCGCAATTGAAGGCAAATTTCTGCGCTCTTATTTTTAAATCAGATGTGGTTAGTTCCTTCAAAATCGCCCATGAATTATCTGTGCTGCAATCGTCGGTGATGATGATTTCGTAAGTTTTTTTTTGCGGCTCAATCGCTGCGGCGATAGCCGCGACAAGGGGTTTCAAATTCGCCGCCTCGTTGTGACAGGGAATCGCAAAGCTGATTTCGATTGCTCCGCTCATTTGGCCTCGCCTTGCTTCACTCGTAAAAATACTTCACGCCCTTTCCAAGTTTTCTCACCGATTTTATTCATCAAGCCAAGATGATAGCGCCATGACATTCCGTAAAATGGATTGTGCGTCGGCCAGAATGAAATGATGTCAACGCCCGTCTCTTTCGCCATTTCAATCGCCCTCGAAATTGTCTTCGGACTGTCGTTCCAGTTGAACAAAAGATATTTCCATTCCAGCACTGGTTGTTTCAATCCGCGCGCATCGCGATACGCGGCCATTTTTTTCATTGCTTCAAACGCCTTTTCAAAACTCCCATTCATCATGTATTTCTCGCACATCGCGTCGCTGATGCCGTGGACGGAAAAAAGGATCTGGCTCAAGTTCAGCGCCGCCTCGCGCTTGGCATCCGTGTTCAGCAAAACTCCGTTCGTCGAAACCAAAATGTGCGCCTGGGGATTTTTCGCGCGCAACAGAGGCAGCTCCTCGCATACTTTCGGCGACAAAAACGGCTCGCCGAGGTTCAGGTAAAAAATGCGCTCCATTTTCAGCCGCGCCAGCAAGTCAGCCATCTGCGACAATTCAGCCATCGGCATCGTCTTGCCCGTGCGGATGTTCGCCGCACCCTCCCTCGCGCAGCCTACGCAGTCCACATTGCAGATGACCGTGTTCTCCAAAAGCATCCCTCGATGCGGCAATTGTGGCTTCGGCGGAGCCACGTTTTTTTTCAGCCGTTTCAAATCGCCACAGCGCGAACAGGTGGTGATTGGAATTTTCCCTTTGTCCAAATCTTCGTTAAATTTTTTTGAGACCGGGCCGAAGAAAATCTCCTCGAACGAATTCTTCCGTAGGTCGCCGAGATGCCCGGTGCCGTCGTAATCCTGACAGTTGCAGGAAACGGTCAGGTCAGAATTGATGGTGATGTTGTATTCCGACTCGCCGGCGAGCGCGCTGCAATAGAATTTCTGGCCGGTGATTTTGGCGCGCAATTCGAGCCAGCGCGATTTTGCGCGGCGCACGAGATCGCTGACGCGCCAGTTGAAGCGCGTCTTCGGATTTTTTATGACCCGCGATGTCGGCGGCGGAATTGCCATTGGAAAATGATGGCTTCGCGGAGCGAATTCAGCAAGCGGCGTGTTTTTCTAATTGCGATTTGACGGCGCACGTTTTGAAACATGGTCTCGACGTTCTTGGAATTGAAACTGTGGAGCAGATGTAAATTAATCCGGTCCGCCTCTGTAAAAATATATTCCTGGCTTCCATTTTTGTGGCTTTTCAGATCGACCGACAAAATTTGTGTCTCCTATTTGAATTCCCCAAATTCCTGTCCACGCACCAAAGTCCCATGCAACATCTACAAAATCTTGAGTTGGGTCGAGCTTGGCTTGTCCGTTGGTTTCTGCATTTGCATAATAAATTGAAGTGAATTCATTGTGCATTGTTATCCCGACCGGCGGCTTATTTGTTTGCATTGAACGCATTTCAAAAGCGTTGTTTTGATACCGCGTCATTAATTCCTTTGCCCACGCGCGCAATTTTTCCGGGTCTTGTTCTCGCTTAATTTTAGCTTCCCACTTTCGCGTCGTCCATTGAAATCTTGCTGACGAAAGGATAAATGGAGACTGAACTAAAATGATAAGAGCCACCACCGTTATAATTGCTGTTAGTGCGGCTCTTTTCATTTTTTCAACTCAACCGCATCGGCATGACGACGTAGAGGAACGGGCCGTTGATCTTCAAAACGCCCGGGCTTAATTCGTCAATCAGCTCGAAGAACACTTCGTCCTCGGCCAGCGCGGCGAGCGCGTCAATCAGGTAGCGCGGGTTGAAGGCGATGGCCATTTCCTTGCCCTTGTAATTCACCGCGAGCGTTTCGCGCGCTTCGCCGACTTCGGGCGAGTTGGCGGTGATGGCGAGGTTGTTTTTCCCGAACGTGAGCTTGACGGAGTTCGCCTTTTCGCTGGTCATTATTTCGGCGCGGCGCAGCGCCTGCAAAAATTCCTCGCGCACGAGCGGGATGCGTTCCTTGGCCTCGCCGGGAATGACCTGCCGGTAGTTCGGATAATTTCCCTCGATCAATTTCGTGACGAGCAGCACGGAAAAACCCTTGTCGTCCTTGAGCGAAAATGACGCCTGGTTCTCGCCGAATTTTATCTCCACGTCGCCCTTGTCCTGCAACAAGCGGTTCAATTCGTTCACGGCCTTGGCCGGCACGATGAATTCGCCGCTGCTTTTTTCGGAGATGTCCACTTCCTCGTCCACGAGCGCGAGCCGGCGTCCGTCGGTGGCCACGAGCGTCATCTTGCCTTCCTTGAGGCTGATGAAAATGCCGTTTAGA
>Ga0182013_10002025_pt1 | contig 26978 bp, 23 predicted proteins | sample 612S2MmetaG_FD_120487 | JGI IMG/M metagenome (GOLD analysis project Ga0182013, IMG submission 120487) | Permafrost microbial communities from Stordalen Mire, Sweden - 612S2M metaG | ecosystem: Environmental > Terrestrial > Soil > Wetlands > Permafrost | place: Sweden: Stordalen | collected...
CGGGAACGAGCGCGCCGCGAGTTTGTCGGGGATCGAAGCGGACCGCGTGAAGATCATCGTCTACGCGATCAGCGGTTTCCTGGCCGGGCTCGCCGGGCTGCTGCTCGCCGCGCACAACGCGTTGGCCGACCCGATCAACGACGGCGTGTATTTCGAGTTGGCGACGATCGCCGCGGTCGTCGTGGGCGGAACGTCGTTGCTCGGCGGCGTCGGCGGCGTCTGGCGCACACTGACGGGCGGCTTGATTCTCACCGTGCTCTACGCGCTCTTCATCCAAATCGGTCTGCCGACGCAAGCGCAGCTCATCGCGCAAGGCCTCATCATCGCGGGCGCCGTGATCCTGCAAGGCGGCGGCGAAGCATAATGTCCTCGCTTGGGCAAGCCAACGCGGCGCCGCCCTCGGGCAATGTCGGCTCGAGCGCCGAGCGGATCCTTCGCTTCGCGCTCAACGAGAACGCGCTGATCCTCTTGGTGCTGCTGATCGTCGCGTGCGGACTGCTTTCACCCAACTTCCTCAGCCCGCAGAACATTGCGAATCTCGCCGATCAGCTGCCCATCTTCGCGATTCTCGCCGCCGGACAGCTCATCGTCATTCTGACCGCCGGGATCGACTTGTCGGTCGGATCGGTGCTCGCGCTGTGCGCTTTTTTCGCGGCGGCGCTTTCGCATCACGGACTGCTCCCCGCCATCGTCGTGCCGGTGCTCGTGGGCGGCGGCGTCGGGCTGCTCAACGGGATGGGCGCGGCGTTAACCCGCGTCCCGCCGTTCATCATCACCCTGGCGATGCTGTCGATCGCCCGCGGCTTCGCGCTACAGGCGGCGGCCTGGTATAACGGCGGATCGATCACCGGCAGCGGCGCAGCGCCGGTGAGTGCGAGCCGGGATTTCGGCTTCCAGTTCGTCAGCTCGGGCAGCATTTTCGGCCTGCCGATCGCGGCGCTCATCGCGATCGGCGTGTTCGCGGCGATCGCTTATTTCTTACGCTACGAACCCTTTGGCCGGCACGTGTATGCCGTCGGCGGGAACGAATCCGCCGCGCTACTGCTGGGCGTGAACGTCAAGCGGGTGAAGATTTTCGTCTATGCGATTAGCGGCATGCTGGCCGGACTCGCGGGCGTCCTGTACGCCTCGCGCGAGGGCTCGGCGCCGCCGACGGCCGCGGGCGGCTACGAGCTCGACGCAATCACCGCCGTCGTCGTCGGCGGCGCGCTGTTGACGGGCGGGGTGGGAACCGTCCGCGGAACGGTGATCGGGCTGCTCATCGTGCGCATTTTGCCGAACATTTTTAACCTGCTCGGACTCGATCCGGCATGGCAGCAGGTGGCCCGCGGCGGCGTCCTCATCGCCGTCGTGCTCATGCAGATCCCGATGGCCGCCGCTAACGCGCGGCGCAAGACGTCGCCCAGCCCTGCCGGCAAGCTCTGATCGCCGGTTCCGGTCGAGCACTCTTGCTCACGTGGCGGAGGCCGCGCGCCGATACCTCGGGTATGACAAACGAGACGGCGACGGCGGCCGTTGCTTTCGAGTGCGCCGACTTGGGCGCGAAACTGGACGCCTGGCGCGACGAGCCGGTACGTTATGACGAACTGGACTTCGGGCTCATCGCAATGGACCTCGATGGGATCGTCGTGGCCTACAATCGGTGCGAAGCTGGGTTCGCCGGGGTTCGCGCGGACCACGCGATCGGCGAAATGTTCTTCTGCGACACCGCTCCGTGCACGAACAACTACCTCGTCTCCGGCCGCTTCAACGCGGCGTCCAAACTCGACGACACAATCGATTACGTCTTCACCGTCAAGATGCGCCCGCGGCCGGTCCAATTGCGCCTGCTCAAGAACGAGGGCTCGGGGCGGCAGTATGTTGCCGTGAAATGGTAACGGGAGGACTGCGCTTCGCGCAGTCCGGCGCGTTGCGGCTGCGCCGAAGCCGCCCGCAGTTTGCCCGGCAAGCCGGACAAACTGCTCGTCGCGGCACGCGATGAGCGAACCGATCGTGCCGGCTCGCGATTTGAGCTTCGGCGAGTCGACCACGCCGGAGTGCGAGCAGGAACAGTTGCTGCAGCTTCTTTACCTCTGCCCGGTCGGCATCATCAAACTCGACGCGTACGGCTCGATCGTGCTCATGAACCCGTACGGGGCTCAGATGCTCATGCCGCTCTCGACCGCCGGGCGGCTGACCAATCTGTTCGATCTGTTCGGCGAGTTCGCACCCGAAGTCGGCGAGATGGCGCGGCGCTTTCCCGCCCGTATCGGCAGAATTTGCGATGAACACCGGGTCTTTTTGCCCGGGCCGTCACCGAACACGCCCGGCACGGTCATCTCCGTAACGCTGCAGAAGATCGACTCGGAGGCGTACCTTGCCGTCCTCACCGACGTCACGTCGGCGGCCGAACGCGAGCGCTCGGTTCGCACCAGCGAGGAACGCCTGCACGCCGTGCTCGACGGAGTAAAAGATTACGCGATCTGCACGGTTGACGGTGACGGAACGATCACGAGTTGGAACTGCGCGGCGGAACGGCTCGACGACTATCGCAGCGATGAGACGATGGGCCGCAGCATCGATTTCCTGTTTCCGCCCACGGGGTCGGGCAAAAGCCCGATGACACGGCGTTTCGAACACGCCTTGCGCGACGGCTCGCACGATTTCGAGGGCTGGCGAATTCGCAAAGACGGCAAGCGCTACTGGGGAAGCACGGCAATCGGCGTGTTGTACGCCAAGGACAGACAGACGCCCATCGGCTTTTCGGTGATCACGCGCGATCTCACCGAACAGCGGCGCGCCGAGGATCGCTTGCGGCTGCTGGCAATGACCGATCCGCTCACCGGGGCGCTCAACCGGCGGTCGTTCTTCGAGAACGCCAAACGCGAGCGCGGACGGTTGACCGCGCCCAAAGATTCGCTGTGCGTGCTACTGCTCGACGCCGACTTTTTCAAGCGCGTCAACGACACGTACGGCCACGACAGCGGCGACGCGACCTTGCAGCGTATCGTCAACGAATGCCGCTCGGAGATTCGCTCGAGCGATCTGCTGGGCCGCTTCGGCGGGGAAGAATTCGCGATTCTGCTGCCGTCTTCGACGCTGGAAAACGGTCAAGTCATCGCCGAACGCATTCGCGAACGCATCCTCGACTCCGGCCGGCAGCCCGGCGCGTTTCCGTGCACGGTGAGCATCGGCGTCGCGGCGTCGGCTTCGCACGAAGAAACGATCGAAGAAATCATCAATCGCGCGGACGAAGCACTGTATGAGGCAAAAGCCGCCGGACGCAATTGCGTGCTGGCTGCGCGCGGCGACGCAAGCTGAGCGCAAACGGCGCCTGCACGACTCGTACAGTGCTTTTCGTTCGACTTGCGGTAGACCGATCGGTTTCGCCGCTGATCGGCGCGGTGTGCGCCGGGCAGTGATTTTCGTTGCTGAATCGTCACGCGGTCAAGCCGACGAAAACGACCGAAACCCGAGTCTGCGGCCCAGTTCCAAACACTCGGTCATGCTGCGAATGCCGCCCGAGGCGCTAGCGTGGCCCAGGCACGCGGCAGCGGCGCAAACGCCCGTCGTCAGCCGCGCCGCCAGTGGTTCATCGCCATGGAGCGCCCAGACGTAGCCGGCGGTGAGCGCATCCCCGGCTCCGGTCGCGCCGGCGATCATGTCTTGCGGCAACGCGACGGCGGCCGCCATGACGTGCGCCCGCGTGCGGCTTTCAAACGCGACGATCCCGCTCTCACAGTGGATGACCACGGTATCGCGGACCCCGCCCGCGGCCACTTCGCGCGCGGCTGCGAGCATCTCGTCCGGACGACAAGCGTCGACGGAATGCCCGAGCAGCAACGCTGCTTCCCACTCGTTGAGCAACAGGTGATCGATGTGCGGCAGGGCGCTCCATACGATTTCACGGTACTGCGCGTTGGGCGCGCTCACCAGATCGACGACCGTCGTCAAACCCGCGGAGCGCGCGCGGGCGAGCACGTCCGCCGCGGCGGTCACGCCCGGCGCCGTCCAGGCGTCGAGCGCTTCGAGCAAGGTGAGATAACCCAAGACGAGTATGCGTGCATTCGTCGCGGCGAAATCGAAATGCCCGGGAGCCAGCAGATCGTTTGCGCCCCGCCGGTGAAAAAACGTGCGCCGGCCGGTGGAGCGCACGGTCATCGCGTAGGTGTACGAGGTCGTGGCACCCTCGATCTGGACGAGCCCGCGCGCGTCGATTCGGTGCGCTTCGCATTCCGCCCGAATCCAATCACCGTCGTTGTCGGCGCCCAACGCGCCGATCGCCGCGAGTTCGAAGGGTGCGCCGAACAAGGCGAGATCTTTGAGCACCGTGAACGGGCAGCCGCCGCTCGATACGGCTTCGCCTTCGATCGAGGCCAGCGTATTCTCGGGCGGATAGCGGTCGATGAGGACCAACCGGTCGACGATGAAATTTCCCGCCGCCAGCACGCCGCTGCGTTCTGAACTCATCCGATGCTCACGCTGCTTCCATCACCCGGTCGCTGTCGCAACTGTTTTTCCGGCGGCGCCTTCGCGCCTACGTCATGAGCCGCATGACGTCGTATTCCTCGAAGATGCGATCGTGCGTAACGAGGATCATCGCTTCGACTTGCGCCTGAGCGATGAGCAGACGGTCGAACGGATCGCGATGGTGTCCGGGGAGGGCCAGGACGCCCAGCGTGTGCGCGGGGACGATCGGCAGCACCGTGAGTCCCGCGCGCGCGATCCGGTCGGGGAGGTAATGTCCGAGGTTCCCGGGCAGTTCGACCTTGCCCAGCGTCGATTTCACGGCGATCTCCCAGGTCGAAACGGCCGACGCGTACACGAGATTCGCCGGATCGGCGAGCACGGCGCGGATGCTCGATTCGACCGCTTGCGAACGCACGAACAGCCACAACAGAATCTGCGTGTCCAGCAGATACCGCATCGCTACACCACGTCCGATATGCCGGGCGGCAGCGGATCGTCGAAGTCGTCGGCGATCCGCCCCAACCCGTCGTCGAAGCCGAACTCGCGGGGCTTGGGATCGTCGACGGGTACGACCCGGGCCACGAGCTTGCCTTTGCGCGTGATCATCGTCGTGCGGCCGCGTTCGGCATCATCGACGAGCGCCGAGAGATGCGTCTTGGCCTCGAACACGCCGACGGTTTTCATTCCACCTAGTTTAGCCGACTGGTTTTCCCCGATCAAGTCTGCCGGAACCGGCCGGCGGCTCGCCGCTGAACCGGCGCCCCGTCAGCGGCTTCGGCTCGCGCCGCAGGTCAGCCGACGTCAACGAGCGCCGGGGGCGTCTGCGCGCCGACGACACCTCGCCGTTCGAGTTCCACGGCCAGCGCGAGCAGCAGGTTTTCGCTGCCGGCGCGCCCCACGAGCTGAACGCCCAGCGGCAACGTCCGGGGGGCAATCACGGGAACGCTCACGACCGGTACCCCCGCGAGGGTCAACGGCTGGGTGAAGACCCCCAGGTTCGGGCGAATCTCGAACTCGGCCCCGTCGAGCATCAGCGTCTGCCGGCCGATTTGCGTGGCGGGAAACGGCGTTGCCGGCGCGACGAGAACGTCGACGCGCGCGAACAATTCCTCGATGTGCTCGTGGAACCATGACCGAAAACGCTGAGCGCGAATGTACCACGCCGCCGGCAGCAGGGCGCCCGCGGCGAGCCGGTCGCGCGTGGCGGGATCGAAATCGTCGGCGTTCGCGCGCAGGCGCGCAGCGTGCAGCTCCCCGCTCTCCGCGCTGGTGATGATGAACGCGGCTTCTCGCGCCCGCTTCGCCTCTTCGAGCGTCACTTCGTCGATCGCGCCGAGCGCCGCGCAGACGTGCTTCACGGCCCGCCGCGCCTCGGGCGTCTGGCCCGCGTCGAAATATCCGCCCAGATGCGCGAAGCGCAGTCCGGCAAATTCCCCGGTGTACGGCGTGAACCGCGCGTCGAGTGCCGCATAGGCAGCGGTCAGGTCGACCGCGGTTCGGGCCAACGGGCCGATCACGTCGAGGCTGCTCGCGAACGGGAACGCGCCGCGGCGCGACACGCGCCCGAAGGTTGGGCGAATGCCGAAGATCCCGCAAAACGCCGCCGGAACCCGGATCGAGCCGTTGGTATCGGACGCCAATGCAAGCGGAACCAGATCGGCGGCGACTGCCGCGGCGGAGCCGCCCGACGAGCCGCCGGCGATGCGCTCGACGTCGTGCGGATTACGCGTCGTTCCGTCGTGCGCGTTTTCGGTCACGAACCCATAGGCGAACTCGTCCATGTTCGTCACCCCGACGAGAACCGCACCTTGCGCTTCGAGCGCCGCCACGGCGTCGGCATCGCGTGCGGCCGGGTGATGACCACCTGTCACCTTCGCGCCGGCACGCGTCACGATGCCGGCAACGTCGAACAAGTTCTTCGCCGCGAACGGGACGCCGGACAATGGACCGGGATCCCCTCCGGCGGCGATCTGAGCATCGATGCGCGATGCTCGCGCCAACGCGCGTTCGGGAAAGACGGCCGTGAACGCCGCTAGCCGCGGGTTCGCCCCCGCGATCCGCGCCAAGGCGGACTCGACGACCGCCCGCGCCCTCAGCGTCCGCGCGCGCACCGAACGGCCGAGATCGACCGCCGTCACGGTGCGAAGGAACCCGCGATCTCGACGTCGTCGGCGAGCGCGAATGCCTCGATGTTCGCGGCGAAGCCGGCAACTCGCGTCAACGCGGTCGCAACCGCCTGCACGCGATCCGCGTCGAGCGGCATGTCGGTCAGCGCCGATGCGGCGCGCACATAGGCCGCGAGCTGGTCGGACGGATCGTCTCTCATGGCGCTACCGGTTCACCAGCACGCCGCGGGCCCATTCCGCCGGAGCGCTGGGCTTCGAGCCGGAGGAGGATCGACTTCGTCGATCCGTCGCGTTTGCGGCTAACGCCGCAAGCCGGAGGGTGTACCGAGCGAAGCCGAGGACACCCATCCTGTCGTCAGGTGTCGGGTAAAACCCGACACCTGACTAGACGAAAACGACCGAGGCGGTGCCGATCCCGCGCAGGCGCGCCTCGAAGCGGTCGCCGGGCGCGGCCGGGAACGCATCCGTAATCGCACCGCTAAGGATGACGTCGCCCGCCTTGGTGTGCAGGCCGCGCGCGGCGAGATGCTCGACGAGCTGCTGCAGCGCCGCGAAGGGGTTGCCCAGCACGTCGGCGGTCGTCCCTCCGGCCAAAACGCTGCCGTCACGGATGATCTGCGTGCCGATCGCGTCGAGCCGCGTCGTCCTGTCGAACCGCACGTGGCCGCCAATGACGTACGCCGCCGCCCCAACATTGTCGGCAACGAGTTCGACCGCCGACCGTGCTGCGGGAACCAGGCGACTGTCCTTGATCTCGAGCGCCGGCGCGATCCACGCAATCGTCGACATCACCGCGCGAACGTCAGCCGCTCCGTCGAGCGAAGCGCCCAACCCGAACGCGAGTTCCGGTTCGGCCCGCGGCCGGATGAAGCCGGAATACAGCATGCGCCCGCTGCTCGCCGTGAACCCGTCCGCGAAGAGCGGCGCGAACAGCGGGTGGTCGATCCCCATCCGGCGCTGCTTTACCCGGCTCGTGAGACCCAGCTTCCACCCCGAGCGGGATGCGCCGGCGGACTCGCGGCGCGCCGCGAGCGCATCTTGAATATCGTAGGCTTCCGCAAGTGACGCCCGTGCGAGTTCGCCGGGCGGCGGGATCGGCCGCCGCGAACGCCGCGCGGCATCGAGTTCCGCTGCGACCGCCGCGACGTCAAACGATAGACTAGGCAAGGTTCCTCCAGGCGATGGCTCTCGCGCGAGCGGAGTTCAAATCGAACGAATGAGGCTTCGCGTTCATGATCCGAGCGATTCGTTTCTCCTGACGGCGGCGGTTGGCGGGTATGGCAACAAAGTAGCACGCCGCCAAAAACGTTCGGTATGGCCGAACAGTACGGCGAGCTCGATGCGGGCGCGCCGTTTGGGCGGCACTTGAATCTCCCCTGGCGTGCGCCACCTGCGTTCTTCGTGCGCCTGACAACCCATTGAACGACCCCAGCGCGATCTATATCACAACATGTTAGCTTAACCTTATCGCGCATTTCAACCTTATCGCGCATTTCTTCGCGTTTGTGCCCGCGCGTTCAACCGGGAGCCCGCGCGGTGACGTCGGTCCCCGACCGAGCGACTTTCATTCGATTGCAGCCCTCTGGGTACGTGAGTCGCACACACCATGGTGGGAGACAAACTCAATGATGGAAGCGCTGTCGCGCGGCAATTTCCTGGCGGCCTCGGCCGTGACCGGTGCGGTCGGTGTCCTGGCGCCTCAAGCGGTCGCCGCCGGAGGGAAGCAGACGATTCGCCTGCGTTGGTACGGCGGCGGCGTGTACGAACTTGCCACGCCCGACGACCAAGCGATCGTACTCGTCGACGCTTGGATTTGGAATAACACCGGCTTCGCCGCTTACGGCACGCCCAAACCGCCCGAACTCGCGAGCGCTGCCGCGTACGCGGCGCACGTGCAGGCGCGCAAACCGCAATCGGTGATCGTCGCGCTAACGCACGATCACGGTGACCACATGGGCGACTACTTCGAGTTGTTGAGCGCGCTCGGCGCCGCGCGCGTCGACGTGAAAACGGTCGGACAAAGCGACCTCATGCGCGTCGGGCTCCTGCCGCGTTTTCGCGCGGCCAATCTCGACCCGGCGCAGATCGTTCTCAACGCGGGCGCCGGCATCAACATGGGCGGCAGCGCGACGCACAACGGGGTGTCGCTCGAACTCGTGCCGGCGGTCCACTCCACCGCGTCGGGTTTTCCGCCGGCTGGATTCATCATCGACATCGGCGGTGTGCGCGTGTATGCGTCGGGCGATACGGATCTCTTTGGTGATATGGCGCTGATCGGTAAACGCTACGCACCCGACTTGGGCGTCGTGTCGAGCGGAAACGGTGCCTTTACGATGGGACCCGAGGATGCCGCGAGCGCCTGCGCGATGGTCGGCGTCCGTCACGCCGTGCCCGTTCACTACGCGCACAATCCGCTCGTGATCGGCCCGCAGTGCGGCGATCTCTTTCGCGCGGCAATGGCCCGCAGCGCTCCGTCGACGGCGGTCACCGTTTTGCGCCCGGGTGAGTCGGCAACGCTGACGCTATCGCCCCCGGTGCGGCCGCAACGCACGACCGCGACGTAATCCGTCGCGGTTGCGGCTGCGCCCGAGCCTTAGGGTGTACCGAGCAAAGCCGCGGGCACTCATCGTTTCGTCGAAGGTGTCGCCCGGACGCGCCGCCGCGTCCGTTGGCGCCGCGCTAGCGCGTCAGCCGGCGCGCGAAATATGTGAATTCGAGCGCGGACTCGAACGAGCGTTCCTTGACGTTGGCCCCCGAGCCGTGTCCGCCCTCGACGTACTCATAGAAGAAATAAGGAACGTGCAGCAAGGCGAGTTTCGCGGCGAACTTGCGTGCATGTTGGGGACCGACGCGGTCGTCCTTCGTTGTCGTCCAAATGAGCGCCGTGGGATAACGTACGCCGGATTTGAGGTTATTGTACGGTGAAATCGACGCCAGGAAGGCCCGCTCGCGCGGGTTCGACACGCTGCCGTATTCGTCGACCCACGACGCGCCGGCCGCGATTTTCTCGAACCGCAGCATGTCGAGCAACGGCACTTGGATATCGACGGCATGGTAGAGTTCCGGATGCTGGGTAAACGCGACCCCCATGAGCAAACCGCCGTTTGACCCGCCTTCGATGCCGAGCCGGCGCGGACTGGTGATCTTCTTTGCGATGAGATCTTCGGCAACCGCGGTGAAGTCGTCATAGACTCGCTGCCGATGCGTTTTGAGCCCGGCTTCATGCCAGGCCGGACCGAACTCGCCGCCGCCGCGAATATTGGCCACGACGTACACCCCGCCGTTCGCCAACCAAAGTTTGCCCAAGACGCCGCTGTAGACGGGCGTCGATGAGATAGCGAAGCCGCCGTACGCGGTGAGGATCGTTGGATTCCCGCCGTCGTAGCGCACGTGCTTGGGACGAACGATGAAGTACGGAACGCGTGTTCCGTCTTTTGAGATCGCCTCGTCTTGTTCGACGAGATCGGCGGATGCAGCGAAGCGCGCCGGCAGCGATTTGGCGATCGTCGCAGCACGCGTTTGGGTGTCGACCCGCCACAACGTCGTTGGGATGAGAAAGCTCGTCACCGAAATGAACGCGCTGCTGCCGAACTCATCGGTCGAAACGATGTCGAGGCTCGAGTTATCAGCGAAGCGAAGCCGCCGGCGCGTCCAGCTCCCGTGCGGGCCCGGTGTGAAGACCGAGGCTCGTCCGCGAACGTTCTCGTAGGCAACGACGACGAGGCGGTCGCGCGTCGCCGCGGCGCTGTCGAGCGTCTCGCGCGGCCCGGGCGCAAAGACGAGCGTCGGCGCGAGATGCTTTGGATCCGCCGACGCCGCGGCGACCTCGAACGAAACGAGCGCACCTTGCGGGAGCGTGCGCAAACCGGCCCGCCACGGTTCGTCGAGCTTGAGCAAGAGCCGTCCGGCGAGCAGCGCGACGAGCTCTGATTTCCGCGGAAGCGGCAAGCCGACCAAACCGCGCGGCGTGATCAGTTCGTACGCGGAATCGAAAAACGAGATGCCGCGATGGACACCCAGCACGCGATGACCCGAACCATCGTGAAACTCGAACGGTGCGACGGAGACGTCGGCTTTGGTTCCGCGAGCGATTTCGGTCGCCGCCGACAGCGGCCGGCCGCGTTCGACCCGCTTGAGGATGTACGGATAACCCGACGCGGTGAGCTCGCCCGGGTGCCACTCGCGCGAGACCAGCAGCGTGTCGGGGCCGGCCCAAACGAAGCCCTGTTTGCCGTGCGGCAAGGCGAAACCGCCGGACACGAATCGCCGCACCGACAGATCGAACTCGCGCACCGTCGATGCGTCCTCGCCGCCGTCGGAGAGGGAGATCAAGCAGCGCCGCCGACCGGGCGAGTCGCAGTCGGCTTCCTGCCAAACCCAGTTCTTGCCCTCGGCTTTCGCGAGCGCGTCGAGATCGAGAACGGTTGTCCAGGCCGGAACCGGGCGCGCGTAGTCGGCGATCGCCGTCGTTCGCCAAATGCCGCGGACGTGGCGGGCATCCTGCCAAAAATTGTACACCCGCCCCGCGATGATTTGCGGCACGGGGATGCGATCTTCGGCCGCGTTGATCGCGAGCGCTTCGGCGTGAAAGCGCGCGAAATGCCCGTCGCTGCGCAGCACCGCGAGCGTCTTGGCGTTCTCGGCTTTCACCCAGTTGCGCGCGCGGACGCCGTTGACGTCTTCGAGCCACAGAAACGGGTCGGGCGCGGCGTTCGCGGCCGCAAGCAACGTCGGCGCCGCAGCGATCGTCCCGACGGCCAACGCGCAGATCAGCGCAAGTGCAGGTCCCCGGGTCAGCGCGCGAAGCCTCACTACACCTTTTCGGTCCTTTCTCGTCATGGTCGTTGCCATGATAGGACGCGATGTGCCAACAGTCTGTCATTGTCCGGCGCCCGGCGCATTCTTCTGACGCGCGCGGGTTGGATCCGAGAACGTTGAGCAACCGCTGCTTCGGACGGGCGCTCGAGACGGAGCGCGTGCTGCGACGCAGAATCACGCGCATTCATGCATTCAGTGTATCCACATATTCGGCGCCGTATTCAGCGCCGCCGAAGGCCGACCGGGGCCGAGTCGAGCGGATCATCGAAGAGCCGCGCACGCTCGAACGGGAACCCAAGATAACGAAATGTTCGGCCCTGCGCTTTGCCGAGCGTCGACTTTCAAGCGTGAGCGCGCAGTCGTGAAGCTCCGAACGACCCGCACCGGACGGATCGTCGTCGCGGTCGTCGCGGTCGCCGCAGCCTTGTTCGGCGGAGTCGCAACGGCCGCCGCCGATCCGCGCGATCTGCCCGACACGAAGCTGACGCCCGGGGCGGTGGCCACGGAAAGTGTCCCGCTGGTTTGCCGCGCCGGCTACGCGCGCTCGGTGCGCCCGAAAGGCGCGCTGTGGCGCAAACTCAAGGACGAAGCGTACGATCGGTACGGCTTGCCCCGCGGGCACCGGAGTGAAATCGACGCCGCGGGACACCGGCACGCCGCGTTTGCCATCGATCATTTGATCCCGATCGAACTAGGCGGCGCGCCGACCGACCTGCGCAATCTGTGGCCCCAGCCGCGCATCGCCGCGAAGCACAAGGATGAGGTCGAGAACGAATTGCACGAGTTCGTTTGCGACGGCCGCATTCGACTCGAAACCGCGCAGCACGCAATCGCGCGCAACTGGAAATCGGCCGTCGCCGATGCGCTGCGCTAGTCTTGCCGAAGCGTCAAACAGAAATTCGAACCGGCTTCACGACAGCGGGCGATCGCGCGGGCACCGTTCGAGCCCGGCAACGGCATCACGCCTCGCCTGGTCCGCGAGTCGTCGACGGCGAGGGCCCGGCTGCGCTATGCCATGCGTCCGGCACACTCCCGGCGTAAACTGTCAAGCATGATCGATGCCGTGCGCAGAATCCGCCGATGCCCAGCATAGCCGTCCCCGACGAACTCACCGCGCGGCAAGCGGAAGCGGTTGCCTATCGCGGCGGCAACCTGTTGCTCGAAGCAGTGCCGGGCTCGGGAAAGACGCGCGTGATCGTCGCACGCTGCGCAGCGTTGTTGGCCGAGGGGATCGCTCCGAGCCAAATCCTGGTGCTCACGTTCTCCCGCCGCGCCGTCGGCGAATTGCGGGCGCGACTCGCGCGCTTGGCCGCGCCACGAACGCTGCCCGACGTTCGCACGTTTCACGGCTTCGCGGCGCGCTTACTCGCCGAGACCGGACACGCCGGCCATTCACGGCGGCTGCTCTCGGCGCCAGCCGAACGCGCGCTGTTCGAGAGCGTCATCGACGCGACGCCGCTTCCGTCATTGCCCGCCGAAGTCGGCCGCTGGCCGGTGTTTTGCGACGCCGCCGCCCTGCGGGTCGACGAGCTGCGGCGTGCGCCGCCCGAGGCGCTTGCGCGATTGAGACAACGCGCGACACCGCGAATCCGCGACCTGCTCGCGCTGGCTTCGGAGCAAACGCGCCGGCGCGACCGACTCGGCGTCGCCGACTACGACGATCTCGTTGCTCGAGCCGTCCAGCTCGCGTCGATGCCGGACGGCGACCTACGCAAAGCCCTCCGCGGACGCTACGCGCACGTGCTCGTGGACGAGTTTCAAGACACCGACGCGCTGCAACTCGCGCTGGTCGGCCAGTTAGGCGGAGAAGTCTTTGCCGTTGGTGATCCGTCTCAAGCCATCTACGGCTTCCGCGGCGCCGCCCGCGATGCGCTCGGGCGCGCGCGAGCGCATCTGGCGATGACAAGGCTGGGCCTCGACGAGAGTTTTCGCTGTCCCGCCGAGTTGTGCGATCTGGCTCGTGCGGTCTGGCCCGAGCCGCCGCGCCTGCATTCGGCCAACGTTCGCGCGGGTGAGATTGCCGTCCGCCGCGCCGCGTCGCCGCGCGACGAAGCCGCGTTCATCGCCGACGCCGTGGCGCGAGCTCTCGACGACGGGACGCCCGAAAGCGAAACCGCCGTTCTCGTCCGCAGCGCCGAGCCGCTGGCGCGGCTGGTCGAGCGCGAGCTGCGTGGACGCGGCATCGCGGTCGCACGCCAAGGCGGCCAGTACGTGCTCGACGATCCCGCCGTCGACGCACTTTGCGCCGCGCTCAAAGCATTTGCCGGCCCCGGCGACGGCGGCGCGTGGCGGCGGCTGTTCGGGCATCCGGCGTTCGGGATCGCGCCGCTCACCCTTCGTCTAGCGCTCGATGCCGCGCCGCCGTGCAGCATCGACGCCGCATGCGAGTTCGCCCAGCGGCTCGCGGCGCGGTCGCGCGTTTCCGGCGCGCGCTTGGCGGCCGCGCTGCGATCGGCGCGTGCTTTTTGGGACGCCGGCGATCCGGCGCAAGCCGCACGCGCATTCGCCCTCGACTCGAACCTGCTTGGTTTCGCGATCGCCGGCGACGAACGCGACGCGCGACGCAGCGCGCGCCGCTTGACGGAGTTTCTCGCCGCGCTCGGCGACGTGCGCGACGTTCGCGCGCGAATGGAACGCGACGTCAGCTCTTTGGCGGTGGTGCGTGATTTTCTGGCCTGCAGCGAATCGTGGACTGCCGGCGCCGAGACCGTCGACGAAGAGCCGGGCGTGCGCGTCTTGACGGTTCACGCGGCAAAGGGACTTGAGTTCGATTTCGTCGCCATCGCGGATGCCGTCGACGGTCGCTTCCCGCAAGCCTGGCGCAGCGACACGCTGCTCGGTGACGACGAGATCGCGCTCGCGCGCGCCTGCGGCGTCGACCTCGGAACGCGTGCGGCCGAGCACGGCGACGAAGAACGCTCGCTGTGGTACGTCGCCGTCACGCGGTCGAAACGCAAGCTGCTCGTCACCTGGTCCGGAACACAGCTTGACGGTTCGCCTCAGCGCCCGAGCCGCTTCATTCCGCTCGCCTTGCGAACGGAAGCGCTCCGGATGCCGAGTTTCGTCGGACCGCTCACTTTTACGCCCGCGCCCGATCTCGAAGCGATCCAGCCGGCCGCCGCGGCTCGTCTGCCGCGCCCGCTGGGCACCAGCCGCATTGAAACATGGCTCGATTGCCGCCGCAAATTCTACTACGGCGCGTTGTTGCGCATCGGGGCCGCGGAACGAACGTTCAAACCAAAGCTGGGCAGCCTCGTCCACAAGGCAATTCAAGAATTCCACGCGGCCGTTCGCGATTTTCGCACCGTGGCCGAAGGCTCGAGCGCGGCGTGGGCGGCGCGGTTGCGCGAGTCGGCACGGACGATCGCCGCGTCGGATCCGCAAGTTGAATTTGATTCGCCGCTGGAGCGCGCGGCGGCTCTCCGCGCCGCGGATCGTCTCCTCGAACGCTACGCGCGGGAACTCGAAGCCACCGCTCGCGCGAGCGCGGGCGGGTTTGAGGTCATCGCGAGCGAGGAGGCCATAGCGTACGACTACGCCGGAGTCGCCTTGCTCGGCAAGATCGACCGCGTGGACCGGCGTCCCGACGGATCGCTCGTCCTCGTCGACGTGAAGACGGGGGCATTCAAACGCGAAAAAGCGATGACCGCCGCGTTCCCGAAGCTAGCCGCCGCGGCGTCCGCCGGCGACCTGTGGATCAAAGCCACTCCGCCGGCAAATCCACAATTGGCGCTGTACCGCGCGGCAAAGCCCCAAACCGAATCGCTCGCGTATCTCTATTTAGACGCCCGGCCGAAATCCGGCGAATATGTCGACGCCGCGCATACCGATCGACTCGACATCGCGCAGGACGCCGATGCGCTCGCGGCGCTCGAAGACGCACTGGGCCGCACCTTCTTCGAGCCGTGGACGACGGGGGGCGTGACGGTCATCGAACCGACGCGCAACGCGCGGACGTGCCGCTTTTGCGAGTTCGTCACCATCTGTCCCGGCTATCTGGAGGACGACGAGTAGATGCCGGAACTTTGGCGTATCGCGCTGGGCGGCGATCGGCAGCCCAGTCCCGATCAAGAAGCCGCCATCGTTGCGCCGCCGAACGGCCGGCGCAGCGTCAACGCCGGCGCGGGGACTGGGAAGACGTCGACCTTGGCGCTGCGCGCACTCTATCTGATCGAAGCCGGACACGTCCTCCCCGATCAGATCGTCGTCGTCACGTTCACCAAGAAAGCCGCCGCCGAGGTCGGCGCGCGGATCGCCGACACGATCGATCGCGCCGCCGCGTACGGCGCCGTCGGCTTCGCCGGGGACACCGGGAGCGTCAAGTGCACGACGATCCACGCACTGGCGGCCGAGCTCCTGCGCGAGTTCGCGTTCGAGAGCGGCGCACCGGCGCCGCTGCGGCCGGTCACCGACGGCGAAGCCTACAGCATCTTCCACCGCTCGTTCCGCGCGTTGCTCGACGGAGAGCTGGGCGTCGACACGGCGGCCTTTCCAATCGCCGAACTCCCGCTCGAAACGCTCGAGCGCGATTTGGCCAAACTCGCCCTGCGGTTGAAGAACTCGGGCATCTCCCCCGGCGAGTTCGCATCGGCGGCGCTTGCCGAAGCCGAACGCTTTGGGCGTCAAGCGTGGGGCCAACTGTGGACACCGGGTTCCGAAAAGAACGGCGGCAACCGCATCAAGCTCGACCCGAAGGTCTCGCTCACCCCCGAAGCCCTCGCGCGCGAGGCGGCCCGCGAGCGCGCGAACATCCGAGTCGCCGCGGCGCTGTCGACGGACTTCGATCGGCGCCTCGCAGAGCGCGGCGCGGCGACCTACGGCGATCTCATCGGGATCGCGACGCGCTTGCTGCGCGAACGGCCCGCACTCGTGTCCCGGCTACGTGAACGCTGGCGCTATCTGCTGCTCGACGAAAGCCAAGACACCAGCGCGCTGCAGATGGATTTCATCGAGACGCTGTTCGGCAAACCCGGCGAGCCCGACGCAGCCGGCATGATGCCCGTGGGTGACACCCGGCAGGCCATTTACGGCTTCAACGGTGCGGCCGAAGACGTCATGGAACGTTTGGCGGAGACCGCAAACACGATGCATCCGCTCGTGGTCAATCGCCGATCGCCGCAGGAGATCGTCGACGCGGGGCACGCGGTGCTCGCAAAACACGCAAAGCTTCCGGCGGACACCCCGGCACTCGTCGCGTCGTCCGGCCGCGGCGGCCTGGCGTGCGTGCGGCTGGAGACGTTCGGCGAATTCGGCGGGTCGATCAAGGAGCACGTCGAGCATGAGGCCGCGGCGATCGCTCGCGAAATCGAACGGCTCGTCGGCGACGGCGCCACGGCGCCGAGCGACGTCGCGATCTTGGTGCGCCGCCGCACGCACGCCGCGGCGTACGTGCGCGCACTCAACGACCGCGGCATGTATGCGGCGCTCGACCGGCGGAGCGGCTTGTTCGTTGCCGACGAGATCCGCGATGCGCTGGCTTGGGCGTCGCTGCTGCTCGATCCGCACGATAGCCGGGCGGCGGTGCGCGTTCTGCAATCCCCGCTGGCCGGGCTCAGCGATGCTGCGCTGATCGCGCTCACCTCTCGCAACGATTGGTTAGAACGTTTCCTGCTCGACGATGGTGCGGACGAGGTTGACGCGGACACCCGACAGCGCCTCGACCGCGTGCGAACGATGCTGACGGCGCTCCTCCCGGCTGCGGCCCTCCCGCTGCGTTCGGCGATCGCGCCGATCTTCGCCGAGACTCCGATCGCGGCAGGCTACGCGCGAATGGCTCCGTCGATCGGCGCGCAAGCCGTCATCAACTTGCGCAGTTTCGAGGAGTTGGCCCGCGAGTTCGCCGAGGAGCGCTCCGATGCACGCCTCGAGGATTTCGTCGCCGATGCCAAGCGACGAATCGCTTACGACGACGATCCGCAGGAGCCCGAGCTCGAGCTTGCCGGCGTACGCGTGCTCACGATTCACCAAGCCAAAGGGCTCGAATGGCCCTACGTCTTCGTCGCCTGCTGCACCAAGAATCAATACGCGGTTTCCGAACCCACGGACCGCGTCGTCGCTTACGATCGAGCCTCCGGCGCGTTCGCGCTCAAGAACGACATCGACGGCCGCGAGACGTTCCATTGGCTAACCACCACGACCGAACACGATGCCCAAACGGGCCGACGCGAGAGCGCAAATCAGAAAGCCGCCCGCGAGCGCGAGCAGGCCCGCGTATTCTACGTCGCCGTCACGCGGGCCAAACGCCGCGTGTACCTCACGGCTCCGGCGCCGGGCGGCCGCGGCGAGGCAGTGTATTTGCAGACGATTCGGGAGTGGGCCGAATCAGTCGAAGCCGGCGCCGACCTCCGTTTCGATTCACCCCAAGGGGTGCCCGCCGCCGCGATTGCGCCGAACGCGTTGCCGTCATGTCCGAATCGCCTCGTCGCGGCGAACGTCGCCGTGACGAACGCTGGGACGACGGCGGCGATCCGCCCGCGCGTATCGTTCACCGCGATTTCGGCGTTCGCGACCTGTCCGCGCATGGCGCGCCTGCGCTACCGGCTGATGTTGCCCGACCTGCGGGTTCGGACGCGCTTTGTCGGACTCGACGTGCATGACGCGCAGATCGAAGCCAATGCCGCCCGCATGGGATCGCTCACGCATCGCGCGCTCGAGCTTTGGGGCCGCGCCTCGATGACCAATACCGTCTTGCCGGTCGACGACGCCTTGGCAAGCGCGCTGCTTGAGTTCGCCGACGCGCAGCCGGACGAGATCGAGCGCGCGCGCGCCGGCGCAAGGCAGGCCGTCGCCGCGCTTGCCGGCTACACCATTCTCGCGGTCGAAGCACCGTTCGAGGTCGCGTTCGGCGAAACGCGCGTCGAGGGCTTCATCGATCTCATCGCCCGCGATTCGGGCGGCCGGCTCGTCGTCATCGACTACAAGACCGGGCGAACCCAGGACGAACACTACACGCTGCAGCTTGCGCTGTATCGCCGCGTCGCCGAGCTGCGGTATCCCACAGAAGTTGTCGCGAGCGCGATCTTACGCCTGACGCCGCAGAGCGCGGGGTTGTCGTTCGGAGTTCCGATGCCGGACACCGAACTCGACCGCGCGGTCGCGGCAGCCGGAAGTTTCGAGAGCGATGTACCAAACGTCGGCGCATGGTGCGTTAAGTGCCCGTATCGCGGTTCGCCGTGCACGGCTCAGCTCGCACAAGCGGGCTGACACGACGGCACCGGCGAGAGTAAAGCTGCGCTCGCCGTGGCGCGACCCCGGCAAAGCCGCGCCGTCGCGCAAGGTTCCGCGGACGCGCTCAGGTGCCGGAGTAGACCAGCGTGGCGTCGGAAACGTCACGCCCGGAGGCGTCGATGAGTTCGAGTGACGTTGGACGCGGGAAGTCGCGCACGAACAACGTCGCCGCGTCGCCGCGAACGGCGGGCTTGCCCAAGTCGCGTTGCGCCGTCGCCGAACGCGCGATCACGCGGCAATCGCACGTCGAGCCGGCGATGACGACATAGAACCACGCGCCGTCGCGTGCATAAAGCACTTTACTAACGGGAGCCGCCGGGACATGAGCGGTGAAGGTGACGTGATTGAAGTGTGACGTCGCGATCGTTGCCAACACCGCGCTATCGTGCGCGGCTTGCCGCACGTTCGCGGCGTGTTCGACGAACGCCCCGCCGGCCACGCCCGCCGTTAGCAGCACCGCAGCCGCGCTTGCATAGAACGATGGAACGCGCCAGGCTGCGCGTTCGCGCTTGCGGGAAGCGGCGAGGGAAACGACCGCGGCCGAAGCCGCGGCGGCGGCGATGCGCGAACCAAGCCGCTGGGGCGGATCGACTTGCGGCACGAACGCTTCGTCGAGCGCCGCCACCGTCGATTCGGCGACGCCCAGGGCGCGCATGCATGCCGCGCAGCCCGCAGCGTGAGCGTCGACCTGCGCTCGTTCGAGCGGCTCGAGTGCCCCCAGGGCGTACAATTCGGCCAGCTCTCCGAGATGCCGGCCGGCGTCGGTATCTTCGCCCATCGCGCTCACGACGTGGCCGTTCCCTTTCCCGGGCCCAGTGCGGTGTTGAGTTTGCGCAACGCCATTGCGATGCGGCTTTTCGTCGTGCCGAGCGGCACGCCCAGCCGCTGCGCCACTTGCACGTGCGTGAGCTGACCGAAATAGGCCAGCTCGAGCGCGTTCTTCTGTTCCTCCGGCAGTTCCGCGAGCGCACGCCGCAGGCGCTCGCGTTCGATCGGGTCGTTCAGCTCGAGCTCGTAGCTAGCATCGCCGGCCGGCTGCGCCGCGCGCTCTTCGATGAAGGCGTGCCGGGCCGCGTTCCGCCGCCGCGCGAGCGCTTCGTTGCGCACGCTCACGAGCAGATAGCTGCGCAGCGCGCCGCGCTCCGGACGATACGACCCCGGCCGCTGCCAGATGCGCACGAGCGCGTCGTGAACGCAATCCTGGGCGTCCTCGTCGTTGGCCAGCACGCTGCGCGCGACCGAGTAGAGCGGCCTTCCATAGGCCCGATAGACCGCTTCAAGACCGTTGCTCTTGCCCGCGACGAAGTCGGCGACCATCTGGCCGTCCTCGCGCTGGTCGCCGGCGTGTTGCTCGACCACCCTGCGTCGCGCTTACCCAAGCGCATGGTCGGCCACGCGCGCGGGTGTGTCCCCCGCGAGCTCGACCGAACGATACCCCAGCACCTTGAGCAGCACGTCGTCGGCGACTTTGAGCGGTCCGGGTTTGTCGGCCGCGCCGGGTGCGGGCTGCGGATATGCGGTCGCCGCCGCGGTGGCGAAGCGAATGTTCCCGTCAGTATGCTGGATGATTTGATGGATGTGACCGTTGAGCACCGTGACCGCATCGAACCGGCGCAGGGCGGCCAGCACGCGGGCACCGTCTTCCGTCGTCCAGCCCCACGGCGGAAACAGCGCGTAGAGCGGCACGTGCCCGAAGACGACGATCGGCGTCGATGCCTTTTGCGCGGCCAGGTCCTTTTCGACGAAATTGAGCTGATCGGCACCGAGCTTGCCGTCGACCTCGAAGTTAAAAACGTTCACCAGCGACAAAAAGTGGATCCCGCCCTGATCGAACGCGAACCAGCCGTTGGGCGCGTCGGGGCGCGCGAACGCGTCGAAGAATCCGCGCGGCGAGCCGATCACGTCGTGCTCGCCCGGCAGAACGATGAGCGGGGCTTTGAGCGTCGACAGCACTTGCTTCGCGGCGTCGAATTGCGCCGGCTTCGCAAGATGCGTCACGTCGCCGGTGTGGACGACGAACGCCGGCTGCTGCGGCAGCGCGTTTATCGCCGCGATCGTCTTGGTGAACGTGCCGAGCACGTCGGGATTTTCCGGCCGCGTGAAGCCGATGTGACTGTCGCTTATCTGGACGAACGAAAACGTCGTCGTCGCGGCGGCGGCCGGCGCGCTCGTGAGCACACCGGCGGCCGAAAGACTCCAGGCGATGCCGCTGCCGGTCCACGCGACGTGTTCGAGAAAATCGCTGCGTTTCACGTTCCGCCTACTTTGCTGCGGCGCCGGCCGCGGGCAGGACCACGAGCGTCGCTTTCATATACGGGTGCAGCTCGCAGAAATAGTTGTAGGTGCCGGGCTTGGCGAATACGTGCTGCCACGTACCACCCGAGTCGAGGCCTTCGGAATCGAACGACTTGTCGTTCGCCGTCGCCGTGTGTGCCTCGTCGTCATCGTTGATGAAGGTGACGCGGTCGCCGGCATGGATCTTCACCGGCGTTGGATTGAACTTGAAGTCTTTGATGTGGATCGTGACGGCCGAGGGAAGCATCGGCGCGCCGGGCCCGGCAGCGTCGGCCGCCGAGGCCGGCCCGATGAGGCACGCGGCGAGCGCGGCGGCCGCGATGAGCGTTCTCTGCATTGGCGTTTCTCCAAGTGACTGCTGTTGTGCACAGTACGCCTGAGACGTCATCACGGATGAATGGGTCGGGCATGTTTCTTCTCGCGCCGCCGCCCCGGCGCCACGCAGCCCGCGAAACCGCCGGCAGAGTGAAGGTGCCACCCGTGTGGCACACGCGCGCCATATCGTAAAGCATGGCCTCAAGACTTCGAGAAACGACCTTCGCTGTGGTTGATGTTGAGACGACCGGCGTCAATCCGGCCGTCGATCGGGTCGTCGAAGTAGCCTGCGCGCTGATCCGCGCCGGAAAGGAAGTCGCGGCGTTCAGCAGTCTCATCGATCCGGGCTGTGAGATACCGGCGGTCGCATCGGCGGTCCACCACATCACCAACGCGCGCGTGCGCGGCGCTCCCTCGATCCACGACGTGGCGCCAAAGCTCTCCGCCATGTGCGCCGACGCCGTCGTCGTCGCCCACAACGCGCGGTTCGATCTCGGCTTTCTGCCGTTTCTGGGCCATCGACCCACGCTTTGCTCGATGCGGCTGGCGATGCGCGTTCTGCCGGATGCGCCGAACTACAAAAACCAAGTTCTCCGCTACTATCTCGACGTGGATGCAATGCTCGTCGGCGAGCCGGTCGCACATCGAGCGCGCGGCGACGTCCAGGTCACTAGCCGGATCTTGACGATCTGCCTGGAGCGCTATCTGGCCGCAGGCGGCGTCGACGACATCGATCATTGCGTGCGCGAGATCGCTGCGCCGCGACTTCTTCCGGCACTCACGTTCGGCCGTCATCGCGGCGTGGCAATCGAGAGCGTCCCTGCCGACTATCTGCGCTGGATGTATCGAGAGTCGCTCTCCGCGTCGCGCGACGCACGCCACACGGCCGAGCACGAGCTTCGGCGCCGGGCGATCGCATCGTGATCGGCACCATTGCCGCATTCAAACCGGCTTCGATTTGCACAAGCTGCACACTTCACACAGTGGACAACTTGCGAAAACGAGGGGAGAAACGTCGCGCGCAGGAGATTCCTTGCGAATTCGCGGTTGTAGAAGTCAACCTTCGTATTGGCGTAAGGTATGGCTGACATGATCGCAGCCTGCACGTTGCTCCTCACCCACGGAACGCACATCATCGACGAAACTTCGGCCCGCGAGGTCGAGCGCGCAATGGACAGCGGAGCATCATCGGTCGAGATCGATTTGGACGTGACGGGAAGCGGGAACGCGTTGTCTCGCGCCCGGCTGTCCATGGCGCATGTGGTCGCCGTTATCCGTCATCCCCGGCGCCTCGGCGAGTCTCCGTTGCTTGAAAGCGCGAACGTTTACGCCCTGCGCTCGCGCTGACGCGGCGCGTTCTCGAGGCGCGCCGCGATGTCCGTCTCATACGCGAGGTGCGCCAGATAGGCGAATTCGCGAAAGTCGGGATGCGAACGCGCGGCGGCGACGCTCCCCGAAAACCGGTAGGCCGCCCAACGCGTCAGCAGCTCGTCCGCCGTTGCGAAGAGCAGTGGGCCTTTTTCGCGATTGCACTTGTCGCACAGCGGCATCGCCAACCCATCGATGCCGAGCCGCTGCACTTGGGTGGCGAATCGCGTTCCCTCGCGGTGCTTTGCCGCGCGCAAGAACGCAAGCGAGAACGGATGACCCAGACGTAAGCGGGAATCAGCGAGGCGATAACCGACCTCGATGCGCAAGTCAGCCGGAAGCCGTTCGTACCATGCCGGCTCGGCGACGGTCGGCTTGGGCATCATTTTCCGTATCGCATCGGCAACCTCGGCGTACAATCCGGAACGCTCGAAATCGTAGAGCCAGGTCAACGCGTCCCGCGAACCGCGGTCGCCGCGAAACGGGGTCGCCGCGCACGCAATGCAGCGCGCGTTGCGCTCGCGGACCCGAACCTCGAACTCGTAGCGCACGGCATCGGACACATCCCACCCGCCGCGCCGTTTTCGTTTCTCCACCCGCCGCCGCGGCGGAAACGCGCCCTCGGGAAGCCAACCGGCGAACGGCCCGGGTTCGACAAAATCCGACGACTTCGCCCAGGGCAGATTCGGGAGCCAGGCAAGTTTGTGCGCGTCGGATCCCAGTCCGCAGTACAGTCCGATATGCAGCCGGCGAACCGCAAAACGCTGGACGCTCGGGCAACGCTCACCGCCCGGAAGCTCCCCGCCGCACGGTGGAAATGCCCGGCCGACGATTTCATGGACGGTTTCGGCTGCGTTCTGCACTGGGGCGAGATGGATTGAACGCCGCACGTTGCGCTCCCGGGGAACGTACGTTCGGCAGTGGGCTCGACCGCAGCCCCTTGTGCTCTTCGAGCGACGAACCCCAATCGGTTGTAGCGCGGTTTGTAAAGATTGCCGGCCGCTAGAAATCGTGCGCCGAAAGCTGCACGCGCGACGACGGTACGCCGAAAAGTTTGCCCGGCAGTTTGTCCGCTTGCATGGCGGCGAGAAACTCATGCGGGAAGCCGGCGGCAACGGCGCTCGCCGACGTCAGCCGCGCGAGCTGCTCGTCACTGATGGTAATGTCGAGGGCGGCGATGTTGTCGCTGAATTGCTCGAGCTTTCGTGCACCGAGAATCGGAAAGACGTCGCGGCCCTGCGCCTGCAGCCAGGCGAGCGCGACTTGCGCCGGCGACGCACCGACTTCTCGCGCGACGGAGATTACGGCATCGACGGTCGCGTTGGAACGCTCGTTGACTTGTTCCGCCCGGCCGCAGCGTCCGGATGACGCGTCACCGTTCGAGCTGCCTTGACGGTATTTCCCCGTGAGCAATCCGCCGGCGAGCGGCGACCACGGCGTGATCGGCAGATCGAAAGCACGCGCCATCGGCACGAGGTCGCGCTCGACGGTCCGCTCGATGAGATTCCACTCGATTTGCAGGGCACAGAACGGCGCCCAACCGCGCAGACGCGCGATGGTGTTCGCTTCGGCGGCAATCCATGCCGGCGTATCCGAAACGGCAGGGTGCAAGATCTTCCCCGCGCGCACCTGATCGTCGAGCGCCCGCATTACTTCTTCGACGGGCGTCGTGAAGTCCCAGGCGTGCAGCCAATAGATGTCGACGTAGTCGGTCTTGAGCCGCTTGAGACTTGCGTCGAGGGACCGCACGATGCTCTTGCGATGATTGCCGCCCGCGTTGGGATCGTCCGCCGTCGGATTGAACGTGTACTTGGTCGCGAGGATGAAGCGCTCGCGCTGACCGCTCAACAGATCGCCGACGATCTCTTCACTTTGACCGTTTGTATAGCCGTTCGCCGTGTCGATGAAATTGCCGCCGCGCTCGACGTACGCGTTGAAGATCTTCCGTGACTCGTCGGCACCGGCACCAAACTCGCCCCACGCATCGCCGAACGTCATCGTTCCCAAGATGAGTTCGGATGCGCGCAGACCGGTGCGTCCGAAGAGACGGTAATTCATAAGCCGCCGGCTGTTCGAAAGTGGCATGCGACAAGTATGCCCGCGCGACTGGGCTTGTTAACCTCGGGAGCCAACCCGTTAAGCACGGCTGCGACCGCACCGGAGCGATCGACGCGCGCCGGCATCGCGGTCGCGATGAGGCTTGGGCGGCTGCGCTAGCTTTCGACCAACGACGACGGCTTGGGGCCCGCCGTTTACGCTCCCCCCACCCGGCTACTTGGGCGAAGCCCAAACACGTCGGTCGCGTGCACGAAGCAAGGTGATGCGGCATGCAACACTGGGCCGAGCCGCACGCGAGTTTTCTTGGGCGGAGGCCACGCGTCGCGGAGGCCACGCGTCGATGAACGTCGGAAACGTATTTGTCGGGAACCCAATGACATCCCGGAGCAAGATTTCACATCGAAACGCGCGTCACTAATATGTGAGAACTCTATGATACTTACAACGAGCACGTTTCCCGTCACGATGGAATTCCGCGGGCAGCCGGTGACCTTCCGGCGCATGTGCGCCGAAGACAAAGAAGCGTTCCGGAGCTTCGTCCGTTCTCTCCCCGCCAAAGACAACTACTATCTGCTCCTCGACGTACGAAACGATCAAGCGATCGATCGGTGGGCACAGGAAGTCGCGTCCGGGCTCACCTTGGGGGTGATCGCGCTCGATGCCGACGGTCGAATGATCGGCTATTGCAGCGTCGATACCAACGAGTTGCCCTGGACCCGCCACACCGGCGAGATCCGCATGAGCGTCGCGCTCAAATATCGCGGCTTCGGCATCGGACGGGCGCTGGCAAACGAGGTGTTCTCGATGGCTCGCGCACATGGGCTGGAAAAAATCTGGAGCCGCATGGCGGCCGGACAAATGGCATCGCAAAACGTTTTCGAGAGCTTGGGCTTCCGGGCCGAAGCCGTTATGTCGGACTTCGTCAAAAATGAGGATGGCCTAACAGAAGACTTAGTCATGATGTCATATGACGCCGGGAAGCCGTGGGGATTGTAAGCCAAGACAGAATTCGATAATCCTCCGGGGTGATCTCGCACGCGGTGAGAAAAAAGGCGGGCCACTAAGAAAGCGCTAGAGACCACGAAGGAGCACCATGGCAACGGCGGAGCCACGAGCCACTCGACCGGTCGGAGATCCCGACGCGGAACTTTCGGCCGCCGCCTTGCGGCGCCAGTTTGAGCTTCATCTGCGCCATAGCTTGGCCAAGGACCGCTATAGCGCCACCGATCGGGACCGCTATTATGCCGTCGCGCTGACGGTGCGCGATCAGCTCATCGACCGCTGGATCGCGACCCAGCAGATGCACCACAAGAAAAACGTGAAGCGAGTGTACTACCTGTCACTCGAATTCTTGATCGGGCGACTGCTCGGAAACAACGTCATCAACTTGCGCACCGAAAACGTGTACCGCACGGCGATGGCGCAGGAAGGCCTCAGCTGGGAAGCGCTGCGCGAGTACGAAGTCGACGCCGGGCTGGGCAACGGCGGTCTGGGTCGCCTAGCGGCGTGCTTTCTCGACTCGATCGCGACGTTGAATCTGCCGGCGGTCGGCTACGGCTTGCGCTACGATTTCGGCATCTTCAAACAGAAGATCGTCAACGGCTATCAAGTTGAGCAGCCCGACGAATGGCTCAAGCTGCGATATCCCTGGGAAATCCCGCATCCCGAGTTTTCATTCGAGGTGCAATTCGAGGGGCGCGCGGCGACGCGACCCGGGCCGCACGGCGACGAATGGTACTGGGCCGACGCGAAACGGGTGATCGGCATCCCCTACGATCTCCCCGTCGTCGGGTACGGCGCCGCCACGGTCAACACCCTGCGGCTCTGGTCGGCCACCGCGGCCGAAGATTTCGATTTCGACGACTTCAATCGCGGCAACTACATCGACGCGGTGGCAAACAAAGTCCGCGCTGAGAACTTGACCAAGGTGCTCTACCCGAACGACAACATGCTGTCCGGAAAAGAGCTGCGCTTACGCCAAGAGTTCTTCTTCGTCTCGTGTACGGTTCAAGACATCTTGCGGCGCTTCAAGTCCGACGGCAACGCCTGGGAAACATTCCCCGATAAGGTTTTCCTCCAACTCAACGATACGCATCCGTCGCTCGTCGTCGCCGAACTCATGCGACTGCTCGTCGATCGAGAAAAGCTCGAATGGGAAGACGCCTGGCGCATCGCGACCGCGTCGACCGGTTACACCAACCATACCGTGCTGCCCGAAGCGCTCGAAAAGTGGTCCGCCGATATGCTCGGCTGGCTGCTGCCGCGCCACTTGCAGATCATTTTCGAGATCAACGCGCGTTTCTTGCGCGGCGTCGCCTACCG
>Ga0182013_10002027_pt1 | contig 26957 bp, 20 predicted proteins | sample 612S2MmetaG_FD_120487 | JGI IMG/M metagenome (GOLD analysis project Ga0182013, IMG submission 120487) | Permafrost microbial communities from Stordalen Mire, Sweden - 612S2M metaG | ecosystem: Environmental > Terrestrial > Soil > Wetlands > Permafrost | place: Sweden: Stordalen | collected...
GCCAAAACCGACGGGGTCACGGTTGCTTTCTTCGGTAACTGGTCGCGTGCGGCCGGCAGGTCGAATTCGAGCGAATCACCCAAACCCCAACGCGCGGCGTAGCTGAACCAGCGCTCGACGCCCAGGTCCAACGCGATCTGCGCGAAGTCCACGTTGCTCGAGAGCGCGAACGCGCCGACGAGCGTCTGCCGTCCGGTCGACTCTTCCTCGTCGTTGCGCACGACGAAGCGGCCCACCGCGAACCCGCCGCGGTCGTCGAAGGTCGAATCCGGTGTGACGAGCCCCGCGTCGAGCGCATCGGCAGCCGTGACGATCTTGAACGTCGAGCCCGGCGGATAGAGGCCGGACGTCGCGCGATCCAACAGCGGGCTTTCCGTGTTGCGCAGCAGCGCGGGGAAATCGCCGTCGAGCGTGTTGGGGTCGAATCCCGGTACGCTTGCCAGCGCGAGCACCGCGCCGCTGCGCGGATCGAGCACCACGCCCGCGGCGCGCGCGTAGGGTGCCAAACCGGCGACGAGTGCACGCTGAACGTCCACGTCGAGCGTGGTGATCACGTCGCCCCCGCGCGGCGCGCGATGTTTCCCGCTGACGATCTCGATGACTTGCGTGAACGGGTCGGCGGTTTCGCGCGGCGCGCGCAGGATGCGGTCAAAGGCGTCTTCGAGGCCGGACGTGCCGTAGCGGGTCGAAGCGTAGCCGACCGCGTGCGCGAGCGCCGAGCCGAACGGATAGACGCGCGTTCCATTGCGCGTGAACGCTAGCGGCGTTCCGTCGCGGGCGACGATCGAGCCGCGGCCCACCGCCAAACGCGTGTGACGCGGATTGCGCGCGTCGGCATCGAGCGCGGGCCCCTCGACGAACACCAGCCACAGTTGGCGGCCGATCAGCAGCGCGAAGAGAGCGACGAACAGCGTTCCGAGCCGCGCAAGCGCGCGATCCGTCAGCTGGCTTCCCCCGCCGGCGGCGCCGCGCGTTCCCGCAGCAGCGTGTAACCGCCCTCGGTTCGTACCGCGAGATGAGCGCCCGCGTCGGCGACCATGACTTGCGTGATGAGCGACTGCGAGAGCGCGTCGTCGATGCCGTCGATCGCCAGGATAGCGTCGACGCCGACGTCTTCGAGCAAGCCGCCCGCGACGTATTTCGCGCGCGGCAGGGTCTGGAAGTGCCGGTCCTCATACGGCTCGTCGCGCCATGGTCCGCGCTTGCCGAACACCGTCGCGTGATAATCCCACGCGCACATGCGCCGTTCGTTCCACACGAAGTGGTCGCGCACGCAGGTGCGGCGGCAGATCGCGCACTGGGCGAGCACTTCGGCCGGATGTCCGATCCCGTCGAGCACGTCTTCGGGGATGTCTTCGGGATTGACGATCGCGGTTTCGCTCAGTTCCGTCGGCAAGTCCGCGCTCCAGCCGATGCGCATGAGCATCTCGAGGTCGCGCAGCGAGGTCACGAACGAACGCTCGTCGTCGGGCGAAAACGTCTGATCGGCCCAGCCCGGCACGTTGTCGGCGGCGATGCTGACCTTCTGCCAGTTTTCGCCGATCGCGACGCCGATCGGAGTCCAGGCGATCGGCACCAGCCACGCCGTGATCTGCCGGTTTTCGGGGATCAGATTGGACACGAACGCGAGCGTGCTCGCGTTGCCGCCCAGAATGTACGCGCGGGGTTCGGGAGAGAGCGCTTCGGTCATCGCGCTATGGGTTACGACACCGGTCCGGCAACGCATTTGCGGTCGCCGCCTCGAGCGGCGGACGACCGCGGAGGGCTGCCGGCGCCTCCGCGGTCGAGCACCTTCGCCGAGGCTGCGGCGAATTGGCCGGGGCGGCGGGCGCAACGGCCGGGGGCGATCACGGGCACTGCTGCCTTCACGCTTGCCCCGGCGGCCGGCGAGCTGCTCCGCCGCCGGCGGAACTCACGACCGCCATCCGCACATTGGCCTGACCGGCCGCCGTCGCCACGATGCGGTAAGTGAACGACTTCACCGTCGCGTGCGATCTTGACATCGAGCCGTCCCCGAAACGTCCGGACGACGTTTGTCACCGCGCGTTCTCAGCTTGTGCCGATATACTACACGGCGTGAATCATCTCGTTCGACTTACTGCCCTCGCCGCGACGCTCGCCGCCGTTCCCGCCGTTGCCTGCGCGCAAAGCATTCCGGAAATCGACGTGTCCGCCGGTTACCTGGCGACGACCGACAAAAACGCGTCACTCGGCGCCGTCGCGACCCTCCGCGGCACGGGCATCGCGCTGCCGGGCATCCACCCACAGCTCAGCTTCGCCTTTCCGTTCGAGAGCGGCGGCCGCTACGCGGCGACCGCCGAGGGGGTCGCGCACATCCCCGGCGGCATCTTCGCCGGCGGCGGCGTCGGCTTCGGGCGTCTCGATCAGCCGTTGACGACCGGGCTGCTCTACGATCTCATCGCGGGCAAGAACATCGCACCGCACGTCGACGTGGTCGGCCGCTACTACGCCGGCCTCAACCACTACACCGGACAAGCGATCTTCGCCGGTTTGGCGCTGCGCCTCTGACAGCCGAATCACACAGGAGCGTGTCGGGTTTACCCGACACGTGACGACGGGGCGCCTTGCGGCGCAGCCGCGAACGCGACGGATCGACGGAGTCGATCCTCTAGCGCCGAGCGGCGAAGCGCGAGCCCTGGTATTCCTGCAGCGAGCGCGGCGGTCCGGATTCGGACTCGAACGCGGTGACAAGGGCCGTCGCGGTATCCAGGCTCGTCAGACACGCGATCGACGCGTCGACGGCCGCACGGCGGATGCGGTAATTGTCGGCCAGTTCGCGCGAGCCCGTCGCGTTGTTGATCACCAGATCGACGTCGCGGCGCATGATGAGGTCGAGCACGTGCGGCGACCCGTCGCTGATCTTGTTGACGAATTCGGCGTTGATGCCCGCAGCCGTGAGCCAGGCGTGGGTTCCGGGCGTCGCGATGAGCGAATGGCCCAGCGCGACGTAGCGCCGCATGAGCGCGACGCCGTCGGCTTTTTCCTCGTCGGAAATCGACACGAGCACGCGGCCGCCTTCACGCGGCAGCCGAATTCCCGCGCCGACGAAGCCCTTGCGCAGCGCGCCGGCGTAGGTCGCATCGATGCCGAGCACTTCGCCCGTCGACTTCATCTCGGGGCCTAAGATCGTTTCGACGCCGCGCATCTTCGCGAACGAAAACACTGGGACTTTCACGACCGTGAAGTCGGGGCGCGGCAGCAGACCGACGCCGTACGGCATGTCGCGCAACCGCTCGCCGAGCGCGATGCGGGTTGCGGCGGCCACGATGTTGACGCCGGTGGCCTTCGAGATGATCGGCACCGTACGGCTGGCGCGCGGATTCGCTTCGATGATGAACAAGTCGCCCTTGAAGACGACGAACTGAATGTTGATCAAGCCGCGAATCCCGAGTTCGCGCGCGATGGCGTGCGTCACCGCGACGATCCGGCCTTCCATCTCGGGCGACACGGTTTGGGTCGGATAAACGCTGATCGAATCGCCCGAGTGGATGCCGGCGCGCTCGACGTGCTCGAAGATGCCCGGAATGAGAAGATCCTCGCCGTCGAAGACGGCGTCGACCTCGACCTCCAGTCCGCGCAGATACTTGTCGACGAGCAGCGGCGCACCGGGCGTCGGCGGCGGCGCCGCGCCGATGTACGACGCGAGCTGGCCTTCGTTGTACACGATCTCCATGCCGCGGCCGCCGAGCACGTACGAAGGTCGGACGAGCACCGGAAAGCCCAATTCGCGCGCGATCACGCGCGCTTCGCGGAACGTGCGCGCGGCGCGGCCCTGCGGCCGCGCGACGCCCAGACGGGTGAGCGCGGCATCGAACTTTTCCCGATCCTCGGCCATGTCGAGCGACGCGCGGTCGCTGCCGATGATCGTGACCCCGCGTTTGGCCAACTCGTCCGCGAGATTGATCGCCGTCTGACCGCCGAAGGCGAGCATCACGCCGCGCGCGTTCGTCGCGCGATACGCGGCTTCGACTTCGTCGGCGCCCGGCGGTTCGAAGATCAGCACGTCGGAGATATCGAAATCGGTCGAAACCGTTTCGGGGTTGTTGTTGATGACGACGGGCGAACAGCCCGCTTCGCGCAGCGCCCAGGCCGCGTGGACGCACGAGTAATCGAACTCGATTCCCTGCCCGATGCGGATCGGACCGCTGCCGACGACGACGACCGCCTCGCTGGGCGGGCGGCGCATCTCGTCGGCCTCGTTACGCGAAAGATAGTAATACGGCGATCGGGCGGGGAATTCGGCCGCGGCGGTGTCGACCATCCGAAACTGGCCGGTATTGGCGCCGCCGAAGCCGACATCGGTGCCGCACAGCGACGCGATCCCGCGCAAGCTATAGCCGGCTTCGATGGCGACGCGCACGAGGTCGGGATCGGGTGCCGCGCCGCGTCCGGCGCGCAGCCGCTCTTCGAGCGCCACGAGATCGGCAAACTCCCACAGCCAGAACCGGTCGATCGTCGAGATCGCGTGCAGATCGTCGACGGTGCGGCCGCGCCGCAGCAGTTCGGTCACGGCGAAGAGCCGCTCGTGCGTCGGCGTCGCGAGGATGCGTTCGAGCTCATCGCGGCTCCAATCGCCGAACGTTCCGCCGGTGAGTGTCTCGAACTTGAGATCCAATCCGCGCACGGCCTTCATGAACGCCGCCGCGAACGTCCGCCCGATCCCCATCGCTTCGCCCGTCGACTTCATCTGCGTGCCTAGCCGCGTGTCGGCGAGCGGGAACTTGTCGAACGGCCAACGCGGAAATTTGACCACGCAATAATCGAGCGTCGGTTCGTAGGCGGCTTTGGTGACGCCGGTAACCGGATTGGGAATCTCGTCGAGCGTTTGTCCCAGCGCGATCTTGGTGGAAATCTTCGCGATCGGATAGCCGGTCGCTTTCGAGGCCAGCGCCGAACTGCGCGAAACGCGCGGATTGACTTCGATGATCTGGTACTCGTTGCGGTCGGGGTGCAGCGCGAACTGGATGTTGCAGCCGCCCTGGACCTTGAGCGCGCGAATCACGTTGATGCTGGCGGTGCGCAGCATTTGATAGTCGAGATCGGAGAGCGTCTGCGAGGGCGCCACGACGACCGAGTCGCCGGTGTGCACGCCGACCGGATCGATATTCTCCATGTTGCAGACGATGATGCAATTGTCCGCGCGGTCGCGCAGGACTTCGTACTCGATCTCTTTCCAGCCCAGCAGCGAGGTTTCGACGAGCGCTTGATGGATGATGCTCGCATCGAGCCCCGTTTTGAGCGTCGCGCGCAACTCGGCTTCCGAATAGACCAAACCGCCGCCGGTTCCGCCCAAAGTGTATGCCGGGCGAACGATGAGCGGGTAGTTCTGCCCGTTCGCAAAAGCGACGCCGCTTTCGATGTCGGTCACGATGACGCTGGCGGGGACCGGCTCGCCGATCTCGATCATCTTAGCCTTGAACCGTTCACGGTCTTCGGCCAGCCTGATCGTGTCTAGCGGCGTGCCCAGCAGCTCGACGTCATACTTGGCGATCACGCCGGCTTCGGCGAGTTCGACGGCCAAATTCAGTCCGGTTTGTCCGCCCAGCGTCGGCAGCAGCGCGTCCGGACGCTCGCGCGCGATGATCCGCTCGAGCGAACCAACCGTCAAGGGCTCGAGGTAAACCGCGTCGGCCACCTCGGGATCGGTCATGATCGTGGCCGGGTTCGAGTTGACGAGGACGACCCGCAGACCTTCCTCGCGTAACGCACGACACGCTTGCACGCCGGCGTAGTCGAATTCAGCAGCTTGTCCGATGATGATCGGACCTGAGCCGATGACAAGGACGGTGCGCCGGGCCATATCCCGTTTACGATTGTCCTCGGGGACCGGGAGTCCTCGCACGATGGGGCTGAAACTTTCCTGCGGCAGCTCGACTCCATCCACGCGGACAAAAGCCGGAACGCTGTTTTTTTATCGGTGCGCGCTCGATTACGCGGGCTGGGGCGCGGTCACCGGTGCGGAGCCGGACGCGGCGTAAGTGAACTTCGCGACGAGCCGTTCGAGCTGCTCGGCCTGATCGCGTAAAGCCCGTGACGTGGCTTCGATTTCGGCGATCCCCAGCGCCAATTGGCGGGTCGACACCGCGGCTTCGGCGGCCGCCGACGCGTTCTGCGAAGCGGTACCCGCCACGGGCACCATGACCGCCGTGACGTGGTCGGTGGTATTGCGCATCTGCGCGGCAGCGGCGGCATTCTCGTCGACCGCCGCCGACGCACTCGACATGTTCTCCGTGACGTGCGTCGACGCGTCGCGCATCTCGCGGGCTTGAGCGCTGAGCGCCTCGGCTACCATGGTCGTCGCTTCAATCGCGGTGGCGACCGTCGCGAGCGAACGCGACGCACGTTCCGAAACCGCGATCCCCGAATCCATCGAACTCGTCGAGGAACGCATGGCGTCGGCGGCGACGAGCGTCTCGGCTTTGATCGCGCTGAGGATCTTCGAGATCTCTTTGGTGGCGAGCGAACTGCGTTCGGCCAGCTTGCGAACTTCATCGGCGACGACGGCGAAGCCGCGCCCGTGCTCGCCCGCTCGTGCCGCCTCGATTGCCGCGTTGAGCGCGAGCAGATTGGTCTGGTCGGCGATGTCTTCGATCGTATCGACGATCTCTTCGACTTGCGACGAACGCTCTTCGAGGCTCGACATCGCCGCGGCGGCTTTGGCCGACGCGTTCTTGAGTTCGTTCATGGTGCCGGCGGTCTCGATCACGGCCGCGTTCCCGCTCGCGGCGTTTTTCGACGCTTCCAGCGCCGTCGAATTCAGGGTCGCGCTTTGATCCCAGAGTGCGCCGATGCCGTTGTCGAGCCGCTGCAATGCGACCGTCGTGAGGGTGATCGATTCGGCTTGGTGGGCGGCGACGGCGGCGATCTGCTCGGCCGTCCGGCTAAGTTCTTCGACCGCGGTCGCCGTATCGGCGATCTTCGCGGCCTGATCGTGCGCCCCGCCGGCGACGATGTCCACCGCGCGCGCGATCTGATCGACGGCTGCCGTCGACTCCTTGGCCGCCGCCGAAGCTTCGTCCGAGGCGGCGGCAAGTGATTTGCTCGTGATCGCGATTCCCGCGATGAGATCGCCCAGATTGTCCGCTGCCGCACCGTAGGCCACGGCGATTTCGCCCAGTGCGGCCGCCAGCGCGTTGTAGGTTCCGACCAGTGCTCCGATCTCGTCGTTGCCGGCGCTCTCGAGCGGGGCGCGATTCGAGCTGAACCGCGCGCGCAGATCGCCTTCGGCCAGCCGTTTGAGGGTCGTCGTGAGTTCGCTGATATCGTCCGCGACGATCTCACCGATCGCAACGCTCGTCGCACCGACCGAACGTGAGACGCGGCGCGAAAACAGCGTCGCGATCGTGAACCCTAACGCTAGGGCAATGCCGCCAAGCGCGACAGCGACGATTTTCGCCAAATCGGCGAGACGGCGTTCTTCGGCCGTGCTTGCGTCGAGTTGTTTGCCGATATCGCTGCGCAGCTTCTCGCCTGCGTCCACGATCGGTGCCACGGACGTCTCGACGTACACCCGCTCGGCCGTGGAGAAATTGCCGTTGGCCTTGAAGGCCAAGGCTGCTTCGTTCAGCTCCAAATAACCGCGCGGACCTTCCAGCAGTCGATGAATCGCCGCGAACGCAGCGCGCTGCTCGCCGTCGTTGGAGAGTTTCTGGGCGGTCGCCAACGCGTCGTGCAGGTTGCTCACGTCGTCCCGGTACGCGGCAAGCTCCGCGGGATTCTCCGCCTTGCGCTGGTCCATGATAAAGATACCGCCGTCGTCGTCGGCACTGCGCGACATCAGTTCCACCCGGCTGATGGCCGAGAGCAGCGGATACAGCCGCGTATTCTGAACGGTTGAGATCGCCGAGACCTTCTCGTAGATGAAGCAAACGCCGCACAGCGCGCTCACGAAGATCAGCATCACGAGTCCAAATGCGGCTTGCAACTTGAACCCAAGTTTGCAATTGCTCCAAAGCCGTATCAACGCACTCCTCTTTCCGAACCGGTGCGATCCGAGAACCGCGGATGCAACGGATACCATGTCGTGTATCGACCGCAGTCGCCGGCGGCGCGCCTTCAACGGGCGCGCGGGCAGGCGGGTTGACACACTTTGAACACAGTCGGCGCCGAGCGTTTCACGCGGTTCGTCAAACTTTCGTAAGAGGGTGGGCCTTCGAGGTCGCTCTTTGCACGCGTCGGAAACGTGAGCGCCGTGAGTGAACGCGGCCTCGTGCGCGGCGTCGACCTGCGCGCTGCCGTGGCGATCAATACGATCGCGATGATCGGCGTCGGGCCGCTCATCACCGTCCCGCTGGTCCTGGGCGCATTGCACGGTACGCTCTCGCTGGCCGGCTGGATTATCGGCGCGCTGCTCGCAATGTGCGACGGTCTGGTGTGGAGCGAACTGGGGGCACTCTATCCCGGCTCGGGTGGAACGTACGGGTATCTGCGGACGATCTTCGGCTCGACGCGCGCCGGATCGCTGCTGGCGTTCGTGTTCGCCTGGCAGACTCTCTTCGCCGCGCCCCTCAATCAGGCCGTCGGTTACATCGGGATCGCCAATTACACCGGTTATCTCTTTCCCGCGGTGAGCGATTCACCGTGGGCGATCAAGGCGCTCGCGGTGCTCTTCGGCGGTCTCACCCTCCTCGCGCTCTATCGCCGGATCACGACCGTCGCGCGGATCGGGATCGGCCTCGCGTTCGCCGTCCTGGTCACCGTCGGGTGCGTGATCGCGGCTGCCTACGCGCACTTCACCCCGTCCCTGGTAACCTCGCTGCCGCCCAACGATTCGGTGTGGAACGGCTTGCGGATGGGATTGGGACAGGGCTTGCTGATCGCCATTTACGACTATCTCGGCTACAATGCCGCCAGCAGCATCGGTGCCGAGGTGATCCGTCCGGCGCGCACGCTCCCGCTCTCGATCGTCATTTCGGTGGCGATCGTGGCCGCGATCTACCTCACGCTGCAGGTCGGAATCTTGGGCGCGATTCCCTGGGCGTCGGTGATCCCGCAGCCCGATGGTTCGCTGCCGCCGATGGGCCAGCACATCGCATCGGCGATCGTTGAGCGAAGTTTCGGCGCCCCGGCCGCAACCGGCGTCACGGTGCTCATCATCGTGAGCGCGTTCGCTTCGATGTACGCGAATCTGCTCGCCTACTCGCGCATCCCGTTCGCCGCCGCCGCAGAGGGTCAGTTCCTGCGGCCGTTCGCGCATCTCCACCCGAAGCTCCGTTTTCCCGACATTTCGCTGCTGACGATCGGCCTGCTGGCGTTGCCGGCGGCGCTCCTGCCGCTCGACACCGTGTTCAACGCGCTCACCACGGGAATGGTGCTCATTCAATCGGTCGCGCAGATCGTCGCATTGGGCGTGGTTCGGGCGCGCGGCATCCGATCACCGTATCGCATGTGGCTGTATCCGCTTCCGGCCCTCGTCGCGCTCGGCTGCTGGCTCTTCGTCTTTTGGAGCGCCGGGCTCGGCGCCATCTCGTTCGGCCTGCTGACCCTCGCGATCGGTGCCGCGGTGTTCCTCGTTCGCGCGGCGCAAGCGCGCCGCTGGCCGTTCGCGGCGCGCGAAACGGCGAAGAACGCCGCCCGCTAAAGCCGGCGCGAGCGCCGCAGCCGGGTAAAGCACAGCATGACGATCACCGATTCGGTCAAGGTCGCCGTCCTCGACGACTACCAAGGCGCCGCCCTCGAAATAGCTGATTGGTCGCCGCTCGCCGGACGAGCCGAGGTCGTCGTGTTTCGCGATCACCTCGCCGATCCCGACGCGTTCCTGGCGCGACTGGCGCCCTTTGAGATCGTCTGCGTGATGCGCGAGCGGACCCCGCTGACCCGCGCGATCATCGATGGCCTGCCGCGCTTGCGGCTGATCGCCTCGACCGGTGCGGCGAACGCGTCGATCGATCTCGCCGCGGCGCGCGAGCGCGGCATCGCCGTGGCCAACACCGGCTACACCTCGCACGGCGCGATCGAGCTGACATGGGCGCTGCTGCTCGCCGCGGTCCGCTCGCTGCCGGCCGAAGTCGAATCCGTCCGCGCCGGCGGCTGGCAAGTCGCGGTCGGCGGCGATCTCTCGGGCCGGACGCTGGGCCTGGTGGGATTGGGGCGCATCGGTTCGGCGATGGCGCGCATCGGGCGCGCGTTCGACATGCAGGTCATCGCCTGGAGTCAGAATCTCACCGCCGAGAAAGCCGGCGAAGTTGGAGCGCGGCTCGTCGCGAAAGACGCGCTCTTCCGCGAGGCCGATATCGTTTCGCTGCACCTCGTGCTGGGCGAACGCACGCGCGGCATCGTCGGGACGGCAGAATTGTCACAGATGAAGGCCGCGGCGTGGCTCGTCAACACCTCGCGCGGGCCGCTCGTCGACGAGGCCGCACTGCTCGAAGCGCTGCGCGCCGGGCGCGTCGCGGGTGCCGCGCTCGACGTCTTCGCAACCGAACCGCTGCCGTCCGATCACCCGTTCCGCACGCTGCCCAACGTCATCGCCACGCCGCACGTCGGTTTCGTCACCCGCCAAACCTACCAGACCTTCTATCGCGACACCGTGCGCAACATCGTCGACTGGCTCGACGCCCGGCAGTCTTCGGGCGAACTTCTGCCCTCGGCGCCGAGCTCGGGCGAAGGCTCTTAAGGCGACAGCCGTTCGATAACCCAGGCTCCGGTCGCGATCGCGCGCCGGTAGAGGATCCGGTCGTGCACGCGGTCGGGCCGCCCTTGCCAGAACTCAAAGCGATTGGGCTTCACTCGGTAGCCGCCCCAGTAGTCCGGCCGCGGAACGTCGCCGGGAAACTCGCGCTCGTAGTCGGCCATTCTTGTTTCGAGGTAGCGGCGATCGGGGACGACCGAGCTCTGATGCGACGCCCAGGCACTGAGCCGATGGCCGCGCGGACGCTGCTGAAAATACGCGTCGGAATCGGCGGCGCCCAATCGTTCGACCGTCCCTTCGATGCGAATCTGTTGCTCGAGCGGCGCCCAATAGAAGAGCAGTGCCGCGCGCGGCGTGTGTGCGAGCTCGTGGCCTTTTTGGCTTTCGTAGTTCGTGAAAAACACGAACCCGCGCTCGTCGTAGCCGCGCAGCAGGATGATCCGTGACGACGGCTGCCCGTCGATGCCGACCGTCGAGACGGTCATCGCGTACGGCTCGGGTAAATCGGCGGCCAGCGCCGCATCGAACCAACGCCCGAATTGCCTGAGCGGATCGGCGTCGACCGAATCGATATCGAGCGCGCCCCGCTCGTAGCTCACGCGCGCCTGCGAAAAATCCTTCGTCATGTTCGTTCTCCAAAGTGAGGGCTCAGGGAAACCGGCCGAGCCCGAACGCGCCGAGCGTCGCCAGGATCATGATCGCGCCGCCAGCGATCGCGAGCGGAAACGATGCGTCGATCTTGCGCCGCTCGACCGTCGAAGTTCGGGCCAGATCGCTCAACCGCTTGGCGAGCGCATCGGAATCGCTCGCCCGCGCGTAGGCGCCGTGTCCGGCCGCGGCGACGGAGCGCAGTGCGCTTTCGTCGAGATCGGCTTCTTCCGTCGTGCCGGGGATGAGCAGTCCGCTCCCGCTCGTGCCGATACCGACGGTATCGATCGTCGTGCCGGTCTGCCCGATCTGGGGTGCGACCGCGAGCGGGTCGCTGCCTTGATTGTTGACGCCGTCGGTCACCAGAACGATCGCGCGGTGCCGAACGGGCGGCAAACTTCGCGCGGCCACCGTCAAGGCATCGCCGATCGCGGTTCCGCCGTTGGGCTGGGGAATCCGATCGAGCGCTTCACGCACCGCGTCCTTGTCGTCGCTGGACGGCATGACGATCGCGGCATTCGACGCGAATGCGACGAGCGAAATGCGCGTGCCGTCGGGAAGAGCGTCGATGAACGCTCGCGCCGCCCGCAGCGCCGCATCGGCCCGCGTCGGCGCGACGTCGGTTGCCGACATCGAACCCGACGTGTCGATGCACAGGGCCACGGCACCGTCGCGCACGGTGACCGGCGCGGTGAGATGCGGACCCGCCAGCGCGATGCCCATGCAAGCGGCGGCCAACGCCCACGCGCCGGCGACGAGCGCCGTCCAGGGAACGCGCGAGGCCGTTGCGGCCTCCAAGAAGGCCAGATTCGAGTACGCCAACGCATCGGCCGAGCGGCGCCGCGCGAGGGCGCGCAGCACCAAGACCAACAGCGCGACGACGACGAGCGTCAGCAAGAGCATCAACGGATGCGTGAACGTCATTGGATCGACCGGCCCAAGCCCGGCGTTGCAATGAGTCCGAACGCGCGCTCGAGCGAGGCGCGCCCGTCGGCCTCGTCGAGTTCACCGACGCGCCAACCGGCGTTCACGAAACGCGCCCGCAGCGCTTTGTCGCGCTCGGCCACGGCTCCGACGTAGCGCTTGCGTTCAGCCGCGCCGAAATACAACAGCCGCGCGCGGCCGCTCTCGGCATCGCGGACGCGGCGGAAGCCGCGCAGCGGCAGTCCGTCGTGCCACGGATCGCGTGCCAGCAAAACCGTCGCATCGCAGCGTGCCGCGATGCGCAGCAGCAGATCCGAGGCACTGTCGGGCAGATCGTAACCGTCGGTGACCGCGAGCAGCGAGGCGCCGCGCGGCAGCACGTGCGCGACGAACGTCAGCGTGCGCTGCAGATCGAAGGGCCGGGTCGACCGGACGTGCAGCGCCGGCCGCGTTCCGCGCACGATGCGGTCGTCCACGATCCGTTCGGTGCGATCGTCGCTTTCCGCCGCGCCGAACCAAGCGCGCAACGCGTCGTCCGCCGCTTCGCTCAAGCGGCGTTTGCGCCCGACCTGCATCGAACCCGAATCATCCACGAACGCTGCCAGCACGAGCGACGTTTCTTCGAGAAACACGCGCGTTTGCAGATCGCCGACGCGGGCGCTCGCGGCCCAATCGATTCGCCGCGGATCGTCGCCCTCCACATAGCCGCGTAACTGGGCGAACTCGTAGCCGTCGCCCGCGCGCGGCGCGCGCACGCCGTCACCGCGCCGCCGCGTCCGGCAAGCGCCGCGCACGATTGCCGAGCGCAATCCGTTCACGGCGCCGGAACGCCGGCGATCACGTCGTGCAGAACGCTCTCCGCCGACACGTCGTCGGCGACGAGCCGGTAATCGAAAGCCAAGCGGTGACGCAGCACCGCGGGCGCGAGGTCGCGCACGTCGTCGGGCGTGACAAACCGGCGATCGTCGAGATAAGCCCGGGCGCGCGCGAGCGAAGCCAACGCCAGCGCCGCGCGGGGCGAGGCGCCGTGATCGACATAACGCGCACCGCGCGTGCCGCGCACGAGATCGACGATATAATCGCGCACTCGCTCGTCGAGAAAAACGTCGCGTGCGCCGCGCTGCCAGGCGACGACGTCGTCGAGCGAAGCGACGTTCGTGCGGAGCACGACATCGTGCGTGCCGTAGCGGTTGACGATCTCGCGCTCTTCGGCCAGCGACGGGTAGTCGACGACGATCTTGGCCAGAAAGCGGTCGAGCTGAGCCAGCGGCAGCGCGTACGTGCCGTCGCCGTCGAGCGGATTCATCGTCGCGAGCACGGCGAACGGCGCGGGGAAATCGTGGGTTTCCAGGCCGATCGTCGCCCGCCGCTCCTGCATCCCTTCGAGCAGCGCGGACTGCACTTTGGCCGGGGCGCGGTTCACCTCGTCGGCCAAGACGATGTTGGCGAAGATCGGTCCGCGCACGGTGACGAACTCGCTGCTGCGCTGGTCGAAGATGCGCGTCCCGACGATGTCGCTGGGCAAGAGGTCGGGCGTGAACTGAATGCGCTTGAACGTTCCGCCGATCGCGGCTGCCAGCGCGCGGCAGGCCAAGGTCTTTGCGACGCCCGGGGCGCCTTCGAGCAGCACGTGACCGCCGGCGATGAGCGCCAGCACCAGCGCTTCAACGGCCGCGGTTTGGCCGACGATCGTCTGCGCGATCGCATCGGCGACGGCGCGCGGCCGGACGCCGGCGGCGTTTACCGTGTCCACGCACCCTCGTTCGCACCGTGGGGCTGAACGCGGGTCTCGATCGCCGCCAGCATCCGGTCTCCGGCAGCTTGCCGTTCGGGTGCCGGACCGAAAGCGGCGGCTTCCGCCGCCAACAGCGCCGCGCGCAGATCGCGGTCACGTTCGCCCAACTCCCGCAACGCGTCGAGCAGCGTCGCGCCGCTGCCGACGCCGCATAAGCCGAAAAGGACCGTCCGCACCGCGAGCAGCGCGGTTTCCGACCGCTCGCGACGGTACGCCGCGGCGGCCTGCCCGAGCCGCTCGGCCATTGTCGGTTGCGTCGGCGGGGGCAGCGGCGCGACCGGCGGGGGGATCGTCACGGCAGCGGGTACCCGGCGGCGGCGGCGCCGGAAGAACAGGACGATCACCACGAACGCCGCGGCGAACAACCCCGCCACGATCGCGATGGCGAGCAGCAGGCGCCGCGCGGTCGCGCCCAGATCGCGCATCGCGCTCACGAACGGTGCCGAGCCCAGCACGCGCACGCGAATCGCGTTGGATGAAAAGCGCATCGGCTTGCCTTGCGCCGGATCGTCGGCGTCGATGTAGGCCGGGCTGATCGTCGCTTCGCCGGGCAGCAGTGCTTGCAACGTCAGCCGCTCGACGAAATCCGTACCGTTCGGCACAGCGGTGCGCACCGTTTCGTTACTGATGATCTCGCAATTGTCGAGCGAACCGAGAATCAACTCGTCCAGCCGGTCGCGGCGCTGAGCGATCTTGACATGGATCGTCACCGAGAAAACGCCGTCGGGCTCGACCGTCGCGCGGTCGGCTTGCTGCGTGAACGCCGTGATATGCAGCCGCGGATAGCTTTGCGCCCTGGCGGTAACCGGCAGCAACACCGCCATCAACGCAATCCACGCGGCGATCCAGCCGGCCGACGGCCATGATGAAGCCGCGCAAACGTCACCGCGGCTCGCGCCGGCTTCTAACTCAGCGAGTCGAGCCACTGCGCGAACAAATAGCGAGCGTCAAAGGGGCCCGGCGACGCTTCGGGATGGAACTGCACGCCGCTCACCGGCAGCGTGCGATGGCGAAAGCCCTCGTTCGTACCATCGTTGAGATTGATCATCGTCGCTTCGAGTTCGGGCGGCAAGCTGGCACCGTCGACCGCGTAGCCGTGATTGTGCGCGGTGACCAGGACGGCCGGATTGCGCAAATCCTTGACCGGCTGATTGCCGCCGCGGTGACCGTACTTGAGCTTGTAGGTTTGCGCGCCGCAGGCCAGCGCGAGCATCTGATGCCCAAGGCAAACCCCGAACATCGGCACTTCCCCGAGCAGCGAGCGCAGCGTTTCGACCATGCCCGGCAGATCTTGCGGATCGCCCGGACCGGGGGAAACGACGATGCCGTCGGGCGACAAGGCCGCGATCGACTCGCGCGAGGCGTCGAACGGCAGCACGGTGACGGTCGCATCGAGTGCCTCGAGTTCGCGGACGATCGCGCGCTTGACGCCGCAGTCGATGAGCACGATGTGCTTGCCGTTGTGCGCGAACGTTTGCCCCGACGCGTACGCATCGGCCACCGACGCGACGAGGCCGGCCGTCGTCGCCTCGCGCACGTAGCGCGTCAGGTCCGCTTCGGCCCGGGCAATCGCATCGTCGCCGACGGCGAGCACCGCGCCGATGGTTCCGTGTTCGCGCAGCGCGACGGTCAGCGCGCGCGTGTCGATGCCGACGATCGTCGGCACGCGCTCGGCGTCCAGCCACGCGCCCAGCGTCGCGCGACTCGCGTGGTGCGACGGATGCGCGGCCAACTGCTTGATCACGGCGCCGGCGACGCACGCGCGCGGGTATTGTGCGACGCTGCCGGAAACGCCGTAGTTCCCGATCATCGGGTAGGTGAAGGTGAGGATTTGGCCGGCGTACGACGGATCGGTGAGCGCTTCTTCGTAGCCGGTCATGCCGGTGAAAAACACCGCTTCTCCCAGCGCCGTCCCCTTTGTCGCCAAGCCGATTCCGTCGAAGCGCGTGCCGTCGGCGAGCAGCAATACGGCGGGGTTCATCGAGCCACCTCAGTCGGACGCGGAGCAAATTCGTCGCGGGCCGGGCGCGGCGTCACGCGGCCGTCTTCGTACACGACGCTGCCCGCGACGATCGTCGCGATCACGCGGCGCGTGAAGCGCATCCCGTCGAAGGGCGTATTCTTGCCCAGCGAATGGAAGCGGTACGCATCGACGGTCCACGGCCGCTCGGCGAAGATCGTGACGTCGCCCGGACTTCCCGGCGCGAGCGAGCCGCCGGGAACGCCCAGGATGCGCGCGGGATTCGTGGAGAGCAGCGCGACGAAGCGTTCGAGCGGTAAATCCGGAACCGCCAGCGCATACGCCCCGACGGCGATTTCCAGGCCGCTGAAGCCGACCGGGGCCACGCTCAGCAATTGCGCTTTTTCGTCGGCGCCGTGAGGCGCGTGATCGGTCGCAAACGCGTCGATCGTCCCGTCGCGGACGCCGGCCACCAACGCCAGACGGTCGGGCGCATCGCGCAACGGCGGATTGACTTTGCCGTCGGCGCGATAGTCCTCGAACCGGTCGTCGACGAAGAACAGATGATGCGGCGTCACTTCGCACGTCGTCGGAACACCGCGAGCACGAGCCCAGCGCACGAGATCGAGCGAACGCGCGGTCGAGACATGCGCGATGTGCCAATTTTTGCCGGTGTCTTCGGCGATGAGCAGATCGCGCGCGACGATGACGTCTTCGGCCAAACCCGGACTGCCTTCGAGGCCCAACCGCGCCGAATTGCGGCCTTCGTTCATCACCGCTTCGCCTTTGAGTTCCGCGTCCTCGCAATGCGAGATGAATGGGCCGCTCAGATCGATGGCATAGCGCGCCGCGTTGCGCAGCACGCGCGCGTTGGCGATCGTCGCGCCGTCGTCGCTGAAGGCCACGCAGCCGGCGTCGCGCAGCAGATGGTACGGCGCGAGCTCGGTGCCGGCGCGCCGGCGCGTGATCGCGCCGATCGGATAGACGCGCGCCAGCGCCGCGGCGTGCGCGCGGCGCACGACTTCGGACACGATCGTCGGCGAATCGAGCGCGGGATCGGTGTTCGGCATGCAGGCGACGGCGGTGAAGCCGCCGGCAACCGCCGCCGCGCTTCCCGTCGCGATCGTTTCCTTGCGCGTCTGGCCGGGCTCGCGCAGATGCACGTGCATGTCGATGAAGCCGGGTGCGACGATCGCACCGGTCGCGTCGACGACGCGCGCGCCGTCCGCCGCGAGGCGTTCGCCGATTTCGACGATCACGCCGTCGTCGATGAAAACGTCGCGCAGCGCGTCGATGCGCTGCGCGGGATCGACCACTCGGCCGCCGCGAACGAGCGTCTTCATGCGGCCCGCGCGCCGTTGACGAGCAAATCAAGTACCGCCATCCGCACGAACACACCGTTGCCGACTTGCGCGACGTAGCGCGAACGCGGATCGTCGAGCACGTCGTCGGTGAGTTCGACGCCGCGATTGTACGGACCGGGATGCAGAATGACCGCGCCGTCGGGCAACATGTCGAGCCGCCGCCGGTCGAGCTGATAGTTGCGCGTATAGTCGTCGAGCGGCGGCAGCAGGCTCGCGGTGATCCGTTCGCGTTGAATGCGCAGCATCATCACCGCGTCGACGCGCGGCAGCACGGCCTCGAAGTTGCGTTCGATGTGCACACCGTCCACGGCGAAAGCGTCGGGCAGCAGGGTCGGCGGACCGACGAGCGTCACATCGATTCCCAGCCGCGTCATCCCCACGATGTTCGAGCGCGCGACGCGCGAGTGCAGGATATCGCCGACGATCGCGACGTGCAAGCGCTCGAGGCTGCAGAATTCGTTGCGCAGCGTCATGAGATCGAGCAGCGCCTGCGTCGGATGCGCACGCGGGCCGTCACCGGCGTTGACGACGTGACCGTCGAACGCCTCGGCCAATCGGCGCGGAAACCCCGCTTCGGGATGACGGACGACGATGACGCGCACGCCGATCCCGCGCAGCGTGATCGCCGTATCGGAGATCGTTTCGCCCTTGCCCAAACTCGAAGTTCCCGGCGCGAACGAGATCACGTCGGCACCGACGCGTTGTTCGGCCAGGGTGAACGAGGTGGCGGTGCGCGTCGAAGCCTCGAAAAACAAGTTGAGGACCGGCACGCCGGCGAGCAGATCGCGCGGCGGGGCCGTCTGCTTGAAAGAAACGGCCCGGTCCAATAGCCCAAAAATCTCGTCGCGCGAGAGGTCGTCGATGTCGATGAGACTACGCGGAGCCACGGTCCTCGTCGGCGAGCGCGACCTCATCGGCATCCGAACGCCCCGCGGAGAGGACGACGTCGATGTGCTCGCGGCGGCTCGTGGGGATAACTTTGCCGATGTAGTCCGCCTGCACCGGCAGTTCGCGCAGGCCCCGGTCGATCAGCACGGCGAGCCGAATGGCCCTGGGCCGCCCGAGATCGGTCACCGCATCGAGCGCCGCGCGCACGGTGCGCCCGGTATACAGGACGTCGTCGACGATCACGACGGTGCGCCCGGTGATCTCGTTGCGGATCTCCGACTCGGGCAGCTCGCGCGCGACGTCGTCGTCGCGGTAGAGGTTGATGTTCAGGAAACCCAGGTCGGGCGGCCCGCCCTGGATCTCGGCGATCCGCGAGACCAGCCGGCGCGCCAGTGCCTCGCCGCCGCGGCGAATACCGATCAACAGCAGCCCGGTCTGCGCGTCTTCCGGCTCGACGATCTGATGCGCCATCCGCGCGATCACGCGTTCGATCTCGTGGGGGTCCATCAGCACGCGGCGGCGTGCAAGCGCGGTGGGCATTGGTTGTCGGTTCGCCCCGCCGCCTCCACGGCCTTCGCGGGGCGGCTTCCCTGCGGAGGGCGCCGGAGCTGCACCGTCTGAACCGCAGCGGCCCGCGCCCCCGCTCGCTCGGCCTCGCCCAAAGCTTCGCAAAGCGCGCCCGGGGGACGTCGGGCGCTCAAGAAGATTGCCGCTCGGCTCGACCGCAGCGTTTCGGCTGCGCCGAAGCTGCTGGAAAGTGGTCGGTCCCGACAAGTCGGACAAACGACGGTTGTTCTGACCGGAAGCGTCAAGAGTGCGCTTTCCTCGTGCCGTTCAACGCAACTCGTTGCGGCGCACGAGGCGTTTGTTTCGACCGGTGAAGCTCAAGAAGGCGGATGAAAGGATTGTAAAGCTACGACCGGTCGGCTTGAAATGCACATCGCGCCCGATATGTCGAGTCTGACTCGGCGAGATTTCTGGGCTAATGAGGGCAACCTCCGATGCCTCGCGCGACGATGAGAACGTACTGGTCATCGTTCACCACTTGCCGCCACCACTTGCTGCCGGGCATCGCAAAGCTGGGTTCCGCCGGACCGAAGCGACGAAGATTCGTCGCTGCGTGTGTGCCTTCCACGTTGTGCGGCCGAAACACTCAGTGAAGGTACGCGCATAGAAAAGAAGTCGAGCTCGTTGCGCGGGAGGTAGGCTCATGCCCGGCGATCCCACTGACGAGCGGACGAACGACTCGCCCTCATGGCTGAACAGAAGTCGGCGATTTCTGCGCCAGAGCATTTCCGGGCTACTCTTCTGCATGGAATCCATCGCCCTGACGATCGGACTTCTGGCATTGCTGTTGTTGGCGGCATTCTGGAACGGGAATCAGCAAGGCGATGCTGCGCTCGATCGGGTCGTCGCGGCCCGTGCCGCCGCGCTCCGTCTGCAATTGGGCCTCGCCGAAGGCCAAGCATCGATCCAGCTCTTTGCCGCGCATCCGCACCGCGCGGACGGCGAACGGCAAGAAGCGATCGCTTTGCTTCGAGCGGCTACTGCCGATGTCGCTTCGATGCAAAGTCTCTTCGACGGCCCTGTCGCGAACGTCGCAAACATCCTCGCCGCAGTCCGCCACGACGAAAGCCTCCTTGAAGGAATCTCCGCTGCCCGCGCAAGCGGCCACGACGCGCAGGCGAAGTCGATAGCGCTTGCGCTCGCCAACGACCGAACAACGGAAAGCGTTGAAAGGCTGACGGCCCGGATCGAAGAGATCGCCGCTCGCGGAGCCCTTGAACAAGGTGCGTCCGAGGCGCAGTTCTTACACTTCACGATCATCGGGTGCGGTCTGCTCGCACTCCTTCGCATTGCCGTAGCGATGGAGATCGGCAGGCGTCTTACGAGGCGCGTTAGTTGGACCACGCAAAAGCTCACGGCCATCGTAGCCTACGATCTGACCGCCATGGCATCATCCATCGAAGCGTTGGGCAGCGGAGACACCGAGATGACGAATTGGACCGTCGAGCCCGCAGTTGCTCCGTATCCCGGTGTCGGCACGTTGGGCGAACTGGACCGCGTCTATGAAGCGATCGGCAGCTCCGTGGCGCGGATCGCCGAGGCGGGCGCAGCCGCGACCGCGCTGCGCCGCCGCGCTCTGTGCGAGATCGCGAGTAAATCTCTCGAGGTGTCCGCCGCGGACGAGGCCACGACGAGTATCGGCAACCAGATGTTCATTCTTGCGCAAGGCGTCGATGGCGCGGCAGCTCAGTTGTCCACTACCGCGATACGCTTCGAGTCCAGCCTCCTTGTGATCGACGAGAACGTGCAGAGCGTCGCCGCCGGAGCCGCGCAAACCCGGGCGTCGATCGGAACGGTCGGCGCGGTCGTCGTCGCAATGACTGCCGCTTCCCAACAAGTTGCGCACGGAGCGATCGATCAAGCCACGGCGATCTCCGACGCGGCCAGTGGTGTGGCGACGGTCGATGCCGCTTTGAAAGCACAGATCGTTGCAAGCACTTCCCTGGGTCGAAGCCTGGACGACCTGGCTTCGTCGGCCGCCGAAGCAAGCCGAGCGATGGAGGCCTTCCGGGGACGCGCCGGCGAGATCGCCAACACGACGCGGCTGATCGAAGACGTGGCCGAGCAATCGAACCTGCTGGCCCTCAACGCGGCAATCGAGGCGGCGCGGGCAGGGGAGCACGGCCGCGGTTTTTCGGTTGTCGCCGGTGAAGTCCGCAAACTCGCCAATCGCAGCGCTGAAGCGGCGCGCACGATCTCGAAGATCGCCGGCGCAATCCAGCATGAATCAGCCGCCATCGCGACGACCCAAACCAAAGCCAGCGACACCGCCGGTAATGCGCGCGACAGTGCACGCGGGACTAATCACGTGTTAGTTGACCTCGTGGGTGTGTCGGCGCGCGTGGCGGGCGAAGTGCAACGCGTCGCGGACGTCGGGCGGGCGAACGCGGCTGCGGCGCGGCAGATGCTGGAGTCGGCCGAAGCCGTCGGCGCCTCAATCGCGCCGATCGCGAATACTATGGACGCACAGGTCCGGGCGAGTGCCTCGACGGTCGAAGCGATGGACGACCTCAAAGGGCAGATTGCGCATCTCCGCGGTCAAGTCGAAACGCTGAGCGAGCATGCCGTCCGGCTGGCGACGGGCAACGCGATGGCCACTGATGTTTTCGTAAAGGGAGAGATCGAGTTATTCTAGTTTGTTTCGACCTCGCCCAATATCGAAACGAACCCGCCGGCCCGGCAATCTCCCCGCGCTTCCAATCCCGAGTCGGTGGCAGCGCCCTTTCGGGTTCGCGGCCGCATCGATTGCCTCTGGTTCGGCGCGTACGAGATCGAAGAAACGACGTCGAACCCCGCTGACCACGCGCGACGAACGTTCTCGGCAAACCTGCAATTGGCTTTGTAACCCGGCCAGCCGGCGGGGTACAGCTCGGCTGCGCGCGCCGGATTCGGCAATTTGCGAGAGCGGGCTCCAACCTGCGCCCGCGTCAGACGCGAGCCGATGCGAGGACGGTGACGGTCTGCATCGGGCCGACATTCGCGATCGCGAGCGCGGAAAGGCCCTGCGGTGCGTTGCGTGAACGCCTCGGAGCATGGTCGCCAATTCATCCGAAGCGTTGCCTGCTGGACGGACCACGACTGACTGGGACGCCATCGTCATCGGTTCGGGAGCCGGCGGTTTAGCCTGCGCGGCAGCCTTGGCCAAACTCAAACGGCGAGTGCTCGTTCTCGAACAGCAACACGCACTGGGCGGGTCGACGAATTCCTTCTCGCGCAACGGTTACACCTGGGATGTCGGCCTGCACTATCTCAGCGAACTGGGACCCGGTCTGGATGCGGTCGACACCTTGGCATGGCTCTGCGGCGGGCCCCTCGAAACGTTCGAGTTCGGCGAGACGTACGATTACGTGCATCTCCCGGACGGCTTCGAGATCGCCTTCATCCGGCCCGAAGCAGCGTGGAAGGAAACCCTCAAAGCGAGGTTTCCGGCTTCCCGGGCGCAGATCGATGCCTATTTCAAGATGCTCAAGCCGGCGGCGAACGCCTTCACCGCGTCTTTCATTTTGCGCGGGCTTCCGAGCCTGCTCAAGCCCTTCTACGCGGCGGTTCATCGCCGCGCGATCGATCGCTGGTGCGGCATCACCGTCCACGACATGCTCGAACGCTCGATCGACGATCCGCGTTTGCGGGCGGTGCTGGGAGCGCAATGGTGCGACTACGGCGCAATCCCCGCGGCGGCGAGTTTTGGGATGCAGGCGAAGGTCACGCGAAGTTTCTCCAAGGGCGCCTTCTACCCGGTCGGCGGTGCTTGCGTGCTCTCGCGGCGCATGGTGTCGGTCATCGAACGCGCCGGCGGTCGTGCCCTCGTCGATGCACGCGTCGGCGAAATCCTCGTCGAGCGGGGGGCCGCGGTCGGGGTGAGGACCAACGACGGCCGGACCTATCGCGCGCCGCGCGTCATCTCCGACGTGGGCGTGTTGAACACGGTGGGGCGTCTGCTCCCGCCGGCGTGGCGCGACTCCGCGTGGGCCACGGAGATCCTGTCGTTTGCGCCATCGCACAGCGCGGTCGTGATGAATCTCGGACTCGAGGGCGATGTCGCGGCGCTCGGTGCGACCGTCTGCAATCATTGGTTCTTTGAGAGCTGGGATCAGAACGCCAACTTGTGGCGCGATCCCTTCGCCGCGGAAGACTCGCCGATGATGTTCGTTTCGTTCTCGTCGCTGCACGATCCCAAACACGATCCCGGACCGCGCTCCCGGCACACGGCCGACCTTATCGTGATGACGAGCGCCGACGCCTTCACCCGCTGGATGGGCGCCCGCGATGCCGCTGCCCAGCAGGACTACGATCAGAAGAAAGCCGTGTTGGAAAAAAAGCTGCTGACACAATTCGCGCGCTACTTCCCCAAACTCGCGCCGCTGATCACGTATCACGAGCTGTCGACGCCGGCGACCGTCGCCTCGTACACCAGCGCCCCGCGCGGCGCGATCTACGGCATCGAGGTGTCGCCGCGGCGTTTCCTCTCACCCAACCTCGGCCCGCGCACGCCGATCAAGGGGCTCTATTTCGGCGGTCAAGACGTCGTGACGCCCGGCGTTTTCCCGGCCGTCGTGGGCGGGATGATGGCGGCGGGCGCGATCGATCCGCGCGTCCTCGCGCATTTGCCGATGAATGTCGCGCTGGGTCGCTCTTAGCCGAGCTCACCGCGAGCAGTCCAACTACCAGCGCGTTGGCGAAGCGCTCGCCTCCCGCGGCTGGAGCCGGCGCCGCCGGCTCGGCCAGCATATCACACGGACGGTGCTCGAATCGGCCGCGCCGCCGCGAGGGCCGCGACGGGAACGATAAGAATCCGGATCATTCATCCGGCAGCCGTGAAAGCACTTTGATGCAACAACTCGACGATGAACGTCAGCGCACACGACGCAACAATCGCCGCAATCGCTTGATCACGACCGGGCTGATTGTGATGACGCAAGTCATGGGCCTCGGTGTGCGTCACTCGACTGCGTGGCTGCACTGGGTGAACGTCTCTTTGCTCGCGGCCGGGGCGATGCTCTTCATCGGCACGCTGGTTCGTCGTCATGGAACGGCGCCCCGATGGCCTTAAAACCTGGTAGGCACTTAGCGGCCATACCAGGACGCCCACCGTCGGCAGAAACCACGCGGCATGGCTAATCGCGATATACTCCGGATGCTGCAAGCGTCCCGGGATCTGGAGTTCGGCGCACAGGAAGGCCGCCGAGAGTTCGGCGACGAGTTCCTCGAAGGCATAGGCTTGATCACCGAAGCGTTTGCCGAATTCGCGTGCGAGGCGACTTGGGCCGCCGACCCAGTGGCCGTTATGCCGATATCGGCATAATGCTCATTATGCCGACCGACGAGTTATGCCGCGTCGATCGAACGTCGCTCGGCCAAATCAAGCGGATCGACGCGGCGCCGCGGCATAACAAAAAGCGTCGACAGGCCGGCCGTCCGCAAGCACGCTTCTGGGGGCATGCAGGTCCGCACCGCGCGCTGATCTTCGTCTCACGAAAACCTTCACACTGGTTGCTTCCTTTGGGCATTCACCCAAAAACGAGCTCTGCGATGGTCTCTGCTGCGGAGTAGGCGATCCACCAATATACGGATCCGTGGCGCTGGCGAATCTGCAGGAGATAATGACCCTCACAGCTCCCCTCCAGAAGAGCAACGCCGCGACCGGAGCATGCCTGCTGCGACCGCTGTGAGAGTATAGCGATACGTCAAGGCCCTGGGCGTTATCGAGTGTAGTTCGAAGGCTTTACACTCGTGACATATCGCCGCATAGGAGCCGTTTGGGGTGGTCCGAACGGCGAGGGCAAATGAATTTCGACGAGGCAATTAAGGCCCACAGCGCGTGGAAGGCAAAATTGTCGGGCTACCTCCTCAAGCCGGATGGATCGTTGCAACCGAATGAGTCTGACTCGCAGTGCCCGCTCGGTGAGTGGATCCACGGTGAGGGCGGAAATGGGCTTCGGAGCCTGCGTTCAGCACGCTTGCCACCGAGCACGCCAATTTTCACAAGGCCACAGCCAACGTCGTGCGTAAAGCCAACGCCGGTAAATCGACGAGCGAAGAGACCGCGCTTGGAGCGGACAGCGAGTTCGGGCGTTCGTCGCAGGCGGTCGTCAAAGCGCTCATGGCGATAAAGCGACACGTAGGAGCCACTTCATCAGTCTGAGCGGCGCGCCCCTTCAACGATTACGCAATTGCTCCCGATGCGCGGCACAGAGCGTTAACAATGACGTACCCGCAGGACCGGCTTCGTAGCAGACCGGCAGCCTGACATGGCCGCCCAATCTCCTTTCGGCCAAGATTCTTTATAGAGATCGAACGCGGCTCCTCGGTGCCGCTGTCGGCGACGGCCGCAGCTACAGCGATTCGTTTCTTTGTGGACGTCGAGTCCGACGTCCTTGATCGAAACCGGTTCCGTCGACTTTTTGGTCACGGCCGGTCCTTCGGGTGTAGCTCTGGCTCGCGGTCTTGCCGCCAACGCAATTTACGCTTCGCAATTTAGTGAGCTGTCGGTCGCATTCGGAGACCCGCTCCCGGACTGCATGCCATACAGCATGCCGCGTCGATCGATATTCAGTTCGATCGACGCGGCAATACGGATATTATCAAAGGGCTTCGAGGAACGCGAGCAAGGCGTCTTCGGGCCGATATCGCCCTGGGCGAAGGTCCGTGGGCGTTACGCGCTCCAGAGCTTTCTCTTTGAGGCGCATATCGGCGTGCATATAGACTTGAGTTGTCTCGCTGGACTCATGCCCAAGCCACAGTGCTATGACCACTCGATCGACACCATTCTGAAGCAGTTCCATCGCAGTGCTGTGGCGCAGGATATGCGGGCTTACCCTTTTACCGATCAACGACGCGCACGTCTTTGACGCTGCAACCGCGTACTTTTGAACGAGCTTCTCCATCGAATCGCGACTCATTCGGTCTCCTCTTATTGTAGTGAATACCAGGTCGTCCTCGTTGTGGGTGTTCTCTTTGAGCCAGGCCTCAACGGTTACAGTGGTATCTTTGCGTAATGGAGTGCATCGTTGCTTGCGGCCCTTACCCTCGCAGCGAATATGCGCACCCGTTCCGAACGCGATATCACGACAACGCAGGGTGATCAGTTCGGACACACGCAGTCCCGTTTGCGGGCCACCAGCAGGATCGCATGATCACGGCGGCCGACCCACGTCGATTGATCGGGTGCCAACAGCAGTGCTTCCATCTCCGTACGATCGAGAAAGTTCACCGTTCGGTGCACGTAGCGCTTGCTCGGCATAGTGAGTATCCGTTGACAATGCAGCGCGAGCCCTGGTTCGTTCATAGCCACGAACCGATAGAACGAGCGGATCGCGGCGAGCCGCGTATTGCGGCTACGGGCGCTGTTCCGACGGACTGTCTCGACATGAGTGAGGAAGTCGCCAATGAGATCGGAATCGACATCCTCGATCAGCAACTTTGTCGGCGGCCTCTGTCGTCGCTCGCTTGCGAATCGCAGCAGCAAGCGGAACGTATCGCGGTAGCCGGCGATGGTATTCGGGCTAGCCTGAAGCTGGGCGCTGAGACGATCGGTAAAGAACCGCTGAAGCATGGTAGGCAGGGTGGATGTTTTCATGAGACAACCTCCTGCGCCAAAGCGTGCGTAACGCGCAGTGATGCCAACTCGAGCAATTCCGGCACTGCCTCGATGTACCAATACGTATGACTTGGCTTAGTATGCCCGAGATATGTCGACAGCTTGACCATTTCGCGGTCTGTATCCATTCCCGCACGATACCAATTCACCAACGTGCGCACGGCGAACGTATGGCGGTAGATCATGTATACGTGGACCGCGGCCATGCCGAGGATACCGCGGTACGGACCGCAATCCGATTCGCTGACATACGGATGCGAAATTATATCGGGCGCTGCAGTCTCCTGGCCGCTTCCCGTCGTCGGATACGAAGAAGGACGTCGGGGAACGGCCCAGGAGTCGATCGCGCGTCTCGGCGTAAGCTCTGAGTCGACTCGACGTGCTTTCCGATACGGGGATAATGCGTGCTGCGGCACCCGATTTTCCACGGCGGACCGAAAGTACTCATGAGTGGCTAGTTCGTCTAGGTTTTCCTCATGAAGCGATGTTGAACATCTCCATGGTTTCGTGATCTTGTCGGTCGAGGATGAATTTCGCGATGGTAGCCTTTTTGGGGCAATTCA